>OGOV01001689.1_pt1 | contig 18522 bp, 18 predicted proteins | sample 1552711 | NCBI WGS metagenome assembly OGOV01 (sample SAMEA2580216, study PRJEB22360) | human gut metagenome | biome: human gut; feature: human-associated habitat; material: faeces | place: Denmark | collected 2008/2010 | reverse complement strand
ATTCTATCAGAAGATCACTGACCTGTATGCGACAGCCATTGACTATGATAAAAATTCTGCAACGACGAGAAGATTTTATGCGACCGTTCAGAATAAAATGCATTATGCCGTTCATGGATATACGGCGGCTGAACTGATCGTGGAAAGAGCTGATTACACAAAAGAGCATATGGGATTAACCACCTGGGCAGATGCACCGGAAGGAAAGATTAAGAAAAGTGATGTTAATCCTGCGCATGTTAATATTAATAAGGTTCTAAGTGAACTGGATATGGATATATTCAAGTTAAAGAATCAGTTCTTTATAGATGCGGCAACTTATTATATAGAACATTTTGGACGGGAAGCACTGATAGAACCGAAGGAAAGGAAAGAACCTCAATTTATATCAACTGAGGAAATGGCTGTCATAGAGGAGCGGATCAGACAGGAGGCAAGAGAAGAAGCAAGGCAGGAAGCAAACAAAGAGGTTATGAGCATGGTTGGCAGCATGCTGGCAGCTATGCAGGCTAACAAAGATGCAATATCTATCATACAACAGCAGGCAGATACAGATGATAATGCTGATTCGGAAGATGATTTTTATGATGACGTTATTGCACAGAGCGCATTGAATTGGATGGAAAAAGATTGACTGCAGCAGTTAAAAATATTTGTGTTGTAAAAAGCAATACATGGTGGTACACTATAAGAAACAGGAGGTGCATACTATGGCAACAAAAACTGCAAATGTAACAGCGCGAATTCAACCGAATATAAAAGAGCAGGCAGAGGCAATTCTTGACAGACTTGGAATTCCTGTATCTGTATTCATAGATATGACTTACAGACAGGTTATTATGCGTGATGGAGTACCATTTTCACTTGATATTCCGGATAAACTTGTTACAAGAGATTCTATAACACAAGCTGAATTTGATACGATGATGCAGACCGGGCTTGCACAGGCAAAAAAGAACGATTCTGTATCTGTTGATGAGGCTTTTAATCAATTAAAGTCGGAAATATAGTGCATGAATGAATATGAGGTAAGGGTAACAAGGCTGGCATTAGAGCAGATGAAAGAGATAGTGCATTATATTTCAAATGATCTAATGGCACCGGATGCAGCAGATAATCTGCTTGACAAGATGAAAGCAGAGATTACTAAGTTGTCGAGTTTTCCGAAAAAACATGCCTTGATTGATGAAGAGCCATGGAGGACTGAGGGAGTACGCGAGATTGTTGTTAAAAATTCCCTGATTTACTATTGAGTTGATGATGAAAATAACAGAGTTCAGGTAACAGCAGTTATTTATAGCAGGAGAGACCAGATCAGGCAGCTAAGCAATATGGATATGGAGTAGTGGCTTAATCCATAAGGATTACTATAAAAGTATATAGTTGCAAATATATAAAACTGAATACACGCAATGAAAGAAGCAGATATGTGGAAATATTCCATGTGTCTGCTTTTTTTATGCCCTAAAGATAACAACAAGTATCAGTACACCAAAGGCGATCAGGGATTAGGAAAGCCGAATAAAATATATGTGTATGATTTGTTGAAAGCAGATAACGATAATTGGCTGCCAAAGCAATTTAAGCACAGAAAGGGCGGACAAATAAGAAAGAAATATTATGATGATGCAAAAGAGAATGTAGCATTTGAGAGATGTGTGGATGCTGTGACATCGTTGACAGCGGTATTTCGATTGTATGAAAGCTATTGTAAAAAATGACGCAACATGACAATGGTAGAAATTGCAAAGCGGAACAATGTCAGTGAGAGGACGATTTATAGGTATAAAACAATATTTTCGTGGCAGGAACAGAGACCGTAAGGGAGCGAAAAGCCACGCCGTAAGGCGTGTTCGTCAGACCAGCAAAAGCGGGCTGGCCGGGGGTTGGGGTGGCCCCAACGAGCGTATCTGAATGCGCCTCAAAAAACAGTTTTTACATCTGTATTGTAATTCCAACAAGAAAGGATTCCTCACCGGGAACAAGATCGAGATCACCGCCATGGCTTTCAATGATTTTTCGGACAGAGGAAAGCCCGATTCCATGATCAGCAGATGTACCCTTTCGGGAGAGGAATGTTTTTCCCTCCTGCAAGGCCAGACCGTCGTAAGTGTTTTCAATCTTCAAAAAGTACATATTGCCTCTGGTTTCGCCTGCAATGAAAATGCGGTGCACCCCTTGCTTTTGGCGGCTGCACGCCTCAACGGCATTGTCCAAAAGATTGCCCAGCACCGTACACAGTTCCACATCGGTAAGCGGCATCTGATCGGGAAGATCGAGCCGCACCTGAAATTCTGTCCCTTGTGTCTGCGCCATGCCGTAGTAGTATTCAATCAGCGCATTTACAACGGGATTTTTGCAGAACTGGGCAGGGGAGTGCCCCGATGTTGCCGCAACCTGTTCCTCTACCTGTAACAGGAAGGAGCAGATCTCCGTCTGCCCACGTTCAGAGGCCATGCGGTCTATGGTGCGCAGATGGTGTTTGATGTCGTGAATCAGCCTTCTGTTTTCTGCCGCTGCTTCAGAAACCTGACGGCTGTATTCGGTCTGCATAGAAAGCTGCCGGACGACCTGCTTGCGTTCTTCCTGAAAAATCAGGCTGTTTCCATACCCCTCTACCACATCGCGCCAGAGGGAATAACCGATGGCGGCTGCTATGAAAAAGCTGCCCCATTCCACAAACCAACCGCCGATAACCGGCTCATAAACCGGCAGAAGGCGATCCCATATAAAGGCGCAGGTTGCGGCTGCCGCAGCATAGAAGATCGGCCTGCTCCGTTTTTCTCCTCTGTGAATGGCAAGCACAGCGATGATAAGCAGATAGAGTGCAGATGCCACCTTATAACAAAAGACCGATGCAGAGAAGAAACGAATCGCTCCAAGGGAGAGATGGGAAGCCATCATGCCATACACAAACGCATATACCAGGAAGGCAGCGCCCACTCCATTACTGATGGCCGCAGGCAGGAAGCCCGGTCTGCATATCCGGTTTTGCAGAACTACGATCAGCCAGGTAACCAGATAGATACAGAACAGTTCCATCGTGTACCAGGGGAATATGGGAACAGCAGCCAGCATATGAAGCACAGGATAGGATGACAGGCCGCACATGGCAAGGCAGATCAGCCCGAACAGGAATGTATTGTTCTGTTTCATCCGGCGGCTGAAATAAAAGGACAGCAGCGCACAGACAAAGGTAACCGTACAGCCAAACAGGCAGAATGCAAACCGGATTCCTCTGGTCGTATTTACCGCCAGCATCGTTCCGAAAGCAGGCGGATAAACAATCCCACCGTAAAAGTGGTCATAGTTGCTGACCGCTATGGTGAGTGTGAACGGTTTTCCGCCATGAAAAGTGACCATGCGGTTTTGAACCAATGGTGTCCCCTGTGCAGGTTCCCCCATTTGCAGGATCAGGTCATGATCCAGATAAAGGTTGTAAGCAGAAAACACTTCCGGGATTTCCAGTGCATACGCTTCCTTCCGTTCCGGCAGGAAGAATGTCATCTGGTAAGTCCCGCAGCCATAGGGAGAAGGGTTTGCAGGGCTGGAGAAATTGGTCTGCGCTCCAATGGAAAGGTAGCGCATATAATGGCTTTCATCCCGTATTTCTTCCGGGGTCAAAAGCGCGTCAGGATAAAACGCCCAGCCGGATACCAGAAAGCGCACCGGTGACTTTTGAAGTTCTTCCTCAGAAAGCGCCAGAATCCCATTTGCCGCCTGAATTGTGTTCTGGCTATATTTATTATTGAACTGATACAGGCCAAGAAAAAACAGGGATGAGCACAGGCAGACCATACATAAAGCGGCATATTTTTTTACCACAGAAGATACCATCTTATTTTCGCCTCCTCCTTAGGAAAAATTCACCGGCAGACAGAAGAAGCAGACAAGCCGGAATCAAAAGGAGTATGGGCGACCGGCTATGTTCAGTGTCGGCGGCATGTGCCAGGGAAGCGGTATCTTCCTTTCCCACAATGGTGTAAGTCCCTGTATGGCTGATCTGGAAGGAGGCGGCTTTTGCCGCATCGTCGTAACCGGTCATGGGAATTTCCACGCCGTTTTCATCACCGAGGAACAATGTGCCGGCTGCCGGGTCATTTGGATAGGGCAGCATGACAGAAACATCCGGCAGGGAGTTGAGCACAGTTCCGTTGATGGAAAACGAAAAAGAAAAACCGCCGTCCGTATTCGCTTGGATGATGACTTCAATCTGATCTTCGTTTTGGATACCCTCCGGCAAGGCGTCTTTGGGTATGCTGATGGTGATTCCCTGTTTGGAAAAGACGGCTCTTTGCTCCCTTGTTTGCAGCATCATCAAAAAGCGCGTGCCGGAAATCCGGTCGGTGGTTTCATCGAAGAACTCTGAAAAAACAGGTTTTTTGGAATCCGCACTTTCCGGGGGAACGGTCATAGCGCTTTGCACTGAACCTTTCCTGTTTTCTGAAAGCTTCCGGGCAGGATCGGGAGCGGTAAGCTCTGGAGCGCCGGCAATCGTCTGTACTTTAGGGGGCTGCTGTAAAGCGGTATCTTTCTCTGGCTGACCTGATACAACTGGCGCTTCGATTTCCGGTATGGCCGGTTCATCGGAATCATCTTTTCCATCCTGGGATGGCTCGGAAGGCTTGTGGGATGGTTCATGATCCGCAGAATCATTTTCTCCGCTGACCGAAGGTGCTTTTTCAGAATCGTTGGAATCTATCCCACCGCCATTTGTTGCAGGCGATCTTGAAGGTTGCGTAGGGGGACTGTCTGCGAAACCGTCATCCTGATCGCCGGTATCTTCGGGAGGCGGCTGAATGATGGTATCAGGTGGATTGCCGCCTGCATCACCTCCGTCCCGGTCGCCATCGTGATACCCTTCAAGGACAATTTCATCTGCGTAGGTAAAGGACAGGATGCCGGTCTGTCCGCCGTCATAATCGACCTGAAGGCGGTAACTGCTGCCCGGCGTCAGCAGACGGGTGGCAATAGAGAGCATTTCCTGACCCACATAAACGCCACTTTCCAGACGGTTCCATGAACCGTTGTTTTCGGACAGCCATACGCTGATCTCATCCAGTTTCCCCGGCGGTGTGACCCAGGGAAAATGAAGGTTTCCTCTGGAAGCCAGAAAGCAGTTAATGTCCGGTCTGCCTGAAGCCTGTACAGAAACAGGAATTGAGATTTCAGGGAAAGCAATTCCCTCTGCAAACGCAGTGTTTTCCGGTGCGGTCAGCTTTCCCATGGCATGGTACAGTCCCACAGTATTCAAATCAATACCGGAAAAATCCCATTCCACCACAGCGGTGCAGCTGGTTCCATTTTCCGTATAGCAATCCAGATAGTAAGGGGAAAAGGCAAACAAATTTTCCAGCGTTTCGGTTTCGCTGCCCTGTTGAACCGCAAACGCGTCCGTATAAGGATACCATTTCTCTATGGAAGTAATGACAGCAGGCGGCATTTCTTCCACCCGGACGGAAATCTGAAGCTCCTGCAATACAGTTTCACCAAAGGCATACCCCTCCGGCAGTTCAATCCGGCCTGCTGCGGTATATTCGCCCGGAGTGGTCTGGTCAATGGCCGAAAAATCCCATGCGACAGAAAATGTTTCCTGCCGGATTTTTTCACCTGCTGTTACAGTGGCGCAGACGGTTTGATACTGAAGGGCCAGCTGATAAATTTCCTCCAGGTCATCATCAGACGGTGTGGTTCTAAGGGGCAGGGTGAAATCTGGCAGGGAGCGCAGTTCGCCTTCATTTTGTATTTCTGTGACAAAGACGAGGGATACTTCTTCCGGTGCTTCCGGTGTTTCCGGGGTTCCGCTATCCAGTGTCTCCGAAGCCTCGCTTTCTAAATCCGGCAGAATCTCCGTTCTTTCATCGGCATTGGCTGGGGTTGCAGTTTCAGCGGCAAATGCGGGGATACTGCCGGTGAAGCAGAGGAGGCAGGTCAGACAGCCCCCCAGAATACGCCTGTGTATTTGCTTCATTCTCATACGATACCCCCCATTCCAGAGAAAACATATTGACGGTAGGCTTCCCGCAGCTGTTTTCCATTGCGGAGAGCAATCGGAAGATTCTCCCCGTTTATCAAACGGAAGGTCTGACTGTCAACCTGGCTGATATAATCCATGTTGATTAAAACGCCCCGGTAGCAGGGCAAAAAACGCTTGTCCTTCTGCAATGCGGCAGTGACCTCCTGAAAACCTCCGCTTACCGGTATCACGCGTTCCGCCATATGAATCCGTGTCATACGGTTTTGATAATCTATGTATAGAATCTTCTCTGTGGGAAGTTCCAGCTTTTGACGGTCAGCCATAACCGAAAGTGTCATCACTTCATAGGGCGGTTTTAGCTGGCACAGCTCCATCGCTTCTTCAAATTCTGCCTGATGGAGCGAAAGCGGCTTCAGCAGATAATAGCTGGCGGACAGGCTGTACCCCATCCGGGCATAATCTTCTGTAATGGTCAGAAAAACGATCTTACAGAGCCTGTTTTTCTGGCGCAGCCCTCTGGCGGCCTCTATTCCATCCATGTTCTCCATATAGATGTCCATAAAGACAAGCTGAAAATTGACCTGGGCGGCAGCTTTCAGAAAATTCTCTCCGTCCTCAAATTCTGTCAGCGTATAGTCCAGCTGATGCTTTTTCATATAATTTTCCAGGCAGGCAGACAGTTCTTCTCTGTCCTCTGCTCTGTCATCCACAATCGCAATCTGCATCGTACCATCTCCTTTGCACAATAATCCAATATGAGTATAACATAAAACCGCAGGAAAAAACTTGCGTCTTAAACAGGAAACCTGCGTCTTAAACAAAGTCGGTTGCATTTCTCTTGACAAGATGCTACTCTAATTATACTACCAGACTTTCCGATGAGAAGGTCTGGTTTTTTTATTTTTCTTTTCAGGAAAGGAGGCTCAGCATGAAAATCGCACTTTGTACGGAGCTGAGAAATGTGGAATGGTTTGAAAGCAGGCTGCGCTCCCTTTTTGATGGGGATGGGCAGCTTGCGATTGACGAATTGTGGAATGAGAACCAGCTTGCTCAGGCACTGCGGCGGAGCCGCTACCATGCGGTTGTCATCGCAATGACCGGGGCAAGGGGATTGGAGGCTGCCATTCAGGTAAAGCAGCTGGCACCGGAAGTACCGCTTGTCTGGTGGAGTGATGATGAAAACTTCGCCCTGATCGCGTATCAGCTTCATATCCCGGCATTCCTCTCCATAGATTGTAGTGATCAGGAGCTATATGAGGCGATGGAACCCATCAGGAAACGGAGGTATGGAAATGCGAATTGCGCTATGCAGCTATAGTCAGAAGGAGAAAGAAACGGCGTTACTGATGAAGCTTGGCAAAGTAGACCGCTTTGACAATGGCGTATTCTGCGTCTATGCCATGCAGCGGGAGGGTCCTTATGACGCTGTGGTGGTCATGGAGGATGGGGCCCGTGGAATGAATTTCTGCATGAGCATACGAGGCTACAGCAGGGATGTCCCGCTCCTTTGGATCAGCGATCAGGCAGAATTTGAACCCCAAAGCCGCAGGCTGCGGGTAGATGACTTTTGGGTGAAGCCCGTTACAGAGCATCAGCTGGGCGAAGCAGTCTCCCGGCTTCTTCAGGGAAAAAGGGAAAGTAATGAATCAGGTGAGGAGGAAACGTATGAATAAAAAATATTACCGGAGAGAACAAAACCGTCACGCTATAAAGAAAATAATGACAACAGGGGGAAATGGATATGAGGTATAAAAAGAAGAAACGGCAGATCGTATCTGCAGCATTGGCGGCAATGATGGCGATGCAGTTATGCATACCGTCTGCAACGTTTGCTGCAGTTCCTACAAAAAAGCTGAAAGTGATCACGGGATTTACGGAATTACCGGAGGAGGTCGCGCATATTCAGATCCCTGCGGATGCCGGAGAAAACTTTGAGGATTATCTGAATTTCCCGGAGACGATCGAGGCTTCGGTGGTGGAATATAAGAACGTGGATCATCAGAATAATAATGCGGATCGCGATAAGGGCGCGGAAGATGAGAAAGCGGCAGCAGACGACAGTGATAAGAAAGAAGACTCGGAAATTGCTACCGACAGCAATGCCGGGGATTTTCTTGAGGATTATGAGTTTGAAGATGAGAAAATCCCAGAAGATATCCCGGTGCTGACGGATATCAGCGTTACTTGGGAGCCGGATGAGAACCGGGAAGATGAAAGTGGTTTCTATTATTATCTTCCGATTCTTCCGAGAGAGTATATTTTGGCAGCGGGCGTGGAGCTTCCGGAGATCGAGGTCAGCATGGACGGCGGAATCGCTTTGCTGGCATCAACAGATACTTATGATATTGCGAATGGCGGTATCGTCATCAACAGCGACACATTGGAACAGTATAATGATGCGACTATCACGGGAAGCAGTATGACCAATGTTATTCTGGTTAGTGGTGTGGAGGCTACAATCACGATTTCGGATCTGGATATCCAGATTCCGATCGACAATAACGCTACGACAGCAAGTAACTGGATACCGGCGATCCGACTGGCAAATGGTGCAAAACTGAATCTGATTCTGGAGGGAAAAAATACACTCAAGGGCGGTGATATGTGTGCGGCTATTGATGTGCCGGAAGGCTGTACCCTGACGATCAGCGGAGAGGGAAGCTTAAAAGCAACCGGTGGAGTAGGCGCCGGAATTGGTGCGTCGAGCATGAGAAAGGGTTCCTTGGGGACGATTGAGATCAACGGAGGCAATATCGAAGCTTATGGCAGCGGGATGGCAGCAGGTATTGGCGGCGGTTTAGAGGGCGGCATCGGTACCATTGTCATCAACGGCGGAACTGTGTATGCCAAGGGCGGATATGGAAACTACCCCAAGGATATTAATCATGTATACGGTGGAGCAGGAATTGGCGGTGGACCGTTCGGCTGCGTGGATAAGATTGAGATCAACGGTGGCAATGTGACAGCCTGTGGAGGATATGTTACGAACGCAGGAAGACGCCCCGGAGCCGCAATCGGCACTGGCGGCGGTGGAGCAAAACCGGTAGAAGGTGGATACAAGTATGGTGAGATTGTGATCAAGGGCGGAACGGTTTCAGCCACTGCATATCATAATGAAGTATATGCGATCGGTATCGCAGTGAAGCCCGGTCAAGTGCTGCCGGAGGGTACCTTGGATGGCTCCATTTCCATCAGTGATCAGGCAGTAGTCAACTTAAATGGTGGTGATTATTTTCCAAGGAGTGATGAGTTTGGACTGAAAAACTATACCATTCAGGGCACGATTGCGGATGTACGATTCATCGAAAGCACTTATCCGGTGACAATCAGCGTGGGAGAGATTACCTGGAATGCAGGGACGATGAAGGTGAGCGATTATCAAGGTACACTTCAGGCATCCAATTATCTGAAGCCATTAACGCCAGGGACACAGGTAACGGTAACGGTGACGGTTGGAGAAAACTATGTTTATCGGATGGAAGCTGACGTTGATGACGTTGATGATGAGAATGCAACGATCACTTTGAAGGCCGGAACTCCTCTTTATGAGACAAGATTAAAATTTGTTTCCACGGCGATCACGAGCGATCAGGTATTACAGGCAACCGATATCACGATCAAGCAGGATGGTGTACAGTTGATCAATCAAGAAGGTCAAAGTGCAGCTATGGTCATTCCTTCCAAGCAGATTTCGTATGATGAAGTGAACACGGGACATCTGACGGTATATCTGCCGGAAAATAAGAATAAAACAGAGATTTCGGTGACGGTACCGGGCTTAAATGACGGCAATCCGATCACAAAATCAGGTGAGACGATTTCGATAGGAACACTAAATGAAATTACGATGTTTCAGCGTGATACCTCTTGTAGTCATGAGCACTATAATGCAGATGGATTTTGTGAAGCATGTGGTGCATATCAGGAGCCCAAAAATTGGCAGGGATATTATGAGATTTATAATGCCGGTCAGCTTTTCTGGTTTGCAAAGCAGTTTAATGATGGTAAAATCCCTAATACGAGCAATCTGAAGCTGATGAAGGATATTAAGATCCCGGACGGATATGCCTGGACAAGCATTGGAGCCATAGCTGATGGTAAGTCTTTCAGGGGGACTATTGAGGGAAATTACCATGTAATTTCCGGACTGCGACCTGCTAATGACGGTACAAGTTTTAAGTGGGGACTGGTGGCATGGATTAGACATGGGAGTGTACAAAATATAGGGCTGGTGTTGGAAGGTAATTGGACTTGCGGGTTGTGTCGTAACGCTTATGCTATCAACATTCAGAATTGTTTTGTAGTAGGAACAGATTTTTCAGATAGTTGTTCAAACGGAACGGTGACTAATTGCTTGGCTGTATCAGGAAAACTGGAAGGAAATAAGTACTCGAATGATAATAGGGCTACTTTTACGAACTGTTATGAGACAACAAAGAGTGATTATAGTTCTCCGGGTATTACTACTCTAGATAACGAAGAAAAACTGAAAAAACTGAAATCCGGAGAAATTGCCTATAAATTAAACGGTGATCAATCAGATGGTACGTGGGGACAGGTGATCGGAACGGAGGATTACCCGCATTTCCGCAAGTACAGTAAGACGGTATATTATGATCCAGCTACTCAGACATATTCTAATAATAACGCGGCAAGTATCACTTCCGCAGCTGTCACGGATATTAAGACGATTTCTGACAAAAAAGCGACTGCTACACTTAAGGCAACAGGAACTCCCGGAGCAGAGGTTAAGTTTTTCTTAACCTCCGGCGAGGATGAGCAGACATCAACATTAGAAAATATGTTCTTGAATGGAACGCCACTTAGGGAGAGTTCTTCCGGAAACTATGAGTATACTATTACGGATTTAGCTCCGGACACAGAATATCATGTCAGACTGATGATTAAAAAGGAGGGTAAACTATCTCTTGATGTAACCTATGTAAATTTCCAGACAGAAAAAATGCGGCAGGAGGCACCTAAGGCTGCTGATGTTTCTATCAATTACGAACAGGAGACTTTAGAGAATAAAGCTTCCTGCGATCTGGAGTATGCTGCTTCTAAGGATGCACAGTCATGGACAACGATAAGACAGGGTGGTAAGGTTCGTCTGACAGGGCTGCTGAATAACATTCGTGAAAATGGTGGGTCTGTACCAGTCTATATTCGCAAGAAAGCATCCTCGTCCATGTCAGCCAGTGAAGCGGTTTTGGTGGCGAATTTGCAAACACAGGCGATTCCGGAAGAATCGAACAAGCCGAATATTGATTATCGGAAGGAAAAAATCACAATTTCCTCATCTTTACAGTATGTGATTGTAAACGGAACCAATACCTCTCCAAGCTGGACATCTGCAAAAATGGGCAGTGAATCAGGAATTTCGATTACAGACATCATTTCTTCCGATCATGAGAGTACGGTTTATTATCGGTATGCTGCAAGCAACAAGGATAAGAAATTTGCCGGAAAACCCGAAAGTATCACGATTCTTAAAAGAACGGCAGCACCGGCTGCAATAACTGAGAATGAGGTGAATATAATCGGTACGACGATTACCATAAACAGAACGAATCCGGAAAATGACATTGAGTATGGATACCGTGATGTAGATTCAGACGGAGCATTTACATGGATTGACGGTACGAAAATTCAGGGATTATATCCGGCACATGGATATCAGGTAACCAGCAGAATAAAGGCGAAAGAGAATGCATTTGCTTCTGAGAGAACGGCACCGCTTAATGTGTCTACCAAGGATACACTGAGAATTGTAGGAAACGGAACACAAAAGTGGGATGCGAAGGGGACTTATGGGGTTTCACTTGCTCAGATTCCGGTTTCCCTGGCTTCTGGTTATGGTGTATATAATGGTGCAAATCAACCGGTAGCCGGAACCTGGAGCTGGGAACCGGAAAATAGTAGTTCAGCATCTGGTATTTATCCGAAGGTAGAAGATAACAAGGCTTATACCGTGAAATTTACACCGACAGATGCAAGTGTTTCATACGATAGGACATTAACAGATTCCGTGGTACCGGAAATTTCTAAGTACCCACTGCAATTTTCAGTTGCGGTAAAAGACAAGACCTATGATGGCACGACAAACGCGGACATTACCAGCGTGACCTTCGACACCGTGACCTTGAACCGAGGAACAGACTACACCGTGACCGCCAGCTTTGACGATGCCAGTGTGGGCAACGGCAAGAACATCACTGCCACAGTGACCCTGATGGGGCAGGCCGCGAAGAACTACGCCCTGAAGCAGAGCAGCTTCACTACTACTGGCAACATCACCAAGGCCGCTGTCCCCGACTTTACTAAGGAAACCGCGCTGACCATTGTAAACGGCCACGAAAAGACCTACACTGTGACGCTCCCCACTCTGCCTGTGCCGGAGGCTCCCAAGGAGTACGGCACAGTGACCTACGGCGCACCAACGGTCAACTTGTCCAGCACCTATTACGCCGACGGTGCGAAGGTGGAAGATGGCAAGCTGATCCTGCCGATTCAGAAAAATGACGTGAAAACCACCGGCTCTGTGGGCACAGTGACCGTGGTAATCAAGAGCACAAACTATGCGGACATCACGCTGACCGTCAATGTCAATGCGACCAACAAGCTTCTCCCTACTGTTACGGCACCTACGGCAAACGCCCTGACCTACAATGGTACAGAACAGGCGCTGGTTACAGCGGGCAAGACCACTGGTGGCACGATGCTCTACCGGCTTGACGATTCCAAATGGAGCGAGCAGATCCCAACAGCGAAAAAAGCGGGGAAATACACTGTTTGGTATAAGGTGCAGGGAAACGCAGAGTACGCAGATGTGGCAGAACAAAGCTTGACTGTGACCATTTCCAACCAGCCTTCCGGCGGCGGCGGAGCATCCGGTGGTGGCGGCGGTGGCGCAGCCCCGGCTCCGACACCGGCTGGTGCGGATGTCATCACAGTCAAAGAAGACACGAAGGACAATACGACCTCCAAGCCGGGTGCGGAAACCGACACAACTACAACAACCAAGACGACCGTCAAGAATACGACGACCGAAACGACCAAGAACGAGCAGGGTCAGGATGTTTCCAAGACCACAGCCAGCGTTTCCAAAGACCTCGGTGACAAACTGCTCGATCAGGCGGTTTCCAATAAGTCCGATACGATCGAGATCATTGTGAAGTCCAGTGAGGCGAATAACGGCAGCGGCGCAGGCAGCACAGGCGCGGCGGACAGCGTGAAAGCAACCGAAGTCGAGCTGCCAAAGGCGACCGTCAACGCGATCGCCAAGGACACGAACGCCGACCTTGTCATCAAGACCGACAACGGCGAAGTCGTCCTCGACAACAAGACCTTAGAAACGATTGCAGGCGCAGCCAATGGTGACACCGTAACCATCGTGGTGGGCGAAAACACCCAGCTCAAGGAAACGCAGAAACCGGCGGAGAAGATCGTCGGCAAGAACGGCACGCTCTTCGACCTTGTCGCGAAGATTGGCGAAAAACACCTGCATCAATTTGAAGGCGGCAAAGCTTATGTGGCTCTGCCGATGCCGGATAAGCTCAAAGGCAAAGACATCCTCGTGATCTACATCGACGACAACGGTCTCTGCGAGATCCTGAACCACAGCGTAGAGAAGATCGGCGCAGAAGATTACATTCGCTTCACGACGACCCGCTTCTCGACCTTCGCAGTCGTCGACAAAGACGAAGCAGAGGGGTTAATTAAAGAACAGAACGCCGCCCACGTCAAAGAACTGATGCAGAGCGCGAAGTTCAAAGTGACCACCACTAAGACGAGCAAGAAATCCGTCAAGGTACAGGTCGCAGCCAAGAGTAGCAAGACCATGATCTCCGACATCAAGTCGCTGGGCTACACGGTCAAGTACCAGTTCTATCGCTCGACGAAGAAGGACGCAGGCTACAAGCTGCTCAAGACAAGCAGCAAGAACAGCTTTATCAGCACCAAGGGCACGAAGGGCAGAAAATATTACTACAAAGCCCGCATGTTGGTCTATGACGGAAGCAAACTTGTGGCTAGGAGTGCACTCAAGCAGTGCAGCTATGGCGCAAGACGTTAATGCAAAACTGATTTTTTGCTAACAGAATATAGAATTTTTACTTAGGGCTGACTGTAACAGGTCAGCCCTATTTCTTTGATGTAACAATACTGATAATAACGATACTGATTATAGTGATACTGATCTTATCCTTTCCTATCCGGAATGGAACAGGAATGATAAGATGTAATATAACTAATGTTGAGGCTGTGGTCTGCCTTTATTGTAGAAAATTTTTCGCTATCTCATATAAAGTGTGATTATAAAGCATAAAACTCCAATAAAAATGTGAAGAGTGATTCTATGGAACGATTTATCTTAAAAAAGTTGCTGGATTGGAAGGATTCTCCCTACCGCAAGCCTTTAATCTTGAAGGGCGTACGTCAGGTGGGTAAGACTTGGATTCTAAAAGAGTTCGGCAGACGCTGTTATGAAAATACAGCCTACTTTAACTTCGACGAAAACGAAGAATATAAACAATTTTTGAAACAACCAAGGATGTGAACCGGATTCTACAAAACCTTATGCTGGCAAGCGGTCAAAAGATATTGCCAGAAAAGACCCTCATCATCTTTGACGAGGTACAGGACTGCCCGAAGGTTATCAACTCCATGAAGTATTTTTGCGAGAACGCACCGCAATACCATGTTGCCTGTGCCGGTTCTCTGTTGGGGATTGCTCTGGCGAAGCCTTCCTCTTTTCCAGTAGGCAAGGTCAACTTCATGCAGATTGACCCAATGACCTTCCCTGAGTTTCTACTTGCCAACGGTGATGAAAATCTGGCGCAGTATCTGGAACAGGTGGATACCCTTGAACCTATCCCTGACAGATGAATTATATGATAAAGTTTTTAGTTGATAGAAATTACATCTTATCACCACAGTCATGGAATGGTGGAGAAAATGATCGACCTATCACATTATCACCAGAAGGTTATGCCAGAGTAGATGCTATTCAGAAGAATACTGCAAATGGTAAGATGGGATAGCTTAGCACGGCTCATACCAGTCTTAATTTCGTAGGCATTGATGATGGATTCCTTGATGAGATATAAGTCACCACCAAGTTCCGGTGGGATGAGGTCCAGGTTTTCAAGTTCACGGATATCATTTGCGGACATCCAGCCATTCTGTCTTGCAGTGGCATAACCGTTCATTCGGCTTTGATAATCACCACGCAAGAGACCGTCAACGTCGAACTTTACAAAATAAGCAGATTTCTCCGATTCAGATAGAAGGGCTCGGTTGATGGACTGCTCCCAACGGACAATCTAGGGCTCCAAGGTGTACTTCACAAATTCGAGAGATTGCTGCTCAATATTAGAAAAGCTCGACTTCTCAAGATCACCGACCATATGAGGCGGTACTCTAAAGATTCGAGCTATTTCATCAATCTGAAATTTTCTTGTTTCCAGAAACTGTGCTTCATTTGGGGAAATGGAAATAGGCATGTATTTCATGCCTTCTTCCAAAACAGCTACCTTATGAGAATTGTTCCCAGAGAAGCCTTTTTTCCAGCTTTCTCTGACAGCTTCTGGATTTTTTACGGTACCGGGATACTCCAAAATACCTCCCGGTGTGGCACCGTTTGCAAAGAACTTAGCACCGTATTCTTCTGTGGCGATAGCAAGTCCGATAGCGTTCTTGGTCATAGCGATGGGAGAGTAACCTACCAGACCATCAAAGCCGAGACCCGGAACATGGAGTACATCCGACGGTTTTAGGATGACGGTTCCATTTTTCATGGTAGGTGCATCTGAATCCTGCATTTGATATTGATAGTAGAGGTGACCTTTATCGTCACGATCCACACTCATTCGATTGGGCATCAGCGGATAGAGAGCGATGACTTCACCTTTGCCATTTCGTATAATTTGCGCATAGGCATTTCCATAAAGGAGAAGATGCGTCATCAAAGTCTCTCGGAAGACAAAGTACGTCATTTCTGGATTTGGCTCATCGTGAATCAGTCGATACAGAGGATGCTTGATTGCCTTTTCTTTACTACCGGAGTCAGTATACTTATAAACATGGACCGGCAGTCCTGCAATGGACCCCGAAAGAATCCTGACGCAGGCATAGACTGCAGTCATTTGCATGGCACTTCGTTCATTGACGGCTTTGTCAGAGTTGCTTCCACCAAAGAGAAAATGATAGGCGCTGCCATTGGTGCTGTTGGTGGGCTTGTCTCTGGAATGAAATAGCCCCGATAAAAATCCCATAAATATTCCTTTCTGCCTTAAGAGGCGTATAAAATTCAAAGTTACGTCACAAAATAATTTGCGCAAATGCTTGCAATTGCAAGCAAAAGCGAACATAATAAAGAAAAGGGAGGCGATACTATGGCAAATACATCCGCTGTTTATGCAAGAATAGATACGAATCTCAAGGACAATGCTGAGAGTATTCTTTCTCAGCTTGGCATTTCTCCATCCAGTGCAATTCAGATGCTTTATAGCCAGATCGTACTGAAAAAAGGTATGCCGTTTGAATTGAAACTTCCTTCTTCTAAGCCATTAGCTGTTGGTGCAATGACCAGAGAAGAACTTGATGCAGAACTCCAGAAGGGTGTTGATTCCATCAAAGAAGGAAAGGTATATTCTGCAGATGAAGTCGACGCGGTACTTGCAAAGGAGTTTGGCATATGACGGATAGCTATAATGTCGGCTATTCTGTAGATGCACTTGGTGATTTACGTAAAATCTATTCGTATATTGCGAATGAACTTCTTGTTCCGGAGACAGCCGCAGCTCAGCTGGGGCGCATACGAAAGGAAGTTCGTTCATTGGATTTTATGCCAGCTCGTTATACGTTAGTTGAATGGGAGCCTTGGCATTCGATGAAAATGCATCAGCTTCCGGTAGACAACTTTATTGTGTATTATCTTGTCGATGATAAAGAGAGGACAGTTCTGCTTCTGGGCAAGTAGCTCAGTATTGCCTGGATCCAGTTTCAGGAGCTTCTCGACATCCTTGAGCTGACTCTGCGTATTCTTGATTTCTGAATTGACACCCTTTAAGGCACTCTGAAGCTTGGTAGTATCGCCACCGATCTCGACCGTGATACCCTTAATTCTACTTCCCGCCATAACGCACCTCCTCCCTGCAAAATGGGCATAAAACTTGCTCGGCATTTCTGCCGAGCATAAAGAAAGCACCGATCAGATTTCTCCGACCGATGCTAATAAATTGCTATTCTATTGAGATTTACAAACAGGAAGTTATAAACATCTTTGCAAATATACCATATCTATTAACTGTACACCACACTCATAAATTGGGTGGTCATAATTGTCCGTAAAGAAATTCGGAATATTATGAGAACGGACAAATCCGCATTCTTCATAAAATGGTACGGTCAACGGGCTGTCACCTGTTCCAACTTGCAAAACAGAATATTCATCTGCATATTTACTGGCAAGAAAATCAATTAGTGCTTTCCCATAGCCCTTTCCCTGATTTTCTGGATCGACTGCGATATTCTTGATTTCAAGTATTGCGTTACCTTCATCGGTGACAACACATTCAGCTTTTACATTACCATCTTCAAGTACATACATATTACCTTTTTCAAGATAGCGATCAACCATGCTCTCCTGTTCATCAGCTAATAGCAATAATGATATAAACTGCTTTTTATTTTCATTCACTTCTCTGATTTTCATATCCATTACTCCGTCAAACTGGAAGTTTCACCTGTGTTGTTAAATTGGGGTTTACTCTTTGAAATCACTCTTAAGAACTGCATACTGCGCAGTGTCAATAAACGTGTCCTTTTTGTAATACTTTTGTCTAGCAATTCCTTCAAACCGCATTCCACACTTTGTTAATACATGTACAGATGCAACATTTCCATCAAACACTTCTGCCTGAACACGATTTAATTCAATCTCATCAAATGCATATTTTAGTACAGCTTGAAGCACTTCCGTCATTATACCTTGTCCCCAATACTGTGGCGAAAGCATATAGCATGTATCTGACATAAAACATGATTCTTCAACATTTCCCAAATTAATCGTTCCAATCAAATCATGATTTTCTTTCCATTCAATTACCCAATGAAAATATGTATCAGATTCATAATTATCTGCCCATTTATGTACCTTTTCTTTATATATTTCCATATCCGTTACGGGATTGAACGGAAAGTACCTGCAAACTTCTTCGTATTTTGCCCAGTTTTCATACATCATTTGATAATCGTCTGGAACAATTCTTCTCAATATACAACGTTCTGTATCTATTATTTTTGTACCAATTTTATTCATTGCACTCCTCCACAACTTCCGATTTGTACTTATTTCTTAAACAGCTCAGAATGTGGACCAAGGCGATAAAGCATCAAAACAAGAACATCTCCACAAATCTCATAAATAAGCAGCCAGTCCGGTTCGATGTGACACTCACGCGTGCCTTTATAGTTTCCTGTAAGGTCATGATCCCTGTATTTTGCATCCAGCGTACCGCCATTCGCCAGAATATCGATTACCT
>OGOV01001679.1_pt1 | contig 18641 bp, 17 predicted proteins | sample 1552711 | NCBI WGS metagenome assembly OGOV01 (sample SAMEA2580216, study PRJEB22360) | human gut metagenome | biome: human gut; feature: human-associated habitat; material: faeces | place: Denmark | collected 2008/2010 | reverse complement strand
ATATTCTTTTAATCTTTAATTTTAAAAATAAATATGATGAATATGATAGGCTGTTGAAATGGTTAATACATTTTTGTTACAATCTTTGGTTATTGACTTATTAAAGTCTGTGAACGGTTTATCAAAAGGATACCAACAGCATGGATGTCTATCTATAGATTGTAATTCTTATAGTTATAGACTTTATGAATATTTAGTTGTTTATTGTTGATAACCTTGATTGTGAAAAAATAGATCCTCCAGCAAGGCTGTCAATAGTGTATAAGGGCTGTTGATAGCGCGTAATAAATAAGTGGCTTATTCATTTGCTAATTTGAGAAAGGGGGGTGTATGGACAAGTATTTGAATAAAGCAAGAAATATTTTTCATTTTATGTCCACTACTTATTAATAGCTTTTCAACGGCATATCCACGGATATTCGCTACTTTCGCGGTCAAAGATATTTGTTATGCGAAAATTAAAAGTAACCGAATTGAACCGCCTGACTCCCGAGGCTTTTAAGGAAAGTAAGAAGATACCTTTAATCGTTGTCTTAGACCATATTAGAAGTCTTAACAACGTAGGTTCCGTGTTTCGTACCTCCGATGCTTTCCGGGTAGAGGCTATTTATCTTTGTGGTATTACGGCTTGCCCTCCGAACGCGGAGATCCATAAGACCGCCTTAGGAGCGGAAGAAACCGTAGATTGGGAATATTTCAAGGATACCCCGGAGGCTGTTGATAAACTGCGCCAAGAGGGATATACGGTATGTGCCGTAGAGCAAGCGGAAGGTAGTGTCATGTTAGATAACTTGCAGTTAGACAATACAAAGAAATACGCTATCGTCATGGGTAACGAAGTAAAAGGCGTTCAACAAAATGTGGTTGATAACTGTGATATATGTATTGAAATACCTCAATACGGTACAAAGCATTCCTTGAACGTATCGGTTACTACCGGTATCGTGATCTGGGATTTCTTCAAGCAACTATCAGATTAAACCATTCTCAACCAATACGACGACCCGTTCGGTCATGGCATCTTTACCTTTCGGGTCGTATTCCGATTTCAGACTGGCTCCGAACATGCCGGCGAAGAAATTCCAAAAGCCCGCACGGAAACTTCCCAGATAGGCTTTCAGTAAATTGTAACTGGATTGATTACATTCCCTATCGATCAGTTTGATAAGTAGTTTACCTTGCGAGAAGGATAATTTTTTTAGTTCCGGTTTATATTGGGCGAACAACTCTTTCTCCATCCGTTTCAAGTGGGCTTGGCGGGCCTTGTCATTCGGTAAGGTTTCCATGTATTCGTAGGTCTCTATCAACGTATCATACACCATCTTGGCATAGGGCAAAGTACGCTTTACGTCTCGTACCAACTTATTGTACTTCGCTTGTTCACGCTTATTCTTAAACTTAACTTGAGGATATATGAAAACTTCCCGAAGATTGACGACAGCCATTGTATCACCTTCATACAGTTGAGCTTTCTGATAACCTTCCGGAACAATATTTGTCTTTACCGCCTGCGCCATCCCTTTAAAGCTACAGAGAACAAGTAGAGCCAAAACACAATATATCCCTTTTCGTATCATATACCGCGAAAATATAAATACTGCGTGACTCTCAGCATCATTTATCTGTTAATAACTTGCTAAATGAATATAAAACATTACATTTGCGCAATTGACAACAACTTAAGAATATATTAACTATGAAGAAAGAAGAAATTACCGCCCTATTCGGAAAATTCGAATCCATTTCATGTGAGGTAGAAGACATAGAATGCTGGAGTGCCAGAGAGTTGCAACCCCTATTAGGATATGCCAAATGGGATAACTTTATCAATAATGTAGTGGTGAAAGCCAAAGAAGCGTGCCGGAATGCGGGAGAAAATATAGAGGATCACTTTCCCGACGTCGGGAAAGTGATTATTGTGGGGCATGGTGCTGAGCAACAAATAAATGACATCTTATTAACACGCTACGCATGCTACTTAATCGCACAAAATGGTGATAGTCGTAAACCGCAAGTAGCTTTTGCACAGACTTATTTTGCGGTACAAACCCGTAAGGCCGAGGTGATTGAACAACGCCTATTGGATTGTGAACGCTTAAAGGCTAGAGAAAAATTAAGTCAGACTGAAAAGCAACTATCTGGTATTTTATACGAAAGAGGCATTGATAATAAAGGATTCGCTATTATCCGTTCTAAGGGAGATCAAGCCTTATTCAATTTAAGTACACAGATGTTGAAAAAGAGAATGAACGTCCCCACGAATAGACCTATCGCTGATTTTTTACCGACTATAAGTATAAAAGCTAAAGACCTAGCGGCGGAAATGACAAACGTAAATGTGCAAACGAAGGATCTATATGGACAATCTCCTATTGAGAAAGAACATATTGATAACAACACCGCTGTTCGTGATATGCTATTGCAAAGGGGAATTAAGCCTGAACAACTTTCCCCGGATGAGGATATTAAAAAGGTACAGCGTAGAGTAAATAAGGATAATGAGAAAACCTTGAAGAATAAATAGAAACCATACAAAATCTTAACTATGAAATATCTATTGCTATCCCTGTTTGCGGGGGTATTTTCATTGTATGTACATGGTGTTGATAACTTACGCTTACCGGATGTCCGTAGCGTGGGAATGGGAGGGAATGTGGCGACGCAATCTATTTTATTCAATTCGGCCCTTATTGTCGATAAAGAGAAAAAGTCCATTCATTTAGAATACTTTAATCGGTACATGTTGAAAGAACTGGGTACGATGTCCGGTAGTTTTTATTATCCGAATCAACTATTATCCGTAGGTGTTGATATCTCTGTTTTCGGGTTTGATAAATACAGGGAGATGATGGTTCGTGTGCTGGGAGGAAAACGCTTGGGGGATCAATGGGCGTTAGGGCTTGGAGTTCACTATAGTTTCTTGCAAACTGATCTATTGGAAAATACAAGATCCAGACTGTCAACAGATCTTGGAATCACTTTCTCTCCTATTGATAAGTTGTTAATAGGAATGTTAATAATGAATTTACCATCTGTTTCTATAGGAGATAAAGATATTGAAATAGAAGATTTTAATTATTACTTAATTCAAATAAGTTTTCAATGGGAGATTATAAACAGTCTGTTAATTACAGGAAGTGCAGGAACGGAAAATGAAAACCTAGTTGTTGGAAACTTAGGTCTTGAATACACCGCTTTCGATTCTTTTTTTATTCGTGCCGGAATACAGACCGCTCCTCTCCTGCCCTCTTTAGGAATTGGTTATAACTTTTCTTGCTTTACGATAGATGTAGCCTCTATTTACCATCCGATTTTAGGGATGAGTACTGGTCTTGGTTTATCATTCTCTTTTTAAATGATACTTAGCTATGAAACGATTGTTTATAATCTTGTCGATAATTCTGTTGATAAATAGTTATTACGCTAATTCTCAAATAGAATATTCTGTTGATAAGTGGATGGAGTATGTAGAGGAACTAGCCTTGGAAACCGAGGATACGGAGCGTATCGAAAGTTTGTATGCCGATTTATCTTATTTAATTGAGCATCCTTTTGATTTGAATGCCGTGACGGAAGAACAACTGAAGCGATTACCTTTTCTATCCGATCGCCAAATTGAGCAGCTCCTCTCCTATCGGAAACGATACGGAAATATGGTTAGCATCTATGAGTTGAAGAATATAGAGGATATCGATTTTCAGACGATATCTCTTCTCCTTCCATTTGTTTATATAGGTGATAATCTTGTTGAAAAACGGTTGCTTACGGTTAAGAACCTGTTGAAATATGGTCGTAATGAATTACAAATCAGGTATGATCAATGTTTTCAACAGAAAAAGGGATATGGTGAACAAACGGACAGCATACTTTTGTTATATCCGAATCGTAAATATAGAGGAGAACCCTTCTATCACTCCTTACGTTATTCCTATACTTTCGAGGATCGTTTACAAGCAGGCTTCGTAGCCGAGAAAGATGCGGGCGAACCTTTTTGGAACGCATATCATAAAGGATATGACTTTTATTCCGCACATCTATTCCTAAAAGATATCAACTGGTTAAAAATCTTGGCTATAGGGGATTACAAGATGTCTTTCGGACAAGGTCTGGTGATTAGCAATGACTTTTCTCCTAGTCGTACGGCAGTAGTCGCTCAAGCAGAGCGAAGGACAAACGGCTTCCGTAGGCACTTTTCTACCAATGAACAGGATTTCTTTCGAGGGGTGGCCGGTACGATCACGATTAAAAACTTGGATATAAGTGTTTTCTATTCGTACCGAAAAATGGATGCGGCCGTAGATAGCTTGACATTCACCTCATTAAAAACAGATGGACTTCATCGTTTGCAACGGGATTGGGAAAAGAGGAAAACGATAACGATGCAGGTATATGGAGGAAATATCCGCTATGCTAAGCCTCATTTTCATGTAGGTTTAACGGCTCTCTCCTATTCATTCGGTAAGTTTAAGATGGATCCTGATCCAAAACCTTATAATCTATTCTATTTCAAAGGTTCCAACAATTTCAACATGGGTGTTGACTATATGTTGAAAACGAACCGTATCAAGTTTTATGGCGAGATTGCCCTTTCGAAAAACGGAGCTGTTTCGACCTTGAATGCCTTGCAATTAACGCCTGCCTCCTACATATCTTTCTTGGTATTATACCGCTATTACGATCGCCGTTATCAAGCTTTGTTTGGGAACGCTTTCTCGCAAGGCTCTACGGTTCAGAACGAGCAAGGGGTTTATATGGGATTTCAGTTGACTCCGATCGCCCGCTGGAAATTATCCGTTTATGCGGACTTATTCCGTTTCCCTTGGTTGAAATACGGGATAGACGCTCCTTCCGGAGGACAGGAATATATGGCTCAGATAGATTATACCCCTAGTAGAAACTATTCAGCTTATCTTCGTTATAAATATCGACAAAAAGAAAAGAATGGAACTTTTGAAAATGATAATTTATTGAAAATCAATACTTATAAACAACATCGTATTCGTTTTCAACAGGTTTATAACTTTTCTTCTCCTTTTATTTTTAAGACTTCCTTAGATGGTATTCTATTCGATGATCCTATAAAGAAACTTAATAAAGGAATTATGATCTCCCAAAGTATAGGCTGGAAGCCCACTACCCTACCTCTTCAAATAGATGGTTATCTAGCGTGGTTTCATACGGATGATTACAATAGCCGGGTCAGTTCGTATGAGAAGAATATATTATATGCCTTTAATATGCCCTTTTTTTATGGGGATGGGATGCGGTTTGCCCTTACCTTTCGTCTGGATATTTGGAAACGTTTATCCTTGTCTGCGAAACTGGCTCACACCCATTATTGGGACAGGGATTTGATAGGTACTGATACGGAGGAGATAAGCGGTTCTGATAAAACAGATCTTTATGCTTTGCTTCGCTGGAAATTTTAGAGTAGATTTGCGTGGGTAAAAACAAACAGCGCTATGTCTACAATTCTTTTTGATAAAATAGTATTTGGCCCGATACATAGTCGGCGTCTAGGTGTCTCTTTAGGGATGAATTTACTTCCTACAGACGGGAAATTATGCTCTTTTAATTGCATTTATTGCGAATGTGGATTGAATGAGAATCATAGGACCCATAGTAAACTGCCTACTCGTACGGAAGTGAGGGAAGCCTTAGAGCAAAAACTAAGTTCCATGAAAGCGGAAGGGATCGTTCCGGATGTAATTACATTCGCCGGAAACGGAGAGCCTACGATACACCCGGAATTCGGTGGAATCATTGATGATACGGTCGCTATCCGGGATCGATTTTTCCCTGATGCTAAAATCGCCGTGCTTTCTAATTCTACGATGCTCCAGAAAGAGGAGGTCTTTCAAGCCTTGAATAAAATAGAGGATAACATATTGAAACTGGATTCTGTATTAGACAGTCGGATTCGGCAGATAGACGTACCTAATTCTCCGGCGTTTAATTTCGAGTCTTTATTAAAGCAATTATGTCGTTTTAACGGAAACTTGATTATACAGACCATGTTCTTGAAGGGGGAAGTGAATGGGAAATCGGTTAATAATATGACAGAAGAGGAGATAGCGGGCTGGATCTCCGCCTTAAAACAAATCCGTCCGAAACAAGTCATGATTTATACGATAGATAGGGAGACCCCGGTTAAAGCTTTGAAAAAAGCTACTAAAGAAGAATTAGATGCGATTGCGGAACGGGCCCGGAAGGAGGGTTTTGACGTGACGGTATCTTATTAAACTAACTAATTTAGAGAAACACAATAAGTAGTATGAGAACATTCAGTAAAAAGAAAAAATTGCCTCGACTCTTGACGCTTTGTGGAGCGGTAGCGGTCTCAGCATTGCTAGGGGGATGTGGGCAGAGCGGTGTTCCGGCGGAATCTTTCGATCGGTCGGATTATTATACCAGAGGTATCGGTTCGTATCCGGGAGATCCGGGGGAGGATTTTTCTCCTTCATTACGTCCGGATCATTCCACGTATCGTAACATAGCTCTTTTGCGTAGCGCTTACAACTCATCCAGTTATGATTACAATCTAACGGCTCAACTGGTGACGGATGGTGTTATTAGCGATAAACAACCTCAGTATCTCGATCTCTCTACGCAAAATGGGGATATCGCTCGTCGTGAGCGTGAGTGGATGATCGATCAAGGTCCTTATTCTCGTAATGCGGTTACGGGAGAGGATGCCTATTTCTTGTTCACGCTGAATAACTGGAAAGAGAAAGCCGACAAGGTACAATTCCGCGGCAGCGTGGCTTATGACGAGAATAAGATTAAGGATGGATATGAGATTGTTTGCGAGGGATCGAATGATGGAAATACTTGGACGGAATTGGCTGCCTTAAAGGGTAAAGGTATGCCGGGTAAGGCCAGCAAGTATAAGGCCCATTCAGACCCGAACAAGAATAGCTGGGATCCGGGTACGTTGCCCACCCGTATGTTGAATGAGACTTTGACATTCGATCAACCGGGTGAATATGCTTATTATCGGATGCGATTGAAAATGGAAGGTGCCGCTTATTGGGCATTCTTCGAGATGAATTTCTATAACCAAGATAAGTTGATAGATTTGCTTCCTTCCAAATTCTTTAATAGCGCTTGGATGAGTGCCACGACAGGAGAGGAGTGGGTCTATGTGGACTTAGGTAGCCAATCCGAATTCGACAAAGTAAAATTACATTGGATCAATAAAGCGATCAAGGGTAAGATTCAAGTTTCCGACGACGCTAAACAATGGGTTGACATAGCGAATCTTCCGGGTGGAGATGCTAATCTGGATGAGATCAAGCTAAAAGGAAAGGGCCGCTACGTACGGGTATGGATGGAGCAACCGGCTAATGACGGACGCTATATCTTAAGCGAGATAGAGGTGATGGGTAAAGGTGGCTTGCTTGCCCAACCGGCTGCTGCTCCGGCTTCTACAAAAGACGAGATCCGTTTGTCGGGCGGAAACTGGAAAGTACAACGAGCTTCCGAGGTAACCGCTTCCGGTGAGGAAATATCGAAACCTTCTTTCTCTCCGGAAAATTGGATCGTGGCGACTGTGCCGGGAACGGTATTGAGTAGTTATAAGAATATCGGAGCTATCCCGAATCCGAATTACGCGGATAACCTGATGCAGATATCCGAGTCATTCTTCAACTCTAATTTCTGGTATAGGGATGAGTTTGAGGTACCCGAAGGATTCAAGCAAGATCGTTTGTTCTTGAATTTCGATGGTATCAACTGGAAAGCGAATGTATATTTAAACGGTAACAAGATCGGCCGTATCGAGGGAGCGTTTATCCGAGGTGTATTTGACGTTACAGACAGGGTCGTACCGGGTAAGAACGTTGTCGCGGTGGAGATCATCAAGAATGAGCATATCGGCGCTATCAAGGAGAAATGTGAGAAGAATACGGATTTCAACGGTGGTATCTTAGGCGCTGATAACCCAACCTTCCACGCTTCGATCGGTTGGGATTGGATCTCGACGATCCGTGGTCGTAATATAGGTATTTGGGATGATGTGTACTTGACTTCTACAGGCAAGGTAACGATTCAAGACCCGTTCGTACAGGTTGTATTACCGTTGCCGGATACGACTTCCGCTACCTTGACTCCGGAAGTGATCGTGAAGAACCATGATGCTGCTCCTGTAAAGGGTGTATTGACAGGGAAGATCGGCGATATCACTTTCGAGCAACCGGTAGAATTGGCCGCAAACGAGGAGAAGACGGTTACTTTCGATCCAAATAGCTTCAGCCAATTGAAGGTTCAGAACCCACGTCTGTGGTGGCCTAAAGGGTACGGATCTCCTTATTTATACGACGCTAATTTCACCTTTAAGGTAGGCGATAAGGTATCCGACTCTGAGGATTTCAAGGTAGGTATCCGACAAATGACCTTCAACGAGAATAATAGCATCTTGAGTCTCTTTATCAACGGGCGTCGTTTTATCGGCCGTGGCGGTAACTGGGGATTCGGTGAGTCTAACCTGAATTACCGGGGTCGTGAGTACGACATCGCCGTGGCTTACCATGCTGATATGAACTTTACGATGATGCGTAACTGGGTAGGACAAATCGGCGACAAGGAATTGTATGAGGCTTGCGACCGTCATGGTATCATGATCTGGCAAGATTTCTGGTTGGCGAATCCTTCCGACGGACCCGATCCTTATGATCCGGAGATGTTTATCGCCAATGCTGAGGATTATGTGAAACGTTTCCGTAACCATGCCTCTATCGGTATTTATTGCGGGCGCAACGAGGGCTTCCCGCCGGAGCAGATCGACAAGGCTTTACGCCGTATCGTGAAAGAGGATCATCCGGGCTTACATTATATCTCCAGCTCGGCGGATGAGGTGGTAAGTGGCCATGGCCCGTACCGTGCGCTTCCTGTTAAAGAATACTTTAGCTTGAAGAATGGTAGTGATAAGTTCCATAGTGAGCGGGGTATGCCCAACGTGATGAATTACGAGAGCTTGGTTCGTACTTTCTCTCCGGAAGCGCTTTGGCCGCAAAACGCTCAATGGGGACAACACGATTATACGATGGAAGGCGCCCAGTCTTGCGCTTCTTTCAACGCTATCATCGAAAAGGGCTTCGGTAAGCCGAACAACGCCAAGGAATTCGCCGATCTGGCTCAGTGGGTAAACTATGATGGTTACCGGGGTATGTTCGAATCAAGAAGCTTGAACCGTAAGGGATTATTGCTGTGGATGACGCATCCGGCATGGCCTTCTATGGTATGGCAGACTTACGATTATTATTTCGAGCCTACCGCCGCTTACTTTGGTTGCAAGAAGGCCTCCGAGCCTCTGCACATTCAATGGAATCCGGTTACGGACGAGATCGAGGTAGTGAACTATAGCGCCGGCGTACGTAATGGTTTGACGGCAAAGGCTCAAATCATCAATATGGACGGTTCTATTTCATGGGAAAACGAGGTTTCCGTGGATAGTAAAGAAGATACTACCAACAAATGTATGAAACTGGATTTCCCAGCTAGCGTATCCAGCGCTCATTTCGTCAAGTTGACGTTGACAGAGAATGGCAAGATCGTATCGGATAACTTCTATCTGCGTGGCGTAGAGGAAGGCAACTACCAAGCTTTGCGTGAGATGCCAAAGGTTACTTTACGATCCAACGTGGCAACCAATAAGGGTAATGACGGTACTTGGACCGCTACCGCTACCTTAGAGAATACTTCATCCACCCCGGCTCTGATGATCCGTGTGAATGTAGTGGGCGAGAAGGATGGCGAGCAATTCCTCCCGATGTTCTATAGCGACAACTATTTCTCCTTGCTTCCGGGCGAGAAGAAAGAGATCAACATCCATTGGAAAGATGTAGATACGAGAGGCGAGACCCCGAAGGTGGTTATCTCCGGTTATAACGTGAACTAGTCAGCTAGGCTGATACCTATAAAAAATCCAACCATTCTCCGATATGAATAGGAGAGTGGTTGGATTTTTTTTGCAATTCTAAATTTCAGATTTATCTTCGGTTTTATTGTTATTTTTAATACGTTTTACTGTATGTTTAAGTTTTACGGCCATAAGATTCAACTCTATGGTAGATTCCATTTCAGTTGTATCAGCATCATCTATCAACAGATCAGATAAGAGTTGGCCAGTTCGTTTCACAATACCTTTTTGTTTTATTAGGTCAGGTTCATTTTGAATCGCATCTACATTTCGGATAAGCTCACGTAGTTTTACGAAAGAATCTATTATAGCGATAGTTGTTTGTGTGGCTCTTGGACTTTTTAATATAGTAGCCAGCATATAAAGTCCTTTTTCAGTGAAAGCTTTAGGTTCTACTGTTGATTTTTTTAAGTTTTCCATCCGGTGGAAATTTTCCACCACATACTGTTTCTCAGAGGGTTTCAATGTGAAAAAATAACCACTGGGGAACTTTTCAGGATTATTTCTCACGGCTTTGTTTATATCCCTTGTTTCTGTTTTATATAATTCTGCTACATCTCTATCTAGTAGTATTTTTTGTCCTCTTAACTCAATAATACGTTCCTCTACTTCTTTCGTTCCAATAACTTGAAGTTCATTTTCCATAGTTAAATTATTAATTTGATTTTTGTATTTATGCTTTGTATATAGAGCAAATATAGTGATTTTTTGTTCTATATACAGAGCATAGATCATTTCTTTTTACAACTTGATATAAATCTTCTTCTTATACAAGAAATATCCCGGTATCCAGTTTAGTACCACGAAGAAGATAGCCCATGCTAATGAGCCTCCGAAATCGCCGAATATCGGCCTGAATAGATCCATATACATAAAGGCGGAGATACCGCTCATTCCCAGCAATACGGCCAATATATCCCCTTGTACATACAGATACAACGGGTTGATACCGAACGACTCAAAGAATAACGTCCATTTCTTCTTCCCGTTTATATCGATGATCCAGATTAATAAAGCGAGGAATAAGGAGGCGAATCCGCAAGTAACCAATACGAACGTACTACTCCATATCTTTTTATTGATAGGGCAACCATAGCTTAGCAAGAAACCGGCAAAAAGAATAATCGTACCGAAAATGAAGATATTACGGATAATCAACTCATTGTTCTTTTTACAATCCTGTATTACCTTTCCTACGTAGAAACCGAGTAATACATGCGCTATGCTACCGATGCAGCTCAAGAGCCCTTCCGGATCAAAGGCGATCCGTGTACCATCTGCCATATCATCGTGATACATATGCGATGTACCGAATAAAGTTCTGTCCACGATCGCTATAATGCTATCCTCCGACATTTCCATACTATGCGTGAAACCTAGTAATGCCCAGTAAAATATCAATATACCAGCGGCTACCTGCAAAATATACTTATGATTAATCGCTAATCCTATCAACGACCCGAAGCCGTATGCCAGCGCCAACCTTTGCATCACCCCAAGGATACGTAAATTCTGGAAATCGGTAAATCCATTGTAGCAAACATGCCCGAACAGATTCAGCCCTAATCCCACGAGGAATATCAATACCGTGCGTCTCAATACTTTCGTCACGCTTTCTTTCGACAGCTTGAAGTTATATTTCCGAAGCGAGAAAAACATGGAGACCCCCATGATGAACATAAAGAACGGAAATACCAAATCGGTGGGAGTGAGGCCGTTCCAACGCGCATGCTCTAAAGGCGTATATACATACTTCCATGACCCGGGGTTGTTTACCAAAATCATCCCTGCGATCGTAATTCCCCTCATCACGTCGAGGGATAGCAATCTTCCGGATTGTTGTGCCATATTGATAGTAGATTAAAAAGTTACCAATGAAAGTCCAAAGATAATGGAATTTCCTACAATATCCCTGCCTTTGGGAATACTGTTTTTAGTATATTGAAAATCAGATGTATAAAAACATGTACATGTTTTCGGAAAAACACGTACGTCTTTTTTCGGAAACACGTACGAGAATTTATGAAAACACGTACGTGTTTTTCCAAAAAGATGATGGAGATATCCAAGCGATAAGAATTTTATACAATAAGCCTAATAATCAATTATTCTTTAAGGTTTGATGAAAAATATGCCTATCTTGCGCATAGAATCTAAAGATAGGAACCAATGAGGCATTTGCTTATTTTGATATCGCTATTATCCACACTCTCATTTATAGGTTGTCGAGATGAGAGCGATGCCATATACCTAATCGATCGTGCGGAATCCTTGTTGAAATCCGATCCGGATAGTTCCCATATCCTATTGGATAGCATAGCCGTGCCCGATAATTTGAGTGATAAATTATTGGCTCGTTGGTGTATGCTATCCGGTAAAGTGGCGGACACGTTATATACGGATCTGCCCTATGTACAACAATTGCTACGTGCGCAAGCCTATTATAAGTCACACGGGACAAAGCAAGAACAAGCGAAGATTGGTTTGTATTTGGGGCGTTCGTATGTGGAAGATAAAGAGAACGAGAAAGCGATGAAGGTTTATTTGCAAGCTTTGGATATCGCTTTACGCAGTGAAGACTATAATCAAGCCGGATATATTTGTAGCTATATGGGAGATCTGTATGATTTCGAGGGTAATTATCTGTTAGGAAAGGACAAATATAAGGAAGCGGAATCTTATTTTCGAAAAGCGGGTAATATGCGAAGTTCGGCTTTCGCCTTGCGGGATGTGGGAAGAATGTATGCGTTTTCGGATTCTTTGGATATAGCGTTAATTTTTTTGTTGAAAGCGGATACTATTATAGTTGAAGTAGGTGACTCTTCTGATATAGGGACTATATATAATGGAATAGGAAATATTTATAATATGTTAGGTAATAAAGAGTTAGCTAAATTGTATTTGTGGAAAAATGTCAATATGTCAGATTTTGATGACGCACCAAGTTACAGGACATTGGCTGGTATATATATAGAAGAAGGCGATTTTAAGAATGCACGTATTTGTTTGGAGAAAGCAAGTGTACCTAGTTTTAATGATATGACCCGTTTTTCGGTACTTTATGGTTATTCTTTGTTAGAGAAAGCGGAGGGTAATTGGGAAAAGGCTTGGTTTTACTTGGATGAATATAACAGTGCCTCAGATTCGATCTTGACGATACGAAATAGGGAAAACATAATAAAAATAGAAAAGGAATATGAGCATTTAAAAATATCATTGGAAAATATGCGATTAAAATCGGATAAACAAAAGTATTTTATCTATTGGGTAATATCTGTATCTATTCTTTTAATATTATTATGGGTCTTTCAAATACGAATTGATAGAAAAAATAAAAGACTTCTTAAGCAGGAAATCGATTTGTCGAATAAGAGTAATGAATTATTCAGACTACGGGATAATTTACGTAACAAACAAGATAGATTAGAGGCTTTATCTATTCAATTGTCTGAAAAAAATGAAAAACTGAATGAACTTGATTCAAGAGAGAAACTGGAGAAAGAATATGAACAAATAAAAAAAGAAGAGGAAACCCTCGTCCTTCGGATAGCGGAACGGCGTAAGGATCTATTCTTATCATCCGCTATAGCCAAGAAAGTAATCAAGCTATCCCAAAAAGTAGTACCGGGAGCTACCAAATCTCCACTATCAGAAAAAGACTGGCAAAATATTATTACGCAAGTGAATGAGGTTTATCCTTTTTTAGCGGATCGACTCGCTGCGTTTAATTTATCTGCCGCCGAATTGCGTTATTGTTATTTGAGCTTGTTGGGTTTGGATTCGATAGGTGAATCTATCCTGTTACATATCCAGCCGGATTCGGTAAACAAGCGTCGGCAGCGTGTACGCCAAAGGCTGGGAATCATAGCGAAAGAGCTTGATTTATGTGCTTATCTTATTAATAGTGTACAATAGATTGATAAACAATAGCTTCTATTAATATTGGCTTTACCCTTTGTCCTGCTAGTTGATTTATAATCAATTAAATATTAGTTGATTATGAATTTCGTTTGTCGCTTATTATTTAGCGTTATATTTGCTTGTTTCTTCTATAGGCTTGATCTTTACGTTGAAAAAATAAAAACGAAATGAGACAGCTTAAATTGTTATTAGCGGCAATAGCTTTATTATGGGCTATGCCATGCTGGGGTAAGCCTATAGATCTACATGGTAAATGGGAACATAAGAAAAAATCCATTCCAATAGGTTTGCCAATGGATGCATCGATTGAGGAGGCTAATAGAGAACTGATAGTAAACTTTCACGAGGATCTTGGTGATGTATGTGTTATCGTCACTAGTTCTACGGGAGAAGTGATCTATAATGAAAAGGTACAAACGAGTACTATGCCATATTTAGTAATACCTCTAAAAGTAAGAGATCAAGAAAAAGGAGTATTACATATAATGAATGATTATAATCATGTATTTGGGGATTTTTAAATTTAAACTTTTGTATTTGTAAATGATATAGGAGTAAAAATATAATTTTCTATTGTTTTACCTTTTAAAAAGTAGTATTATGAAAAAGGTGTATTTATTATTTATTTGCTTAGTTTTTATATCATCTTGTAATGATGATTTAGTGATGGAAAGAAATGATATATTATCTACAAATAATATAGAAATTTCTATTCATGATTCTCTTCTAATGAATAAAGACTTAGTTTTGAAAAAAGATTTTGCTAAAGCATTATCAAAAGTTTTTAATGAAAGCCTAATGGCTAGAAATTTGATTAAAAACGAGGCTTTAAAAATGATTGATAATGATTATGATGTTCTTTATCAATTAGTAAAAGATGAGATGCTGGAAGATAATATTACATTTGAACAGTATATAGGGAAATATATTGAAATGGATAAATTATTATCTATTAATGAAAAGTTTCCTACTCTAACAATTTTTGTTCCAGAATTACCTAAGAATTCGTTCTCTGCTGCTCTTTGGAATACTGATAAAGAAATACCAGTTGTTGCTGTTAGAACTTGTATCAGTAACGATGTTCCTATATATGATAAGGATGGGGAAGAAAAAATTATAAAATCAGATCTCATTCCTATGTATCCTATTGTTGTATTAAAGGATAATGAAAGAATCGTAGCGAATGAATATAGTAATTTGTCTAGAAGTAATTTTAGTAGTACTAATTTTACTTTTTCTTCTAAATCGGGAATAACTTATTCTTTTCTTGGAGAATCTTTTAATAATATGAAACAAAAAAACATTTTAAGATCTCGAAATGTAAATAAAAGTATGAAAGATAGATTACAAAAATCAGTTGATGCATATAATATTTATAAAAATAAGGATGGATGGCATAGGGACTATATATATTATGATATGGTTCCAGGTTCAGATAAAGGTGTATTTGTTTATGATTATAAAGAAACACTATATTCTTTCCAAATGAAAGGGGATCCAAATATAGCTTTCCAAAAGATATCAGATCAAACAGGAGATGCACAGTTAGATTATGATCAAATATTTAATCCTAGGCAATCTTATAAAGCTACTCCTTGGACTGATGGTAAATTTGATTTTTTAGTTAAAGTATATGTTGGAACAAAAAGTCCTATAGGGACAGAACAAACTTTTTCTTTTGGCGTAAAACCAGAAGATCTATTTAGAGTATCTTACAAAGATATAGGAGGAGGTAATTCTAAAGTTGATGGTGTAAAAGAATGCCTAGTTGTTCCTCTTGATTTACCTCTGTTTGAATGGAATATAGAAAATTTTAGTTGTGTAATAAAAATTTCTATAGAAGAAATTGATGGTACAGAAACTCAAAGGACGCTTAGCCAAACTACTGCTGAATTTGCAGGAAATTTTGAACTTAATCCTGTAAAAGGAGTTTTTGAAAAAGTAGGATTGAAATTTGGTGCAAGTGCGAAAAAGACAATTACGACTACATTTGAAAAAACATTTACATTGGGTAATGATGAATTGGGGGATGTTATTGTTAATTTTTATGATCCTGTTGTTCTTTCTGGTGATTGGATTGAATATGCAGGACGTAGAGATACGGCATATTCAATTCCATTAAATAGTAAATATTATAATGGTTATTATAAAATAGAGTTGGCTCCTTTGAAAATGTATTAATGGATATGCTTATATGAATAAGCTAAATATGAAGTAAATAGTTTATAAATAACTATTTACTTCATATCTTAAATATAATTAGTAATAAAATGTAATAGTTTCTTTTATTTGATTTTGACGGTTTGACCAATATGAGTGAGAAATCATATTACTATTAGTGTCATGGATGAAAACTGTAATAGAATGAATAGTTTCTTCTGGTTTTATTTCTAGATAGCCATCTATATTTGTTCTTTTTACTTGATTAGGTATAATTGTATTTTTACCATTAGAGTATATACCATTCCCTTTATCTGTGTAATTTGCGAGATCAATAGGTGCTATATCATAATAAATGTATGCTATTGCATTATAAATAGGTGTTTTTGTGTTATCTTTGCTAATTCTAAGCACTTTTATTTCAATATATGATTCACTAATCTCTTCTATGCCATTATCTTTATTACAAGAAGATAGAATTACTATAATAAATAGTAAAATCTTCACTATCTATTTTCATACTTCTTGCATTATCATTAAACTTTGGTACTTCCTTATCATCAAATTGTAATGCCAATAACTCATAATCTCCAATAGTATCTACAACTTTAAAACCATAATGTTCAAAAAACTTCTTTTCTCCAACAAATGGCTTTTTCTTTTTAGAAGTTAAAGTACAAATTCCACTCATACCTTTTTCTTTAGAATCGTTGATAGCATACTCTAATAATTCTTTTGCAATACCTTTCCCTTTAAAACTACCTGCTACCCATAAACAATAAATATATTCGTAATTCTTACCACTAATAGAAACCCAAGCAGTTTCTATTGGCTCATACTCAATAAATATTTTTCCTCTTGCATTTAATTTTCTAAATATATGACCGTCCTTTAATTTACTTTTTATCCATTCTTTCTTTTTATCTACACCACATTGATGTTTAGGATCACCAATAGCACAGCATATATGCTCATTATCAATATTATCTAATGTTAGATTTATATATTCGTTCATCTTACTTCAACTCCTCAACAAATTACTATTTTTCCAACTAATTACTAAATTGTGTAATTTGCAATTATTTTTTACCTATCCTTGTCAAAAATCGTACTACAAATTAAATAGCTAAAATGAATAGATAAAATCCCAGCCATATAGCCAAACTTAATTCCAGCCAATTGATAGTCCTACTAATTTTTAATTGATTCATTCAAATCATCTTCTATCTTCAATTATTTCTATATCCATTCCTTATATTTCTTTATATAAATTTTCTTTGCATAACTTGCTACAATACAATATAAGAATGTGACTCCAAATATCATGAAAATATATTTTAATGCAATTGGTGCTAAGCCTATCGCAGTTCCTAGAGGCGTAAATGGTACTAAAATTCCTATTATAATTAACAGAATTGAAGATATATAAACAGCCTTATGTGCATTACTTTGTATAAATGGTGTTTTCGCTGTTCTTATGATGTGCATTCCTATTAAATTTGATACTATACTGTAAGTAAACCATATTGTTTGAAAGTGTGTAACATCTCTAACTGTGAAAACAAACCATAATAGTGAAAATACAACTATATCAAATAGTGAGCTTACAGGACCCATAAAAAACATAAACCTTTTTAAGCTTTTTATATTTAATTTTTTTGGCTTTCTAATCAATTCTTTATCTACATTGTCAAACGGAATTGTCATTTGACCAAAATCATATAATAATCCCTCTACTAATAATTGAATTGGTGTTTCAGGTAAAAATGGTAATACAATGCTTGCAATAATTACTGAAACTACTTCCCCAAAGTTGAAACTTGTTGCCATTTTTATATATTTCATTAAATTTACATATGTTTTTCTTCCGTTCCATTACACCATCTAATAGTACATTAAGGTCTTTTTCAAGTAATATAATATCTGCAGTTTCTTTTGCTATATCAACTGCAGTATCAACAGAAATTCCAACATCGGAATTTGTTAACGCTGGACTATCGTTTATTCCATCTCCCATATATCCTACAACATTTCCATTTTGTTTTAAAACTCTAACAATCCTTGCTTTTTGTATTGGAGAAAGTTTCGCAAATATATTATTTCTTTTTAATAATCTTGATAGTGCTACATCTGATAATGTATCTATTTTATTTCCGGTTATGATTTTTTAAAGGAAAATGGTGGTATTGATGATAAAGAAATTTTAAATTGTGTAAGATATCATCATATATCTGCTTTGAAGGGGGCAAAACTGCAGGAAAATGATTTGGCGTATATTGTGTATCTTGCAGATAATATTGCAGCTTTTGCAGACAGGAGAAAGAAAGAGGGCGAAGATGTTTCCGGATTTGATCTGTCAGTTCCTCTGCAGAGTATTTTCAATATATTAAATGAAAATGATCAGGAATATTATTATCTTCCGGGGGACATGGAAGATAAAGGGCATGTTAATTATCCAACTCCTGAAAAAAGAAGTTTTTCAAAAGAATTTTATATGAAGATCCGACAGAGAGTGCTGGATAATTTCAAAGGAATGGATTGGAATGACGAATATCTGAATTCATTGTTAGCGGTGATGGAAGCAAATCTTACTTATGTACCATCTTCTACTTCAAAGGGAGAACTAAGTGATATTTCACTG
>OGOV01001678.1_pt1 | contig 18644 bp, 14 predicted proteins | sample 1552711 | NCBI WGS metagenome assembly OGOV01 (sample SAMEA2580216, study PRJEB22360) | human gut metagenome | biome: human gut; feature: human-associated habitat; material: faeces | place: Denmark | collected 2008/2010 | reverse complement strand
ACTTCGCGAGACGCATCGTATCAGGCATACACGATTTCAATCCACGCGCCCCATGCGGGGCGCGACCCTTTTCGTCTTTATGGGCGGAGGCTGGGGGATATTTCAATCCACGCGCCCCATGCGGGGCGCGACTTCTTGTAATCTTCGGACGAAATGTCCACGTTGTGATTTCAATCCACGCGCCCCATGCGGGGCGCGACAGCCAGCGCGTTCGCTAACTCGCGGACAATTTGCAATTTCAATCCACGCGCCCCATGCGGGGCGCGACTGGCGATTTTCAAAAACTGCTTTTCGGACCGTTTATTTCAATCCACGCGCCCCATGCGGGGCGCGACTTGTCTTGCGTCAATAGATCGACACATGACTGTGGGATTTCAATCCACGCGCCCCATGCGGGGCGCGACCACTGCCAGGGCTACGGTTGGCACATTTCCAACCTATTTCAATCCACGCGCCCCATGCGGGGCGCGACGTAAAAATCACAAAACGAAAGGAGTTTTTTACATATTTCAATCCACGCGCCCCATGCGGGGCGCGACCGTCCCAGTCCAATATCTGTCCTATCGTCCGCTCAATTTCAATCCACGCGCCCCATGCGGGGCGCGACCCACGGCTGGGCGCGGGGCGTGTGCCAGCGCTGCGGATTTCAATCCACGCGCCCCATGCGGGGCGCGACTTGAGATGTCCAAATGCCCCCCAACGGTAATCAAAGATTTCAATCCACGCGCCCCATGCGGGGCGCGACTTGGACAAATTCCAAAGCTCTCTTAGGAGCCATGCTGATTTCAATCCACGCGCCCCATGCGGGGCGCGACAGCAAAAATGCATAATTTATGTTCTGCATTTTTGCAATAACAGACAATCAAAGCATAAAAACCAACAGGAAACATCGTCTGTCAGAACGTTTTTCTGATAAAACCAGGAACTCAACTTGCAAAAGTAGGTGCGAACCTTCCTGACGCGTTCTGTTCGCTTCTCCTTCGCACTATATCATCAGTGTGTCCTCTGGCAGATACGATTGCTTGCAGCCGAAATGCTCGATCTTCTTTTCATACTGCTTCCCTAAATAGTAAAATCGCAGACTATCCCGCTGGGGATCCATAATCTTACAAAGGGTATTTTGCAGACTGCGGCACTGTGCGGTGTCCAGCAAGCATTCAAACACAGAATTCTGCACTCTTTGCCCGTAATTAACGCACTGCCTGGCGATTTGCCGCAGGCGTTTGCGTCCGGCGGCGTCCTCTGTATTTACATCATAGGTGATCAATACCAGCATAGCCCCTCACTTCCATAAAAACGGCGGATAGTCGTCCAAATCGCCCCGCAGATACCTTGCCAACAAGAGACTCTGCACATAAGGAACCAGACCCCAAGGAAGCTTTTCCTCCAGAAAAGGATGGGTAATCGGCTCCCTTTTGCGCTCCTGCCATTTATACAAAAAGCTTTTACGTCCTGTGTCCGACAGAAATACCGCACCGCTTTCCCGAAAATCGAAATCCTCTGGCTTAATGATGCGATTATTGACCATCGTCAGCACAAAACGATCCGCAAAGCAAGGACGCAGTTCCTCCATCAGATCCAGCGCAAGGGATTCACGTCCCGGACGGTCACGGTGCAGAAAACCCACATAGGCATCCAGGCCGACACATTCCAAGGCGGAAGCACAGTCGTGGGCCAGAAGGCTGTACGCAAAGGACAGCATGGCATTGAAAGCGTCCAGCGGCGGCCGGCGGCTGCGCTCACGGAAAAAGAAGGTATCCTTTCCCTGCAGGATCATGTCGTCAAGAACTCTGAAATAGGCAGTGGCGCCGGCGCCCTCCAACCCCCGGAGACTGTCCAGCGAGGTTTCTGCCGTGATCTGCGGCAAAAGCCCCTGCAGCTGCTGGGACACCGCTGTAAAGCGGCCGCTGTCAATTCGCATGGCATGATCCCTTCGGGTGCGATCCACACTCCAGCGGGCGTTATAGACCTTGCCCAGAATCATCATTCGGGCCACGCGGCAGCTTTCAGAGGGATCGTCGGCGACCCGATACTGCGTCCGCCGCAACAGCACATTGCCCTGCATTTGTCCGGAGACGCGGGCAAGGAATTGCCCTCTCTGGGTACAAAACGCCAGCCCGATTTCCCGCTTGGCGCAAGCACCCATCAGTGCCGGTGAAGCACCGGAATAGGAAAAGGTCACGATGCTTTGCAGCGTGTGCAGCGGATAGCGGGCAACGGCTTCCCCGCCCCGGTTGGCCACCACATTTTCACCGTCCAGCGAGAGGTACACATCCTCTGATGTAACGAACAATGTGTTCAAAAGCTGTCTCATGGCGTCTCCTCCAGATGATCCCGCAGATAGTCCGCAACAGATTGCTTCCGCATCAGCTTCGGCAGACAAAGCTCCTTGAGAGAGCAGGCGCTGCAGGCTTTTGTCGGCTTGACCTTCGGCGTCCAGCCACGCTCATACAGAGCGTGCATCTCCTCAAGAAGCGTCCTGACCTCCTGCCGCAGCTCCGGCGTGAATTCCACCTCTGTACGGCGGTGCGTCTCGCCGTAGTACAGCGCGCCGGTCGGGATCTGGCAGCAGAGCATTTCCTCCAGACACACAGCCTGTCCGCAAAGCTGCAAGGCGTCCGTGGTGTCCTGCTTGGGCTTGCCGCGCTTGTATTCCACCGGATAGGGCTGCCAAAGGCCATCCCTCCCTTTCAGCGGAATCCCCACGCCGCTGCGGTGGAATTCCAGCACATCACAGGAACCGGAAACCCCTAAGGTCGGGGAGAATATCCGCATATCCCGTGTAATGAGCAGGTCGCCGCGGCTCTCGGTGAAGTCCTTATCGTGGGCCCGCTCGTGGAGGATCGCACCGTCTGTGGTACGGTAATTCTCCGCCCATTGATTTTCGATATGGATCAGCGCCCATTGTCTGCGGCAGAATTTGAAGTGCTGCAAACCGGAGAGCTGAAGAAAGCGCTCCTCCGGATAGATCACCCCAGCCGTGTGCAGGTAACGCCGGCGGGGAGAGCCGCCTCGTCCACCGTAACGGTGTAGTCTTCATAGCTTCTGGGGGCGGTAACGTTGTCCTTATGAGCTGCCTTCACCAGATCAAACAGCTTATGGGCCGGAGCGCAGCCCAACTCGGAATCATGCTTGAACACGATCAGCTCACGCACAGCCATCTTGCCGCGGGCGGCAGAGTGGTCATTTTCAAACATATTCAGGATGGCTGTCCACAGCAGGTTCAGGTCATCCTCGGAGAATCCGGTAGTCTTGCGGGCCAGGTTGGCGGAGATATATCCCTCCACCCGGTACAGGCCGTAAGGTACAATGTACTTGCGGCCCATTTCGGTGCCCTTCTTCTCCGCGTCCGCCTCCGTGGTGATGGCCACACGGGTGATGGTAACCTCCTGCGGCATGATGGGATCAACGCTGCGGGCAAAGCCCAGCTGCACCGGCCCGCGCACCTGTCCGCAGTTCAGCGCACCCTTGACGAAGGTAGTCATGACTGCGCCGAAGGTGCGGATATCGTAGAAATTCCGGCACATAAAGTCCCGCAGCTTTTCGTCCAGATGCTCGTCCTTCTTCTTGGCATCCTTCAGCTTGTCCGCGTCCACGCCCACAAAGGCGCAGGCTTCCTTGTCGCTGGTATTCAGCGGTACGCCGTCCTTGATGTAGATGCGATAGCCCTCCTCCCCTTCCTTTGCCATCTCCACATAGTTGCGGATCTTTCGCTTCAGGCAGACGTCCGTCACCAGCCCGTAGCCGGTCTCTGGGTCTATACGGGGCATGTTGCCCGCGTCGGGGTCACCGTTGGGATTTCCGTTCTCTACATCGAAAAACACCACAAATTCATACCGGTTCTTGATAGGCTCAGACATTTTCATTCTCCTCCTTTTTCGTATACCGCTTCTGTGTCTGGTGATAGTAGCCAAGGTCGAAGGAGCCCTGCTGGGCCAGCGTCATACGGGCAGGATAGCTCTCGCCCAGCAATCCCTTCAACACAGTGACCTGTTTATCGAAATAGACTCTCTGTCCGGGCTCCAGCTTCCGCAGATGCTTCTGATAGAGATTGTTCAGCACCGGGAAGATGCTGGCAGGCATGGTCGCTGCCGAGTTGAAATACTTGTCCTTGATGGTCGCGTTGATACCGGGATTTGCCGCCTGCTGCGCCGATTCATAAACGGAGAACAACCGGCCCAGTGTGTAAGGGATGTTGGTGCTGGCTTCGTTGAGACTCACAGTCAAAACCTCCTCTGGACAGTCCGTATGTGGATTTTTTAGATAATACGCCTTGATGATGGCCGCGCGGCCCCATGTGATGTTCCGCTCCGCACGAATACGGAGCATGACAGCCTCCAGCAGCGACGCCGGATACAGCCCGCCGGAAAAGATGGCCCGTGCCGTGGCTCCTGCCATGGCCGGTGAAGGAGACTTATCCTTGGAATTTGGATTCACCGTTTCCCGCAGCAGCGCCCACAGGGACAGCACACCGGGCTTAGCGTTTGCAGGCCTCACGATCTCCAGCCGCTCATAGTGGGCATTGACGTTCTGCATCAGCCTGCCGAAGCTGTCCCGCAGAAAGAATCGGACAGAGAGCCGGGCCGCGTTAGGCGCCAGCCCCAGAATGTAAAAGGTGCGGTCCGGATCCACGCCCAGGTCCGTGCTCGGCAGACCCTTTGCCAGATTTTTTAAGGCAGCCTGCAGATCCTTTTCCGATAAGCCTGATGGCATATTGCCGGACATGAACGCCATAAACAGATCAGGATAAGCAGGCTCTGCGCCCTCTGCCCAACAGACAATGGTGGTATCGCCGATGACCTGCACATTGTTCCTTTTCGCCAGCAGATGGTTCAAGGCGGCAGTGTAGGCAAATGCTGCATACTTGCCTACCGGTGCGTTGTAGCTTTGCTCCCGCCCATAAGAGCAAAAGGCGTGCGCATTGAACGCCACCAGCGTTGCGCCGCTGGACTGGGCATCCCGTACACCCTTGATGGTGGGATGGGTGGCGGCAATCTCATCCTCGCGGCCTGTGACAAGGCACTGCATCCGCACGGCGTCCTCGCCTGCGCCGTCCCGATACCGCTGCCACGCCTCGCGGATGGCGGTATCCTCATGTGAATAGCGGCCGTCCACCCGAAGCAGCAGATTCCCGCCTGCGGTAACTGCCTCATACTGTCCGGACAAGGCGGGATGTTCCATCACTTTTTCCGGCTGCCAGGTGTCGAAGAACGTCAGAATCGCCTTGGCAATGGGCGAATTCACGCCATCCAATACGGTATGGTGCAGACTTGCGGCAGCGCGAAAGCAATCCTGGCTGCGCTTCGGCTTTCCCTTTTGGTCAACGCCCAGCAGATAGGTTGAGTTGTCCCACAGGAAGTTGGAAGCAATGCCAACGGTACGCTTTACCGGTGCAGGTAGATTTTTGATAGTCTGCGGCATCTGCGCCTTTCCGTTTTCGGATGGCTGTTGAATATTGATTATTTGCGTCACCTGGCCGTCTTTATCCAGACACAGGGCGAAGCTGATCTTTGCCGGGCTCCATCCGGGAGCGGCGATCTCGCCGCGATGGAGGAGATCCTCATAATACTGCGTCAGCGCTTGCAGAATCATTCCCTCACCTCCTCACTGTTCCATGGCGGCACAACCATCACGCCGTCCGTCAGACTGGCCCGGAAGAACCGGGGCGTGATGTTCCGGGGATCGGTGTAGTCCATATCCAGCAGGATCCAGCCCAGATCACGGACACCCTCCAGCTCCTTCGGACAGGGCGGCAGCTCCGTGCAGCGGCGAAAATGGGCCGGAAACTCCCTTGTGCCGAAATAGGGCATACTGTAGCACTGGCCCCGTTCCAGGCGACGCTTGATGATGTCCTGAAACTTTCCGGCGTTGTCGCCGGGAGCAGCGTTCTCCGTCAGGTCGAAATGGGCGTCAATCACATAGTGTACGTCCCGCAGCACCATGGCCGCCCGCTGCTGGATGCTTTCCGGCATGGCCAAATACAGTTCTCCCTGCCCTTTCTCCATGACGGTCTTTACCTTGCGGGCACTGATGGTATCCTTCACCTCGTTGCGGCGAATGTTGGTGAAGCGAATGGGGCTGCATACATGAATGCGGTCGATGCGCCATCGCAGACCGGGGTGCCAGTAAATACTTTCCAGCAGCCCGCGGGCCGCCGACGGCGTCATGGTATCGTAGCTCACATGCTCAACTTTGAACTCAGGCCGCGAAAAAAGCGCGTAATCGCCCCACACTTCCACTTGTATTGCCATAAGGTCACTCCTTTCGTTTATTATTTAAATAGATCATAAGCTATTCCTTCGGAAAAGTCAATATGCAAATTCATAATATTGGGAAGTTAAATGAAAAAAATAAACAAGTTGACAGATCATGTTTTTTTTGGTATAGTCCCAACGTCACTGGATGCAGTGTGGATTGAAATATAATATTGGGCAGTTACCGTATCAGGCAGAAGGACGGGTAGGCCGTCCTTCTGCCATTTTTCAGATAAACTCCGCCTTGCCTGTCTCCGGCTCCAGAGACAGGCCCATGGTCTCGCTGTACAGCGTCAGATCTGTCAAAATGGCACTGTCCTCGTCCAATACGGGAACCTCCCGCGCCGTCAGCAGCGCACCTGCATTGTACAGCGCCTGATAATGCTTATCATATACAGAAACGGCATAACGGCCCAACTTACGGTACAGGTCCCTGGAGCACTCGCCGTCCTGCAGACGCCGGAGTAAAGCCGTGCCTTCACCATAAGGAATGTAGATGGTATATGTATTCCGGTCGATGAGACGGAACTTCTCTGCTACTGTGCGGAACGGAAATTCACAGCCCCCGATTCCCTGCGTGAATGCCTCGATAACACCCTGCCGGTCCAGCGCATCGCCGCTCAGATCGCGCAGACTGTGAAAGTACCGAGTCATCGTCTCAGGCGCGGCAGGGTCGCGATCCTCTTTCAGCGCTTCTCTGGCTGCGCCGACGGCGGCCTGGAACAATTGCGGCGGCAGCTCAGTCCGCTCAAAAATCGTGACAAAGCTCTCGTCCGCAGGACGTTTTCCCTCACGGTTGCAGCGCCCCGCCGCCTGCATGACGGAATCCAGCCCCGCCAATTCCCGGTAGACGGCAGGAAAATCCACATCCACGCCCGCCTCGATCAGCGATGTGGATACCACCCGGCATGGTTCCCCCCTTCTTAACCGTTCTTTGATCTTATCAAGCAGCACCTGTCGTTGAGCGGGGACCATCAACGTGGACAGATGATAGCTGCCCTCCTGCGGCAGCAATGCGTATATGCTCTGGGCAGCCTTACGGCTGTTGACGATACAGAGGACTTGCCGCTGCTCACTCAGCCGCTCCGCCAGCACTTCGTCAGTCATCGTTCCGGAGTGTTGGAAGGTCACGCGGCGGAAGCGGTCATACAGTGCTGCCGTTTGCGGGCAGAGCTCTGTCACGGGACAGTCTGGCGCGTAGGTGCGCAGCAGGTCATCCAAAGATGGCTGCGTTGCCGTACAAAGCACCACCGTTGAGCAAAATTGCTCCGCCAGCGAAGCCATGGCAGCCACGCAGGGCCGCAGATGCGCCAAAGGCAGCATCTGTGCCTCGTCGAAAATAATGACGCTGTTGGCAAGGTTGTGCAGCTTGCGGCACCGGGAGGAACGGGCGGCGTACATGGACTCAAAGAACTGCACCGCCGTGGTGACCACCACAGGCATGTCCCAATTCTCCGTGGCCAGCGCTTTCCGGACAGCCTCCGGCGGCGCGCCGTCGGAGAGATCAAACTGCACGCCGGAATGGTGCTCCAGCACATTGCCGCTCCCCAGAATATCCCGGAACACCCGGGCATTCTGGTCGATGATGGAGGTATATGGGATGACGTAAATCACCCGCTGCATCCCATGTTCCGCCGCATGCCGCAGTGCAAAGGCCAGCGACGCCACCGTCTTTCCCCCACCGGTGGGGACGGTCAGTGTGTAAACGCCTTTTGGCTTACTTCCCGCCTCTATACAGGTGTTCAGTATCTCGCAGCGCAGCCGATTCAACTCCGTCCTGGGCTGCTGCCACGGCTTGATATACGTTTGCAGCCGCGCCAGCAGCGTAGGGATATCATCGTATCCGCCCCGCCCGCGTTCACCGTTCATGAACCGCTCCGTATCCAGAAAATCGGCGTCCACCAGGCAGGAATAGAGCATTCGCGTCCAGAATGAAGCCTGTAGGGGATCCAACCCTTGCGTCGCCAGGACCGTCGGCGGAGGCAGCGCCGCGCCGCTTTCTCCGCAGCGCTCCAGATACCGTTCCTCGCGTCCCTTCAGCATCCGGCCATAGAATGTTCCATCAGCCTTCCGGGCTGTCCGCATATTGCCGAAGTCCGGCAGTCCGCCGTGATGTCCCGCCACGCATGCGGAAGCATAGCGGTTTCCCCGCATGGCGCAGGCCATCGCACCCGCTGTGGCGTGGTCAACTGTGGGTCCGTCGTTCAGCAGATGATCCTGAAAGGCATCCGTGCATTTACCGATGTCGTGGGACAGTCCCGCCAGTTCCCCGTCGGCTTCCGCTCCGAATGCCGCCGCGAATTCGCGGCATAGTTCAGCCGTTCCCGTCAGGTGCTGGGCAACCGTCTGATACTCTTTGCGGCCATTCGCATTTTCCCGGACATGTGCGTAATACTGCAAATCCATCACCCTTTCATGGACATTTCTCTCTCAAAATAACAAAAAACAGCCCTGCGGAAAGCACAGGGCTGTTGGATAGCGCGGCTGGTAATTGGCCCTGTCGCAGTTTCTATCGCATACATTATATATCTGTCTGCGGATAAAGTCAAACAAAATACGCCATTATAGAGGATTTTTCGCTGTGAACCCCCGATTGTACATGCAGCGGCTCTGTTTTCAACCTTTTCACACACCTTCCGCAGTCAATTCCCGATAGGTTTTCATGATGATAACTGCTGAGATGATAAAAGCATCATACTGCCCCCTTGCGCAGGCTTTTGATCCTGTGCAAGGGGGCAGTTGCTCTTGTTTATCGGCTTGACTTGCGCTGCCTTCAGCGACCGGCAGACTCCTCGGCGATCTTTTTGGTGACTTCCTCGTCGGAGAGGTAGGCGCTGGGAGCAGGCTCCACGCCGCGGGCCCACTCAATCCAGTTGACCACATAGAAGGACACCGTGCTGACCAGGCAGCCCGCCACCACGGGCATCAGGAACATCCAGGTGCCGCCGCCGCCCACGATCTGCCATACCACAAAGGCGACCGTACCGCAGATAATGGACACGACGCCGGAGTTCTTGGTGGCCTTGGGCACTGCCAGGCCCAGGCCATAGGCCGCGAAGGGGCCGGCGCAGCGGATACCGAAGGCGAAGGTGTTCATGGCCACGATGGACACGTTGGCCAGAGAGATCAGAATAGCCACCACAGCGGACAGCACATTGCAGGCGCGGGTGTAGAAAATGGTCTGCTTGTCCGTCAGCTTTTTCTTGCCGCCCAGGCCGGTGTACAGGTCGTTGATGATCATGGTAGACATGCACAGCAGGTTGGAGTCGGCAGAGGACATGGTGGCGCAGATAATGGCGGCGGAGATCAGACCCGTCACCACGCCGGGCGCATAGTGGCCGGTGACGATCATCATGGCGTTGCTGCCACTCACCGCCAGACCGGGCAGCTGATCCCGCAGAGCAAAGGCAGCCAGGCCCAGCAGCGTGGGGAAGATGGACATGGCGGCCATCAGGATGGCGGACAGGAAGGACGCGTTTCTGGCAGTCTTTTCATTCTTGGCCGTCTCGAAGCGGGAGACCATCTCAGGACCGGCCAGGAAGGTGCAGAAGTAGTTGAAGATATAGCCGATGATGGAGGCCCAGCCGATCTGGGTCAGATTCAGCTTCTCACCGGGCAGTGCGGCGGAAATGGCGTTCCAGCCGCCGGCGTGGTTCAGCACAATGGGGGTGGCGATGGCCAGGCCCACCAGGATGATGCCGAATTGCAGCAGGTCGGAGATCTGGTCGGCGATCATGCCGCCCATGGTGGTATAGAGAATGATGACCACACCCGCGAAGATCAGGCACACGTTCAGGGGAATGGACGGAATCAGGGCGTTGATGACGCCGCCGGAAGCGGCGATCTGCGAGGAGGTCAGGCAGAACAGCGACAGCACGGACAGAATCGCCGTGAAGTTGCTGGAGAACTTGCCGAACCGACGACCCACCACCTCGGGGATGGTCACGGCCATGGTTTTGCGGATCTTAGGTGCAAAATAGGACAGAGGAATCATGGCGATGGACGCCGCCAGGACGTACCAAACAGCGCTGACGCCCCAGTCGCCGAAGGCCTTCTGGGCCAGGCCCGTGGTGCAGCCGCCGCCGATATTGTTGGCGGACAGGGAGAATGCTACCATGAACAGGCCCATGCGGCGGCCGGCCACCATGTAGTCCTTGGCATTCTTGATCTGGACCTTGCTGACAACGGCGCCCACAACCAGCATGCTCGCCAGATAAGCAACAACAATAATCAGGGGCAGGATTTGAATTTCCATATGCATTTCTCCTTCTATATTTTCGGACCATACCGGGTACTTCACTACTTTATACAGAAAATGCACCGTATGCAACAAAAATCTCATCAATTTATGAACTTTCTGTGACTTTCACAAAATATGTCCACTTCCCTGGCTCAAAATGCATAAAAACGCAGAGGTTTACATTTTTTCATTATAAATTGCAAATGATGCTGCCATATGCTGAGGTTATATCAAAAAAATACCGGCCCCGCCATACGGGGCCGGTGAGCGATTATTGGGGAATGGTCTGGACAATACCGCGGGCACAGTCCACAGACACCAGGGTGCCGTCCTTCAGACGGCGGGTAGCGTCGGAGGCGGCCACGATAACGGGTTTGTTCAGCAGCAGGCCCACCGTGGCCGTGTGGCAGTCGGCGCTGGCCTCCTCGCTGACAATGGCGGCGGCCTGGCGCAGCCAAGGCACCACATCGTTATTGGTGTAGGGTACCACCAGCACGTCACCGGGATGGAACTTCTCCGGAATCTCCTCCAGGGTCCGGCAGATGCACAGGGGACCGGAAGCGGTCTGGCTGCCGATGCCGATGGCGTTGACCAGGGCGCCGCCTACCTGGGCGATGCGGATCATATTGGTGGTGCCGGAAATGCCCACAGGAACACCGGCGGTGACCACCACCAGATCGCCGTGCTTTACCAGGCCCGCCTCCTGGGCGGACTGGATCGCCAGATCCACCAGCTGGTCCGTGCTACTGGCCCGGGGCATGGTGATGGGTACCAGACCCCAGTACAGGGCCATCTGGCGCTGGACCTGGGGGTCCAGCAGAAGGGCCACCACCGTGGCGGCGGGGCGGAAACGGCTGACCATCTGGGCAGTGATGCCCCGCTGGCTGACGGTGAGGATGGCGTCGGCACCGATATCCTCCGCCGTGGTGCAGGCGGCGTGAGCCGTGGCGGCGGTGATGGACAGGCGGGTGCGCTTGGGCGTCTTTGCGGGACAGATACGCTCCACATTGCTCTCCGTCTTGCGGGCAATGGCATCCATAGTGCGGACGGCCTCCACCGGGTACTTCCCTGCCGCCGTTTCGCCGGAAAGCATAATGGCGCTGGTGCCGTCGTAAATGGCATTGGCCACATCGGTGATCTCCGCACGGGTGGGACGGGGGTTCTCGATCATGGAATCCAGCATCTGGGTGGCAGTGATCACAGGCTTTCCGGCGGCCACACACTGGGCAATGATGCTCTTTTGAATGGCGGGGATCTCCGTAAAGTCGATCTCCACGCCCATATCGCCCCGGGCCACCATGATACCGTCGGCCACGGACAGGATATCCACCAGGTTGCTGACGCCTTCCTGATTTTCAATCTTGGCAATGATGCGGATCTTGGAGTGGTTCTTATCCAGAATGTGCCGGATCTCCCGGACATCGGCGGCGGAACGGACAAAGCTGGCGGCAATGAAATCGAAGCCCTGGCGGATGCCAAAAAGAATATCCTCCCGGTCCCGCTGGCTCATGTACGGCATGGACAGGGATACGCCAGGGACGTTGACGCCCTTTTTGTCCTTCATAACGCCGTCATTTTCCACCCGGCAGCGAATCTCGCGGGCAGTGGTCTCCAGCACCGTCAACCGTACCAGACCGTCATCCAGCAGGATGGTGTTGCCTGGCTTCACATCCTGGGGCAGATCGGCATAGGTAATGGAGCAGCGGGTCTCGTCCCCGGGAACATCGTCGGTAGTCAGAGCGAAGCTCTGGCCGGTTTTCAGGTGAACAGGGCCGTTCTGAAAGGTCCGCAGCCGCACCTCCGGCCCCTTGGTGTCCAGCATAGCGGCCACCGGCAGATGAAGCTCCTCCCGCAGAGCTGTCAGCGCCTCCAGACGGCGCTGGTGCTCGTCATAGCTGCCGTGGGAAAAGTTGAACCGGGCCACGTTCATCCCCGCCTGAATCATCTGCCGCAGAACACCCTGGCCATCAGTGGCCGGGCCCAGGGTGCATACGATTTTTGTCTTTCTCATAGTTTTCCCTTCCCTCTTTGTGTGGAAAATCAGAAAATACGCCCCCCTGCGGGCCGGTGGGGTACACAGGGGGGCGCGGATGGTTCTGCTCTTAGAATGCCTTGCCGTCGCAGCCCAGAACGTCCACGATCTTGTGGGTCACCAGCTCCTTGATGGCCTGGCGTGCGGGCTTCAGATACTGACGGGGGTCAAAGTCTGCCGGATGCAGGGCAAAGTGCTCCCGGATGGAGGCGGTCATGGCCAGACGCAGGTCGGAGTCGATGTTGATCTTGCACACGGACAGAGACGCGGCCTTGCGCAACTGATCCTCGGGCACGCCGATGGCGCCGGGCATATTGCCGCCGTACTGGTTCACCTTGGCCACCAGATCCTGGGGAACGGAAGAAGAACCGTGCAGCACAATGGGGAAGCCGGGCAGGCGGCGGGAGACCTCCTCCAGCACGTCAAAGCGCAGCTGGGGCTTGGTGCCGGGCTTGAACTTGTATGCGCCGTGACTGGTGCCGATGGCAATGGCCAGAGAGTCGCAGCCGGTCTTGGACACAAACTCCTCCACCTCCTCAGGGCGGGTATAGGAGGAATCCTCGGCGGACACGTTGACTTCATCCTCGATGCCGGCCAGGGTACCCAGCTCGGCCTCCACCACCACGCCGTGGTCGTGAGCATATTCCACCACCTGGCGGGTCAGGGCAATGTTCTCGGCGAAGGGCTTGGAGGAGGCGTCGATCATCACGGAGGTGAAGCCGTCCTCGATGCAGGACTTGCACAGCTCAAAGCTGTCGCCGTGGTCCAGATGCAGCACAATGGGCAGGCCCGTCTCAATAACGGCGGCCTCCACCAGCTTCTTCAGATAGGTGCGGTTGGCATAGGCGCGCGCGCCCTTGGACACCTGCAGGATCAGGGGGGCCTTCAGCTCAGCGGCGGCCTCGGTAATCCCCTGAATGATCTCCATGTTGTTGACGTTGAAGGCACCGATGGCGTAACCGCCGTTGTAAGCCTTCTCGAACATTTCCTTGGAAGTAACCAGTGGCATAATAAATCGCTCCTTTTGAAAAATTGGTCTTGACTTGTATGGAATGATTGGGATATGATGTATATATGTATTGTACCACATTTTTTTCTTTTTGCAAGCCCCAACGGTTTACTTTATCCGTCCTCTGTGATAAAATATTCCGCATGGCAAGAAAAATCTACTGGGAGGTAGTCAATCATGAAAGAATTAAAGGGTGCCTGTATCATCGGTCAGTCCGGTGGGCCTACGTCTGTGATCAACGCCAGCGCATACGGCGTCATTGACACGGCCCTGAAATCCGGCGTCATCACTCAGGTGCTGGGCGCGGAGCACGGCATCAAGGGCGTTCTCAGCGATCGCCTGTTCGACATGGGTCTGGAGGATCCCGAGGAGCTTCGTCTGCTGAAGTATACCCCCTCCTCCGCCCTGGGCTCCTGCCGCTACAAGATCGCGGACCCCGAGGTGGACGATACCGATTATCGCCGCATCCTGGAGGTGTTCAAGAAGCACAACGTCCGCTACTTCTTCTATAACGGCGGCAACGACTCCATGGATACCTGCAATAAGATCAATCAGTACATGCAGTCCGTGGGCTATGAGTGCCGGGTCATGGGTGTACCCAAGACCATCGACAACGATCTGTTCGGCACCGACCACTGCCCCGGCTTCGGCTCTGCCGCCAAGTATATCGCCACCTCCATGATGGAAGTAAACCTGGACGCCCATGTGTACGACACCGGTATGATCGTGGTGATGGAGATCATGGGCCGCCATGCCGGCTGGCTGGCCGCTTCCGCTGCCCTGGCCAGCGAATACGGCGCAGGCCCCGATCTGATCTATCTGCCCGAGGTGGACTTCAGCATGCCCAAGTTCATTGAGGATGTCAAGCGTGTATACGCCGAAAAGGGCTACTGCATCGTGGCTGTGTCCGAGGGTATCCACTATGAGGACGGCGGCTTTGTGTCCGAGGCCAAGGTGGCCGCTACCGACGGCTTCGGCCACGCCCAGCTGGGTGGCCTGGCTGCCATGCTGGCCCAGGTGGTCAAGGAGGAGACCGGCGCCAAGGTCCGCGGCATCGAGCTGAACCTGCTGCAGCGCTGCGGCGCACATCTGGCTTCCGAGACGGATATTGAGGAATCCTATATGGCCGGTAAAGCAGCCGTGGAAAATGCCATCAACGGCATCAACGGCCGCATGATCGGCTTCGAGCGCGGTGTCCGGGACGGCAAGTACGCCTGCAAGACCAAGCTGATCCCCCTGATGGAGGTTGCCAACACCGAGAAGAAGCTGCCCCGCAGCTGGATCAACGAAGAAGGCAACGGCGTAAACCACCAGTTTGTGGAATACGCGCTGCCCCTGATCCAGGGTGAACCGGACCTGCCCAAGGTGGACTCCCTGCCTCGCTTCGCCCATCTGAAGAAGATTCTGGCAAAATAAAAATACGCTGAAAAATCCGTCTCCGGCCACAAGCCGGAGACGGATTTTTTCGTTTCAGTGTGTAAAGTGATTTTCCATTACAGCTTTGTCAAATGCGCACCTGCGGCCTTCAGCATGAGCTTTTTGGTGCCCACCCGGTCGAAGGCCACCTCCACCAGAGCATCTCCGCCCATGGGGCGCACGCTGAGTACCATCCCCTGGCCAAAGGCGCTGTGCCGGACTCCGTCGCCGGGCTGCAATTGCAGCAGCGGAGCGGAGGACACCGTCGGACGCACCGGGTACTCCGGCTTAGGCATAGTCCGGGTCTCCGGCTGCGACGCATAGCGAGGCGTATCGCCGAAGTCGTCGTCCCACCGGGATGCGGGACGCGGCTCGGGCTTCCCCAGCCACTCCATATTCTCCTCCGGGATCTCCTTCAGGAATCGGGAGGGCATACAGGGAGTGGTGCGGCCAAACAGCATCCGCTGGCGGGCATTGGTCAGAGTCAGCTTCTCCTTGGCCCGGGTCATGGCCACATAACACAGCCGCCGCTCCTCCTCCATTTCCTCCGGCTCACCCATGGCGCGATTGCCCGGGAAAAGTCCGTCCTCCATGCCCACCACGAATACGCTGGGAAACTCCAGGCCTTTGGCGCTGTGCATGGTCATCAGAGTCACGCAGTTGTCTCCGGCCTCCTGGCCGTCCAGGTCAGTGTACAGAGCAACCTCGTCCAAAAAGCCCGACAGGGTGGGGTCCTCGGGATCGTTCTCCAGAAACGCCTGGATACTGGAGCTGAGCTCCTCTACGTTTTCCAGGCGGCCCCGGCTCTCCGCATCCTCCTTTTCCTGGAGCATGGCTACATAGCCGCTGCGGCGGCACACATAATCATAAAACTCCACCAGGCCCATTTCATCCGACTGGCGGCGCATTTCGTCTATCATCGCTGTAAAGCTGATTAACTTGCCAGCAGCTGATTTCAGTTGGGGATAGTCCCCTGCCCGGCGCAGGACCTCCATCAGCGTCAGGCCCCCCTCCGTGGCGATGGCCTGGGCCTTGTCCATGGTAGCCGCGCCGATCTTCCGGGCGGGAACATTGACGATGCGGCGCAGCCGCAGATCGTCCATAGGGTTATTCAGCACGCAGAGGTAGGCCAGCATATCCTTGACCTCGGCGCGGTCAAAGAACTTCATGCCGCCCACAACTTTATAGGGGATGGCGTTGCGCTTCAGGGCGTATTCCAGTGCGTTGGACTGGGCGTTCATCCGGTAGAGAATGGCGGTATCCCGGAAGTTCCGTCCCCGGTTGACCCCCATGAGGATGTCCCCGGCCACGAAGTTTGCCTCGTCCCCCTCGTTAAAATTGGTCTTTACCGTCACCATGTCGCCGCTGCCGTTGTCCGTCCAGAGGGTCTTGCCCTTGCGGCCCTCATTGTTCTTGATAACGGCGTTGGCGGCATCCAGAATGTGCTGGGTGGAGCGGTAATTCTGCTCCAGCCGAATGACCCGGGCGTCCTCGTTCAGGTCCTCTTCGTTTTCGGCGTATTCCACAACAGCCAGATAATGCACACCCTTGTGGTCCAGCGCATCGATCACCTCAAAGGTGACCTCGTTGCCGTCCTCGTCCTCAAGGGTCATCAGGTCGGGCTGATATTCTTCCTCTTCAGTATTGGAATTCTTGATCTCGTCAGACATAATACGCTCCTGTATTGCTTCATCACAAAAAGCAGTTGATGCAGCGGGCTGTGCCCCGCTTGGTCTGCTTATAGTGTAGCGTGTTTTGCCCGGTTCGTCAAGATGCTTTTTCGCACAGAAATCATTGGATAAATTTTCACGCAATTTCCCCTCGCACTGCCGCGCAGAATATGGTATACTACTGGTTGAATCTTTTGCGCTGCGCTGTGCAGCGTTGTAGTACAGTATATGGAACAGGGAGCGGGAGTATGTTGAAAAAATTAGGGGCAGTCTGTCTTGCGGCGGTGCTGCTGCTTACGGGCTGCAGTCTGCGGCCGCAGGAAAACGGCAGTAAAGTCCAGAGCATCAGCCGCCCGGCGGTGGAATCGGCAGAGCTGCAATTCACCCACCCGGCAGCGGGGGACACGGTTGCGGTGTTCGATACCTCTGCGGGTGTTTTCCGGGCGGTGCTCTTCCCGGAAAAGGCTCCGCAGGCCTGCGACAACTTTATCGGCCTTGTGCAGCAGGGCTATTATAACGGCCTTACCGTGAGCCGGGTGGAGAACCAGTTCGTGGTGGAAGCCGGGCAGGGCGCAGACGGCAAGGGCTCTACCATCTGGAAGGGCAGCCGCTACCCGGTGGAAGCATCGGACAGCCTGCACCATTACGCCGGGGCGCTGTGCATGGGCGTGGACGCCTCCGGCGCGTGCGCCAGTGTGTTCTATGTGGTGGAATCGCTGCCGGGAGAACAGTCGGTAACGCAGGAACTGGTGGACCAGATGAACGCCGCCGGTTACCGCGCCGAAGTGGTATCCGCGTACCAGACGGCGGGCGGTGCGCCCTATCTGGACTACACCGACACCCCGCTGATCGTGGCGGCGGTGGAGTGCAACGCCGGTGCCAACAATGAGCGTCTGGTGGAGTATTCGCCCTACCGCTTCGACGATAAGCAGTACGGCCACTTCGACGGCAAAGGCAAGGACACTCTGAACTGGTTCGTCCACGAGTTCAAGCCCTACATCGACGCCAACTACCGCACCCAGCCCGACCGGGCTCATACCTTCATCGGCGGCAGCTCCATGGGCGGCCTCATGAGCCTGTACGCTCTTTTGCAGTACAGCGATGTGTTTGGCCGTGCGGCGGCGCTCTCGCCCTCGCTGTGGGTGGCTCCGGAGGCGCTGACGGCGCTGGTGGGCCGCTGCAAGCTGGCCCCGGGTACCGTGCTCTACATGGATTACGGCTCCAAAGAGATGGGCAACCACGACGGGATGCGGAAGGGCTTCGGCGAGATGTGCAGCAAGATCTTTGCCCGGGGCATCAACCTGACGGCCCGCGTCGTGCCGGGCGGAAACCACAGCGAGGCCAGCTGGGAAAAGCAGCTGCCCTTTGTGTTCCACACCCTGATGTACGAGCTTGATTGAACCAAACTGAGGAGGAAAGCATATGGAGATGCAGTATTTCAAGGAATACAGCCCGGCGCTGGGCCGGGAGATGGAGTGCAAAGTCTACGGACACGGGGGACGGCCCATGCTGTACATCCCCTGTCAGGACGGCCGCTTCTTCGACTTCGAGGACTTCCACATGGCTGACACCCTTGCACCCTGGATCGAGTCGGGCCAGCTCATGGTCATGTCCATCGACACGCTGGACAAGGAGACCTGGTCGGACACCAATGGCGACCCCTACTGGCGCATCCGCCGGTATGAGCAGTGGCTGCATTATATCGTGGATGAGGCTGTCCCCAAGCTGCGCTATCTGTCCAAGGAGCGCAACGGCTGGGATGACCTGCCCGGCGTCATCGCCTTCGGCTGCAGCCTTGGCGCGACCCATGCGGTCAACCTTTACCTCCGCTGGCCCGACATCTTCTGCGGCTGTCTGGCCCTCAGCGGCATCTACACCGCCCACTACGGCTTCGGCGACTACATGGATGAGCTGGTGTATATGAACTCTCCCGTGGACTATATGCGCAACTTCCCGGAGGATCACCCCTATATGGAGCTGTACCGGAACCAGAAGGCTGTCATCTGCTGCGGTCAGGGCGCAT
>OGOV01001677.1_pt1 | contig 18645 bp, 18 predicted proteins | sample 1552711 | NCBI WGS metagenome assembly OGOV01 (sample SAMEA2580216, study PRJEB22360) | human gut metagenome | biome: human gut; feature: human-associated habitat; material: faeces | place: Denmark | collected 2008/2010 | reverse complement strand
TATTCCTGTCTGAATTTCCCGTTCCTGCCATTGTATTCCGGCAATGGCAATCGAATCGGCTTGATTTCCGCCCGATGGCCTTTGCGGAACCGACGAACTACCATCATCTTTCCCACACGAAGACATACCCGCAATCATCGACACAACCATTACGGGCAAAAACAACTTACTCCATTTCATCTTCCTTGAACTATTGAAGAAACCGTGTGAATATCAAAAATTAAATTTTTCGAGTTTCATCTCGGAAAGCTCTTTCATCTTTCCTACATACGAAACGAAATGAGCTGTCTGTTCATGAATCGACAACGCATCGGCATCTTTCCATGTCTCGCAAATCATCAATACATCGGGACGTGTACTGCTCTCAAAAATATCATATGCTACACAACCCGGCTCCTTTAATGAACATTCTGTCAATTTTCTCGCTATATCAAGAACCTTATCTCGACAAGATTTCTCTACCTGAATAAAAACATTCAATCTAATCATAACTTTTCAATTTATTCGATACCAGTTTTGAACTGGTAAAAGTAATATATTCTCCTCATAAAAGAGATTGCGAAAAACAAATATAACTAAACAAATTCTTCAATCTCTAATAAACGAAGAGCCGCCTCTGCAACAGATACGGCTCTTCCATCTACTATATTTAATTCTATGTATTTAGAATGGCAAATCATCGGTAGGAGAAGGCGCCAAATCGGGAGCTGCCGGAGCCGGTGGGAACGGAGTTATATCGTTGGGCATCGGAGGCATATCGGGAACTCCCTGAGCAACAGAAGCTGACTTTTCTATCTTCCAAGCTCTCACATCGGTGTACCAACGACCATTAAATTCCCTACTTTCAAGATCAAAGCTAACCACGACATCTTCGCCGATAGCGGCAGGATATTGATCTACTTTATCACCGAAAAGATTGAAACAAACTTTCCGAGGATATTGCTCTTCTGTTTCCAAAACATACTCTTGCTTTTTCCACGGATTGCCTGCTTTCGAAACGCCCTCCTGCAAAGGCAACACATGGATTATTCTTCCTTTAATTTCCATATTCAATTTACAAGCTGTGTAATTATTCGGCAACAAATATAGCAAAAGGTAAGGGGTAAGGCAAGATGAAAACAAGTTTTTTTCACTCCGTTCTGCCCAAACTTCATTTTATATCGCAAAAGCAGCGAGACTTCCAATAAAAACATTTTCACTTTTTTATTTGTTATATTACAAAAACCTTTCTCTATAACATTTATTAAAAAGGAGTTTTAACTAAACCCTCAATTTTATAACAAGTCACCTCTCTTGAAATCGGAAAAATCGCATTATCTTTGCAAACTGAGATTATATATTCAAACAAATGAAAGAAAAGCAATTACTTAAAACCATCGTAGAAGGCATTCAAGAAAAAAAAGGAAAGAAAATCGTTATAGCTGACTTAACCAATATAGAAGATACAATCTGCAAATACTTCGTTATCTGTCAGGGAAACTCACCTAGCCAGGTTCTGGCAATCGTAGATTCAGTAAAAGAATACGTTCGGAAAGAAACCGGCAACAAAGTATATGGAATGGACGGAGTACGTAATGCACAATGGGTAGCCATGGATTACGGAGACGTGCTGGTTCATGTATTTTTACCGGAAGTAAGAGATTTCTATAACTTGGAGCATTTGTGGGCTGATGCCAAGCTGACTTCTCTACCCGACATTGATTAATTTTATATGTAAACGTGTATGAGCGAAAATTTAAACAACAACAATAAACCCAAGATCAACGTACCGCGTCCAAGCTTGAGCTGGCTGTACGTGATTATTGCTCTTGTTTTCGGGTTCCTTTACTTTTCCAGTGAAGACGGAAGTGCAAGCAAGGAAATAACCTATACCGAATTCAAGGATATGGTAAGCAAAGGTTACGCAAATAAAATCATTGCTTACGATGACAATACTGTGGATATGTTTATCAAGCCTGAGCACATTGTCGATGTGTTCGGAAAAGATGCCAGCAAAGTAGGCAGAAGCCCTTCGGTCAATGTACAGATAGGATCGATGGAATCGCTTGATAAATTTCTTGACGAAGAACAGGACAACGGACATTTTACGGGTTCCATCAGCTACGAAAAGCATACGAACTACTTTAGTATGATATTCTGGAACGTAGCTCCTTTCCTGTTATTAATAGGTATATGGATGTTCATCATGCGCCGTATGAGCGGAGGTGGAGGTCCGGGCGGTGCCGGAAATGTTTTCAACGTAGGAAAAAGCAAGGCTCAATTGTTTGAAAAAGGAGCCAACCGCATTACGTTTAAGGATGTAGCTGGTCAGGCTGCTGCCAAACAAGAGGTAGAAGAAATTGTAGAATTTCTGAAACAACCGCAAAAATACACGGAACTGGGAGGTAAAATTCCTAAAGGTGCATTGCTGGTAGGCCCTCCGGGAACCGGTAAGACCTTGCTTGCCAAAGCAGTCGCCGGCGAAGCTGATGTACCGTTCTTCTCTATTTCAGGTTCCGATTTCGTGGAAATGTTTGTGGGAGTGGGAGCTTCACGTGTACGCGACCTCTTCCGTCAGGCAAAGGAAAAGGCTCCTTGTATCATCTTTATTGATGAAATTGATGCGGTGGGCCGTGCCCGTGGAAAGAACCCCAGCATGGGAGGTAACGACGAACGTGAAAATACGCTAAACCAGTTGCTTACAGAAATGGATGGATTCGGTTCGAACAGTGGAGTCATCATACTGGCAGCTACGAACCGTGTAGATATTCTGGATAAGGCCTTGCTGCGTGCCGGACGATTCGACCGTCAGATTTATGTCGATCTGCCCGACTTGAACGAACGTAAGGAGGTTTTCGGAGTACATCTCCGCCCGTTGAAACTGGATAATACGGTAGACGTTGATCTGTTGGCACGTCAGACTCCGGGATTTAGCGGTGCTGATATTGCCAATGTATGTAATGAAGCTGCCTTGATTGCGGCACGTCATTCGAAGACATCTGTGGGAAAAGATGATTTCTTAGCAGCTATCGACCGTATCGTCGGCGGTCTGGAAAAGAAAACAAAGGTAATGACCGCAGCCGAAAAACGTGCCATTGCTCTGCATGAAGCAGGACATGCTACCATTTCATGGTTCCTGGAACATGCCAATCCGCTGATCAAGGTCACAATCGTTCCGCGAGGACGTGCACTAGGAGCAGCATGGTATCTGCCTGAAGAACGTCAGATTACGACTAAGGAGCAGATGCTGGATGAAATGTGTGCAACCTTAGGTGGTCGTGCTGCCGAAGAAGTTTTCATCGGACACATCTCAACCGGTGCCATGAACGACTTGGAACGAGTAACCAAACAGGCTTACGGCATGATAGCATACGCAGGTATGAGCGACAAGTTGCCTAACCTATGCTACTACAGCAACGATGAATATACGTTCAACAAGCCTTACAGTGAACATACTGCCGAACTGATTGACCAGGAAGTGCAGAAGATGATCAATGAACAATATGCACGTGCAAAGGCATTGCTGCTGGAACATAAGGAAGGTCATAACCAACTGGCGGAACTGCTGATAGAGCGTGAAGTAATCTTTGCCGAAGATGTAGAAAAGATATTCGGAAAACGTCCGTGGGCTTCCCGTTCGGAAGAAATCATGGCCGACGAAAAGAAAGCGCTACCGGAACCAGAAAAGAAGGCAGACGAACCTTCATCCGAACCGGAAAACAAAGAGCCGGAGGCTACACAAAGCGAAGGTACAACTGTTTCCAATGAAGAGAAACAAGCCTGAGAACATTATTATCATAACAGAAACTAAGCTTTTGTCATTCAGCCGACCTGCATGGTCTGCCTGAGTGACAAAAGCATTTTAATAACAAACATTAAATCCCTTACTGCCGTGAAAAGCAATTTTCTTCAACGAGCCATAACAGGAGTGATATTCGTAGCCGTATTGGTAGGCTGCATTCTGGGAGGCCCTATCTCGTTCACCATTTTGTTTGCGCTGATCAGTGCACTTACAATCAATGAGTTCGGCACCATTGTCAACCGAAGAGAAAACACACGTATGAACAAACCTATCTCCATTCTGGCAGGTCTGTTCCTGTTTCTCTGTTTCGGATACATCGGAGTAGTACCGGGAGCGAATGAAATTTTCATTCCTTACCTGTTTCTGATACTTTATCTGTTCATCAGCGAATTGTACAAGAAACAGCCTAATCCACTCAACAACTGGGCATACGCCATGATGAGCCAGATATACATTGCTCTATCATTCGCCTTGCTCAACGTACTGGCTTACCACAGTACCGCAGTAGAAAGTATTTCACAATACAATCCGATATTACCTTTGTCTATTTTCATCTTCAACTGGGTAAACGATACGGGGGCTTACTGTACCGGCATGCTGTTCGGAAAGCACAGATTATTCGAACGTATTTCTCCCAAGAAGTCGTGGGAAGGCTCTATCGGAGGTGCCGTATTCAGCATCATCGCTGCCATCGTGCTGGCACACTTCTTTACATTCCTGAGTACCGGCATCTGGATCGGATTGGGACTGACTGTTGTGGTATTCGGAACGTGGGGCGACTTGACCGAATCGCTGATGAAACGTACACTCGGCATCAAGGATTCGGGTAATATCCTGCCCGGACACGGAGGTATGCTCGACCGCTTCGACAGCACCCTCATGGCCGTTCCGGCAGCAGTGGTATACTTGTATGTAGTAGGACTGATTACTGCTTAAAAAACAGAAAGTGCCCTTCCTTTCTTTCACCTATTCTGAAAAGGCTGTCTAGCCTGCAAACAATTGATTCAGAATATAATAACAAGTGAAAGAAAGGAAGGGCATATTGTTTTTAAGATTTGTACAAAAAATCTGAGAATTTGTACAAATTTTCAGAAAATGTCTCGACGTTTTTTCAGAAACTCGCCCACGTTTGCACGAACACTCACAGACGAATCATAAAAAAGTCATCTCAACCCTTCCGGCGTGCCTTCAGCAAAGCCGTAATCTGAGCCGCCGCACGTTCCGACGCACCCGGTTCTCCCAAAATACCAATCAGCCGGTCGTACTCCGAAAGCATGCGCGAGCGTCCGCTCCCGCCCGATATAATCTTAGCCAACTCCTTTTTAATATTAGAAACCGTCATACCGTCGGCCACCAGCTCCGTCACCACTTCCCGGTCGGCTATCAGGTTTACCAATGAAATATACTTCACTTTCAGGATATGCCTGCGAAGGAAAGAAACCAGTTTGCCTGCCGATATGTAGTAGCATACCACCTGAGGCACACGGAACAAAGCCGTTTCGAGCGTAGCCGTTCCCGAAGTAACCAGTGCTGCCTCAGCCTGCTGCAACAAACGGTACGTCTGTCCAAATACGATTTTCGTACTGCTGTCGATATATCGCTTGTAAAAATCGGGCTCAATGCCGGGAGCTCCCGCCACCACAAACTGATATTGCGGGAAACTACGTGCCGCCTCAATCATGCGCGTCAGGTTATCCTTGATTTCCTGCCGGCGACTTCCTGCCAGCAAAGCGATGATCGGCTTATCTTCCAGCCCGTTGGCTGTGACAAATTCACTGAAAGTTTCCTGTCCTTTCCTGCGAAAATCATCCACCGCATCCACACACGGATTGCCCACATAATGTATCGGATACTGATGCTTCTTGAAGAAATCGACCTCGAAAGGCAGGATAGAAAACAACTCATCGACATCGCGTTTAATATTCTTGATGCGGTACTCCTTCCACGCCCAGATCTTCGGCGAAATATAATAGTAGACAGGTATCTGCGTGTGCCGCTTGATGTATTCGGCTATTTTCAGGTTAAACCCCGGATAATCGACCAAAATCAAGACATCCGGCTGCCACGCTTCGACATCCTTCTTGCAAAAATCCATGTTACGGAAAATGGTTCGCAAGTGAAGCAGCACGGGAATGAAACCCATATACGCCAGTTCGCGGTAATGCTTTACGCAAGTACCGCCCACCGCCTTCATCAAATCGCCTCCGAAGAAGCGAAATTCTGCCTGCGGATCTTCGTGCTGCAAGGCACGCATCAGGTTCGATGCATGCAAGTCGCCCGACGCCTCTCCTACTATCAGATAATACTTCATACGTTCCAGTTCCAATGTTTCAAATCATCCATCAGCGAATACGCCGTAACGTCAATCTGTGTGGGTGTAATTGCCACATAATCATGTTCCAAAGCCCAGTGGTCGGTATCCTCGGCATCGGGCTCGTTGTTCTTGTATTCTCCCGTTAGCCAGTAGTAGCAACCGCCACGCGGATGTTCGGCCTTGACAAACTCGTTTGTCCACACTCCGTCGGTCTGCCGGCAGATACGCACACCTTTCAGTGCATCCGTATCGGGGAAATTCACATTCAGACACTTACCTTCGGGGAGTCCCTTGGCAAGCACTTCCTCCACGATGCGGCGTACATAAGGCAGCGTGGCCGAGAAATCCGCATCCGCACTATGGTTGCACAATGAGAATCCTACCGAAGGAATCCCCTTCAAGCAGCCTTCTATCACCACACCCATCGTACCGGAATAATGCACATTTACCGACGAATTGTCGCCGTGATTGATACCTCCTATCACCATATTGGGCTTGCGGGGCACCAAAGCATGTAAAGCCAGTTTTACACAATCGACAGGGCTTCCCGAACACTTGTAGACGGTCAGTCCGGGCTCCTGGCGTACCTTTGCACAACGGAGAGGATGTTCGGAAGTAATGGCTCCCGATGAACCTGAACGCGGCCCGTCGGGGGCTACGACTATCAGGTCGGCAACCGGGCGCAATGCCCCTACTAATTCTCGTATTCCTTTGGCATTCACGCCATCATCGTTCGATAGTAATAAAAGAGGTCTTTCGTTTGTCATATATTTCATTATTAATAATTGCCCGTAAAGTTACAACAAATATTAATCTTCTCAAACCACGGCACATAATTACACAGAATTGCGTATCTTTGCCTCGCCGAAGTTATTAACAAAAGCCGTGAGTTATCAACATTTTCAAGAAATGCAGACATTTGCTGATACATACTTTCGACGATTATTTGTTACTTCGCAATCAGTAAACTGATTAATATGGGAAAAATTATTGCTTTAGCCAACCAAAAAGGTGGCGTGGGTAAGACTACGACAACCATTAACCTGGCTGCATCATTAGCCACTCTCGAGAAGAAAGTGCTGGTAGTCGACGCTGATCCGCAGGCAAATGCTTCATCCGGTCTGGGGGTTGATTTAAAGGACATTGACTGTTCTATTTACGAATGCCTTATCAACCAGACAGACATCAGGGAAGCTATTTACACAACCGATATTGACGGATTAGACATTATTCCTTCTCACATCGACCTCGTGGGAGCAGAAATTGAAATGCTGAACCTGGAAAACCGTGAGAAGATTATGAAAAAGGCCTTGGAGCCGATGAAAAATGAATACGATTATATCCTGATAGACTGTTCACCGTCGCTGGGACTGATTACCATCAATGCCCTGACGGCTGCCGACTCGGTCATCATTCCGGTACAATGCGAGTACTTTGCACTGGAAGGTATCAGTAAACTGCTGAACACCATCAAGATAATCAAGACAAAACTAAATCCTTCGCTGGAAATAGAAGGATTCCTGCTCACGATGTTCGACTCACGTCTGCGTCTGGCCAACCAGATATACGACGAGGTTAAGCGTCATTTTCAGGAACTGGTGTTCAAAACCATTATCCAGCGAAACGTCAAGCTGAGTGAAGCTCCCAGTCACGGAATACCTGCCATCTTGTACGATGCAGATTCTACGGGTGCCAAGAATCACCTGGCTCTGGCAAACGAAATTATAAACAAGAACAAAGAAGCATAAAAGCTGAAAGAATAAACGAATATGGCCGTACAGAAAAAATTTGCACTGGGCAGAGGACTCGACGCGCTGATTTCTTCCAATGACGAGGTAAAGACTTCGGGCTCTTCTTCTATCAACGAAGTGGAACTGAGCAAGATATCCGTCAACCCGAACCAGCCGCGACGGGAATTTGATCCGATTGCCCTGCAAGAACTTGCCGACTCAATAGCTGAAATCGGCATCATACAACCTATTACCTTACGCAAGCTGAATGAGGATTCATATCAGATTATAGCAGGAGAACGACGTTACCGTGCCTCCATTCTGGCAGGACTGAGTACCATCCCTGCTTATATCCGTACTGCCGACGATGAGAACATGATGGAAATGGCGCTGATAGAAAACATTCAGCGTGAAGACTTGAACTCGCTGGAGATTGCACTCGCCTACCAGCATCTCATCGAACAATACGAACTGACTCAGGAACGCCTGAGCGAACGGGTGGGAAAAAAGCGTACTACCATCGCCAACTACCTGCGACTGCTCAAACTTCCTGCTACAATACAGGTTGCACTGAAGAATAAAGAAATAGACATGGGGCATGCACGTGCCTTGCTTGCGCTGGACGACCCGAAGACACAGATACGTATTTTCAACGAAATCATTGCGCAAGGGTATTCCGTACGCAAGGTAGAAGAAATAGTAAAGGCATTGTCCGCGGGTGAAAGCGTGGAATCGGGAGGCAAGAAAATAGCTCCCAAAGGTGCCAAACTGTCCGAAGAATATACCATGTTGCAGAATCATCTGTGTACATTCTTCGGTACCAAGGTACAGCTTTCGTGCAGCAACAAAGGAAAAGGTAAAATCAGTATCCCCTTCAACAACGAAGCCGATCTGGAAAGAATCATGGAGATACTGGACTCATTGAAACCAAAAGAATAAAAAGAACAAGTCTTGAGACAACGACCGTTTACATATATAGTATATATCGTACTGCTTTTCTGTCTGGTATGGGGAGGAAGTACAGAGGGATATGCACAACGTGCACTCAAGCACCGGAAAGGCATACTGACTGCCGACTCGATACGTGCGCAAAACGTAGCCGACAGCCTTGCCTTACTCGATACGCTGAATATACGCCAGCAGCGCATCGAAGAACTGGAAGCTCCGGTGGATACTGCCATGCTCATGCGGCAGAGTGACTCGCTGCAAAGCCGAAAACCTCAGGCCATCAAGGAAAAGAAGAAGTGGCTTCCTATACCGAACAACTCTATCTGGCTGTCACTTGCCATACCCGGTGCAGGTCAGATATACAACCGGAAATATTGGAAACTGCCTATCGTCTACGGAGGATTCGTGGGATGTACTTATGCACTGACTTGGAACAGCAAGATGTACAAGGATTACACACAGGCATATCAGGACATCATGAGCGACAATCCGAATAACGATAGCTATATGAACTTCCTGCCAGCCGGATATACAAAGAAAGATGTGCAAAACAGACTGGATTATTATCAGGAACTGTTCCGCAAGCGAAAGGACGTCTTCCGCCGTCAGCGAGATTTAAGTATAATCTCTTTTATCGCAGTATATCTGTTATCGGTCATCGATGCGTATGTAGATGCCGAACTGTCGAACTTCGATATATCGAACGATCTGGGAATGACACTGGAACCTACAATATTTAACGATGCATACCGCAAGCTGCCACAAGGAATAGGCTTGCAATGCAGTATTAAATTTTAAAATATGAAGAAACTATGTATTGGCATACTTGCCTTCCTTAGCTTTTCAAGCCTCTTTGCGCAAAAGACGGAACAGAGCATTGTTGTTCGCTCAAGTTCCGGAGTAGAAGAGGCTATTGACTTGCCCGAAGGTATGCTTTCCGAAACAGACAGTCTGTATCTGGACTGGATTTCGAAAAACTATATCAATTTGGGAGAAAACTGTACCGCAACTTCCGCCAATCCGGAAGTCAGCGACTCTATCTATATCGACCGGTTGCAACGTATTCCGGCTATCATCGAAATGCCGTACAACGAAGTGGTACGAAAATTTATCGACATGTATGCTACCCGCTTACGTCAGAAGGTTGCATTCATGCTGAGTGCCAACAATTTTTACATGCCTATATTCGAAGAAGCACTCGATTTGTACGACCTTCCGCTGGAGCTGAAGTATCTTCCTGTCATCGAATCGGCCCTGAATCCGATGGCCACTTCCCGTCAGGGAGCTGTGGGCTTATGGCAGTTCATGCTGGCAACGGGTAAAATCTATGGCCTGCAAGTAACCAGTCTGATAGATGAACGCCGTGACCCGATCAAGTCGACTCGCGCTGCCGCACGCTATCTGAAAGACTTGTACGACATTTATCACGACTGGAATCTGGTACTTGCTGCCTATAATTGCGGTCCGGGTACAATAAACAAAGCCATCCGCCGTGCCGATGGAGAAAAGGATTTCTGGAAACTGTACAATTATCTTCCCAAAGAAACCAGAGGATACGTACCGGCATTTATCGCTGCAAACTACATTATGACTTACTATTGTGAACACAATATCAGCCCACTGGAAATGAAAATGCCGGAAGGAACTGATACCATTCACATATCGCGTCCGCTGAATCTTCAGCAGATTGCCGCAGTATGTAATACGAATATTGACGAACTTCGTGCACTGAATCCGGAGTTTAAAAAAGACATCATTCCCGGAAATGAAAAGCCTTATGCTTTACGTCTCTCCAACAAAATGATGAGCTGCTTTATCGATAACGAAGACAGCATATACAATTACAAACCGGAAGTCTACCAGACTCGGCGCAGTAAAGTAGAAGTTGCCGCCGTTAAATCGTCTGCCAAATCGGGAAAAGCCGTCTACCACAGAATCAGAAACGGTGAAACTCTGGGAGGTATCGCGGCCAAATACGGCGTAAGCGTAGCACAGTTACGCCGGTTGAACGGAATCAAAGGAAGCAATATACGCGCCGGACGATCATTACGTATCCGATAGACCTCATATTTTACACCCATAATCTCATAGAAAAGCTCTCGGTTATCCACAAAGACTAGCCGAGAGTTTTTTTGTTTTCAGGCTTAACTTTTCAAACAATACCCTAAGAAAAAACTTGATTCTACTTGTAAAATTCTTTATTTTCTTTATTTTTGCAATTATATTAAGGGAGTAATACAATGACGGATGAAAAACTTACACAAGAGCAAACCGATGAAAAGCAGATAAATGATGCCTTTCAAGAACTTTTAGATCGATACCTGGAAAGCAAGCACCGCAAAAAAGTAGAAATAATCACGAAAGCTTTTAATTTTGCCAAGCAAGCACATAAAGGTGTCCGACGTCGTTCGGGTGAACCCTATATACTGCATCCTATTGCCGTAGCACGTATTGCGTGCGTAGAAATAGGCTTGGGATCGACTTCCATCTGTTCGGCTTTACTGCACGACGTGGTAGAAGATACGGACTATACAGTAGAAGATATTGAAAATCTGTTCGGCCCGAAAATAGCACAAATCGTCGACGGGCTGACAAAAATCTCCGGAGGTATCTTCGGCGACCGCGCCTCGGCGCAGGCAGAGAACTTCAAGAAGCTCTTGCTCACAATGAACGATGACATCCGGGTTATCCTGATAAAGATAGCCGACCGCCTGCACAACATGCGTACACTCGGCTCCATGCTCCCCAGCAAACAGTATAAAATTGCAGGTGAAACCCTTTATATCTATGCTCCTCTGGCCAACCGTCTGGGGCTGAACCGTATCAAGACCGAACTGGAAGACCTGAGTTTCAAATACGAGCATCCGGAAACCTACAAAGAAATACAAGACAAATTACAGGCTACTCAGGCAGAGCGTGAAAGTGTTTTCACCGAATTTACAGCTCCTATCCGTGCACAACTGGATAAAATGGGTATTCCTTATCGTATCCTGGCACGTGTAAAATCGCCTTATTCCATTTGGAACAAGATGCAGACCAAGCATATCACGTTCGAAGAGATTTATGATATTCTTGCCGTACGTATCATCTTTACTCCACGAAATGAGGAAGAGGAACTGAATGATTGCTTCGATATCTATGTAGCTATCTCGAAAATATACAAACCGCACCCCGACCGTCTGCGCGACTGGGTAAGTCACCCGAAAGCCAACGGCTATCAGGCACTGCACGTCACACTGATGAGCAACAAGGGACAATGGATTGAAGTACAGATAAGAAGCGAACGTATGAACGACGTCGCCGAACAGGGATTTGCCGCTCACTGGAAATATAAAGAAGGAGGAGGCAGCGAAGATGAAGGCGAACTGAGTAAATGGCTGAAAACCATTAAGGAAATTCTGGACGATCCGCAGCCGGATGCGCTCGATTTCCTCGATACCATCAAACTGAACTTGTTTGCATCCGAGATATTTGTATTCACACCGAAGGGGGAAATCAAGACCATGCCGCAAAACTGTACGGCACTCGACTTCGCTTTCTCTATCCATACATTCCTGGGAAGCCACTGTATCGGAGCAAAAGTCAATCATAAACTGGTTCCGCTGAGCCACAAACTGCAAAGCGGCGATCAGGTAGAGATCCTTACATCCAAGTCGCAGAAGGTACAGCCTTCGTGGATTAATTTTGCTACTACCGCCAAAGCCAAAGCTAAAATACTGGCTATCCTGAAGCGTGAAAAGAAGGAGATGCAGCAGAAAGGCGAAGACATGCTTACCGATTTCTTTAATCAGGAGAATCTGCCTGCCAGCGATGAGAATATCAAAAAGCTCTGCAACCTGCATCATGTAAAGAATTACGACGAACTGACTCAGAACATCGGTCAGGGAGTTTTCACGCTGGGCGAAGCCGACAAAAACGAACTGAAGGAAAAGCCGTCGCCAACCAACTGGAAAAAGTATATCAGCTTTGCTTTCGGAGGAAACAACAAAAACAAACAGGAAGAGAAGCAGACAGAACAGGCTACCCTGAACATCGACAAGAAGAAAATCATCAAGCTCACTCCCGATGCTATTCAAAAGAACTATATTCTTGCCGATTGCTGTAAGCCTATCCCGGGCGACGATGTACTTGGTTACATCGACGACAATAACCGTATCGTCATTCACAAACGCCAGTGTCCGATAGCAGCCCAACTGAAGACCAGCTTCGGCAACCGGTTGCTCGCCGTGGAATGGGAAACGGGCAAGGCACTGAACTTCCCTGTCAACGTCTATATCAAAGGAATTGACGGTATCGGAGTATTAAATCAGGTGACACAAATCATTTCACAGCAACTCAATGTGAACATCCATAAGTTGAATATTGAATCGAACGACGGTATCTTCGAAGGACGTATACAACTTTATGTACACGATGTGGACGATGTAAACACCATTTGTACCAATCTGAAAAAGATAGAACAGATAAAGAAAGTAACTCGTATTGAGAATTTCGAAGATACGATAGCCGATTAAAGAATATATAACTTCAGCTATTGGTTATAACCGATTGAAACAGCTCTAACAAAACATAAGAAATGGCATATAAAAAGAGAATCAACTATTCTTTTTATATGCCATTTTTAGCAATACGCATTCGTTTGTACCAATCGGGAACAAGATTTCATTCAGATTCAGTCGGATAGGGTTAGGCAAACAATACCTAAAGGATCATTTGCGACTTACAGATAATATCCATCTTACAAACGAAAGCAACTCATACCGGCAGTGTCAGGTAAGATAATCCAGTTCTTTCCGCATACTGAGCAAGTCTTCTCTGATACGACGCAAGCGGTCAATGATTTCAGCCGTATCACGAACCCCCTCCTTATTCTGCTTCAAGCGCTGCTTAGCTCCGGCAAGTGTCATACCCTTTTCCTTTACCAAGTGATACACCAGACGAATATTTTCAATATCTTCTTTCGTATACTGACGGATATTTCCTCCTGCCTTCTTGGGAGCAATCATAGGAAACTCTTTTTCCCAGTAGCGCAAAAGCGATTCGTTGACATCAAACATTTCCGCTACCTCACGAATGGAATAATATAATTTCAGTTCCTTATCAGTCTTTAAAGCCATGATTTGTCCTTTTTTATTTGCAACATTAATCGAATACCTTACCGTGATTAGCGGCAATCTGAATCATCTTATCATAATCATCCGCATCTAGATCCATGAAATAATAGTTCACCGGATTCATGATCTGCCCTTTCAGATGAACCTCGTAGTGCAAATGCGGTCCGGTACTCTTCCCTGTAGTTCCTACTTTACCTATCGTTTCTCCACGTACGACCTTCTGTCCTACTCTTACATCAATCTTACTTAGATGAGCATAACGGGTTACATAGCCAAAACCATGATTTATCACGATACAGTTGCCGTACAATCCTTCCCAGCCAGCCTTCTGCACCGTACCGTTTCCCGTGGCATATACCGGCGTACCTACGTTGGCAGAGAAGTCCATGCCCGCATGAAACTTCACTGTTTTATAAATAGGATCGATACGATTTCCATATCCCGATGCCGTCTGCTTCAAATCTTTATTGGCAACCGGCTGGATGGCAGGAATACACGCCAGCATATCATCCTGTTTCTTGCACAAGTCCACCACCTCATCAAACGATTTCGACTGCATATATATCTGACGTGAAAGCAAGTCTATCTTCTGAGTAGTATTCACAACCAACTTTGCATTTGCCATATCCATCAGGTCCTCGTAACGATTCGTCTTGCCATAACTGGCAGAACGCAAGGCATCCGCTACGGGATCTGCCTGCATAATCACCCGGTAAAGGTTGTCGTCACGCTGCTGAAGCTGCTGCATTACGTCAAGCGCCTCATCCAGACGGGTAGACAAAATATGATACTGTGAAAGCAAACGCGAATTTTCCACACGAAGATCCTTTTCCGAAGGAGAACCGAAGATAAGCAACAAGATGATAAAGCATCCGGCGCCCAGTCCCATCCCCACAAACAAACGCCTCAGGTAGCTCATCGCCCGCTGGCGCATAGTGGGATAAATACGGTCGTATGTACGCGTTTTCGGATTATAAATATAATAGACTTTCCGCATTCAAATCTTGTTTTGAAAAAATTTAAGACGCAACACATCAAGTTTTTGCATCAAACATACGGACAAAAATAATAAAACCGATTATCTTTGCAAATCAATTTTGAGAATATTAACTACAAGACATTATAAGCATTATGTTGACAGCAAACGAAATCCGCGACTCATTTGTAAAATTCTTTGAGTCGAAAGGACATCAGATCGTGCCTTCAGCACCGATGGTCATCAAAGACGACCCGACATTGATGTTCACCAATGCAGGTATGAACCAGTTTAAAGATATTATTCTGGGCAATCATCCTGCGAAATACAAACGTGTAACCGACTCACAGAAGTGCTTGCGTGTGAGTGGAAAACATAACGACCTGGAAGAAGTAGGTCACGATACATACCATCATACCATGTTCGAAATGCTGGGTAACTGGTCTTTCGGCGACTACTTCAAGAAAGAAGTTATCGGATGGGCATACGAATATCTGGTAAAGGTATTGAAACTCGATCCGAAAGATTTGTATGTAACCGTATTCGAAGGAAGCCCTGAGGAAGGACTTGCCCGCGACGATGAAGCTGCCGGATACTGGGCTCAGTATTTCCCCGAAGATCATATCATCAACGGCAACAAGCACGATAACTTCTGGGAAATGGGTGATACAGGTCCCTGCGGCCCGTGTTCTGAAATCCACATCGACTCGCGTTCGGCAGAAGAAAAGGCTGCTGTTCCGGGACGTGAACTGGTTAACAAAGATCATCCGCAGGTTATTGAAATCTGGAACCTGGTGTTCATGCAGTACAACCGCAAGGCTGACGGAACACTGGAACCACTTCCAGCAAAAGTAATCGATACCGGTATGGGATTCGAACGTCTGGTACGTACCTTGCAGGGCAAGACATCCAACTACGATACCGACGTTTTCCAGCCTATCATCAAGGCTATCGGTGATTTGTCGGGCAAGAAGTATGGTGAAGACGAAAAAGTAGACGTAGCTATGCGTGTGGTAGCCGACCACATCCGTACCATCGCCTTCTCTATCACCGACGGACAGCTGCCATCGAATGCAAAGGCTGGTTACGTAATCCGCCGAATCCTGCGTCGTGCCGTTCGCTACGCTTATACCTTCCTCGGACAGAAGCAGGCCTTCATGTACAAGCTGGTTCCGGTACTGATCGAAAATATGGGCGGTGCTTATCCTGAACTGAAAGCTCAGCAGGCCTTGATTGAGAAAGTTATGAAGGAAGAAGAAGAATCATTCCTCCGCACTCTGGAAACCGGTATCCGCCTGCTCGATAAGACAATGGCTGAAGCCAAAGCTGCCGGCAAGACTGAAATCAGCGGTGTAGACGCATTTACACTGTACGATACTTTCGGATTCCCGTTCGACCTGACCGAACTGATTTTGCGTGAAAACGGTCTGACTGCCGATGTGAAAGGCTTCGAAGCTGAAATGCAGAAGCAGAAACAGCGTGCACGTAACGCTGCTGCCGTAGAAACAGGCGACTGGGTTACCCTGAAGGAAGGCGAAACTCATTTCGTGGGTTACGACTATACAGAATATGAAACCAGCATTCTGCGCTACCGTCAGATTAAACAGAAGAACCAGACTCTCTACCAGATTGTACTGAGCGAAACTCCGTTCTACGCAGAAAGTGGTGGTCAGGTAGGTGATACCGGCGTACTGGTAAGCGAATTCGAAACCATCGACATCATCGATACCAAGAAAGAAAACAATCTTCCTATCCACATTGCAAAGAAACTTCCGGAACACCTGGATGCTCCGATGATGGCATGTGTAGATACCGACAAGCGTGCAGCTTGTGCAGCCAACCACTCTTGTACTCACTTGCTGGACGAAGCATTGCGTCAGGTACTGGGAACTCACGTAGAACAGAAGGGTTCTTTGGTTACTCCTGATTCATTGCGTTTCGACTTCTCTCACTTCCAGAAAGTAACTCCGGAACAGCTTCGCGAGGTAGAACATCTGGTAAATGCTAAGATCCGCGAAGATATTCCGTTGACAGAATACCGTAACCTGCCTATCGAAAAGGCAAAAGAACTGGGGGCAATTGCCTTGTTCGGCGAAAAGTACGGCGATGAAGTACGTGTCGTACAGTTCGGTTCGTCTATCGAATTCTGTGGTGGTACTCACGTATCGGCTACCGGAAAGATTGGTATGGTGAAGATTCTTTCTGAAAGCTCTGTAGCTGCCGGTGTCCGCCGTATAGAAGCTGTTACAGGTGCCAAGGTAGAAGAAATGTTCGATACCGTACAAGATACATTCAACGACCTGAAATCGTTGTTCAACAACGCTCCCGACCTGAAAGCTGCCATCTCGAAATACATCGAAGAAAATGCCGGCTTGAAGAAACAGGTAGAAGAATTCATGAAAGAAAAAGAAGCTACTGTAAAGAACAAGCTGATTGAAGGTGCAAAAGAAATCAACGGTGTGAAAGTCATCAAGAGCGTACTCCCGATGCCTGCTGATGCCGTGAAGAACATTGCCTTCCAGTTGAAGGGACAGTTCCCCGAAAACTTGTTCGTTGTAATCGGTAGCGTATTCGAAAACAAGCCGTTGCTTACCGTAACTATGAGCGACGATCAGGTTAAGGCCGGATTGAATGCCGGACAACTGGTTCGCGAAGCTGCCAAACTGATTCAGGGTGGCGGTGGTGGTCAGCCTCATTTTGCAACTGCCGGCGGTAAGAATCCGGACGGACTGAGCGCAGCTGTCGATAAGATTGTCAGCCTGGCTGGTTTCTAATCTCAGATTACAGAAATAAATAAAAGAAGGTTCTATCATTTTCCCGCCAGGGGATGATAGAACCTTTTTTATTACAGATCAGGACGGATTGGCTTATCAATCAATTATCGCTGTTTGGCAAGAGTCTTTAGCTCCCCATAGAACAATGATATACAACCAATTATCCACAAGTTTCAACGATGTAGTCTCTCAACAAGGACAATACCAACAAGCAACTATTTATATAGATTTACCGGACACGAATATAAATAATTGCTCCTTTTCGTCACATTTCTCTTATCCTACAAATCCAGATAAGTCTTCAGTGCCTTCACATACGCTTCCATCGCCTTTCTTCCCGTTTCCGTCATCCGGCACGATGTGCGAGTCTTCTTCCCCACAAACTCTTTCTCCACCTGAATATATCCTGCCTTGCTCAACTTGTCAAGTTGTACACTAAGATTGCCAGCAGTAGATTCCGTCTTCTCCCTCAGGTATACAAAATCGGCCTCATCCACCGAGAGCAAGATAGACATAATTGCCAGGCGCAGTTGCGAGTGTATCAACGGATCCAGTTCAGCAAGCATAAGCAGCAGCTTTTTTATTCAACAAATGTCCCGGTATCACCATCATCAGCAAGAAAGAAAAGCCGAAATAAAGATTCCATTCCGGAGCCACACTTCCGCCGTTGGTCAGTATCATCAGCATATAAACAGCAACCACAAAGGCGACAAGAGGTGAATATACCAAGGCCGGAACCCGAACAATAAGACCGGTAATGGAAGTGCCTATACCGGCATACAACAGCACAACGGGAGCATCAGGCCAAAATGGCACGAACCAATCACCAGCCCTATCAGTATCATGACCACAACAGTCAATCCGAACAACGATCCTACGATGCACCATGTATGAGCTATCATCTTATCCATGTGCGTTACTACAGAAGGTTTCTTACGAGCCTGAAGTATTTTCATGACGATGGCGGGAACAAACATCAAAAACCACAAGGCATTCCACAGCGGCCTG
>OGOV01001668.1_pt1 | contig 18723 bp, 18 predicted proteins | sample 1552711 | NCBI WGS metagenome assembly OGOV01 (sample SAMEA2580216, study PRJEB22360) | human gut metagenome | biome: human gut; feature: human-associated habitat; material: faeces | place: Denmark | collected 2008/2010 | reverse complement strand
AAGTGTTGAATATGCGTCAACATCCAAACAAGGAACAACACTTAACTCTTGCTGCTTTTTCAAACACCACACAGATAAAAACAAGCCTCCAACCACACCGACAAACCCCAACCAGTCCCATCCTCCTGTTGGAAATGAGTAATTAAACCACATCGGAAGAAGTACAAACCACAGATATGTTCCAAAGACAAAAGCAACCATGTATCCTACATATTTCTTCAATATACATACCTCCTCACTATGAACGCCAACATTATAGCATACATATTCCCGATAAGGTAGAAGAAATATTTATTGTGACTAAGCGTATTATACTGAAATTGCCTTATTTACTGTTTTTTGCGGCTCTTTTTACCATGGCATTGTGTAACTAGGGTCAGCTCAGTCATAGTCGGCCTCGCTGCCGTCCGGGTCATAGGGCGTCAGATGCGCGCGCCGCAGCGTTGCCTCCAGAATGTCATAGCAGGTGACACCCTGATCCTCCGCAAAGCCCCACCTGCGGTACATTCTTCGGATGCGCGGATTTTCGCCGGAGAGATTCTTTTGCAGCCGCGCAAGCTGCCGCTCCGTTTTCACTTCCAGAACACGGTTGCGGAGAAAGCCGTACTGCGCCAGCAGGTCAAAGAGATCGCCCACCAGCATACGGAAGGCGCCGCCGGAGATGATGTAGGCGGGATCGTGGGCGGTGGCGGCGCGCTGCTTTTCCCTGATTTTTGCGTCGTGCTCTTTCAGCACGGCGGTCAAGGGCGTGAGCTCCGCCGCCTTCAGCTCCGCAAGGTCCTTCCTGTCCCCAAACACCAGATAGCGGCCGGGGATACGCCAGGCGGCGAACTTTTCCTCCGCGATCTCTCCGTAGCGCTTTGCCGTCTCGGCCAGATTTTCCAGATCCTTCTCGTCCTTCGCCTTCTCCGCCAGGAAGGCGAGCTGATGGAGAAGTCCGTACAGATGCACCTCATCATTGATATGGTTTTCATAGGTCTTGCTGTCGATCACATATTTCATATCTTGTCCCATCCTTTCCTTATCCGGTTTGCCCGTCGTGAGAAACCTCGCTGGGCTTTGTCGTGAGAAGCCGGTACAGCTCCGTATCCTTCGGAAACTCGTCCTTGAAGGGCAGGATCACATTTTGGAAGAACAGAAGGCCGCTGCCGGGGTCCGCGTTGGTCACATAGGCAAGCTGCTCGGCGGAGATGTTCAGCCGATCCGTCATCAGCTTGCGGTCGCCCGCGGAGAGGTTCAGCAAATAGATAAAATCGCTGTTTTCCAGAATGTTTTCGATCTCCGGCGAGGAAAGCAGGTCTTTCGGGTTCTGCGTTGCCCCGGTCGGGACGCCGCCCCATTTGCGGAAGCGCTTCCAGATCTCGGCGCTGTACGCCGCCGTCTGCTCCTCCTTCAAAAGCAAATGGAACTCATCCACGAAATACCAGGTGGCCCGCCCAATGGAGCGGTTCACCGTGACGGTGTTCCACACCGCGTCCTGGACAATGAGCATCCCCGGCTTTTTCAGATTCTTGCCGAGGCCCTTGATGTCGAAGCAGACAAGGCGGTTTCGGATATCCACGGTGGTACGGTGATTGAAGAAGTTGAGAGAGCCGTTCACATACAGGTCCAGCGCCTGGGCCACACGGTCCGCCTCCGGAATATGCTGGGCGGTGAGGGCTGCCATGAGGTCGGAGAGGATCGGCATATTCTCCGGCCGGGGGTCCGCGAAGTACGGCTGATAGATCTTCTGCACGGCCCGGTCAATGACGGTTTTCTCGATGGCCTCCAGCCCTGTCTTGCTGCCCATGATAAGCTCACAGAAGGACAGCACGAAATCGCTTTTCAGCGCCAGCGGGTTTTCTTCCTCGCTGTAATTGAGGTTGATATCCAGGGGATTCACATAGTCGCGGCTGTTGGGGGAGAGCCGGATCACCTGGCCGCCCAGCCGGTTCACCAGCGGGGAATATTCATCCTCTGGGTCGCAGATGATGACATTATCCTTTGTGGTCAGCATGACATAGGTGATCTCCCGCTTGCAGCTCATGGACTTGCCGCTGCCCGGCGTGCCGAACACAAGGCCGTTGGGGCATCGGGACTGCTTGCGGTCCAGCAGGATCATGTTGCCGGACAGGGCGTTGAGCCCGTAATACATGGCGTCCCCGCCCATAAAGAGCTCCTGGGTCACAAAGGGAACGAACACCGCCAGCGCCGAAGTGGTGAGGCTGCGTTCGATCCTGATACGGTTGAGGCCCAGCGGCAGCGAGGACATAAGCCCGTCCTCCTGTTGGAAGTCCAGCCGGGTCAGGATGCAGTTGTGGGTCTGGGCGACGCTGGCCGACTGGGAAACGGCGATCTCCAGCTTCTGCTTCGTGGGCGCCAGATGCAGCATGAGGAAGGTCATATTGAACATTCGCTCGTTGCGGCTCTGTAAATCCTGCAAGAGATTTTTCGCCGCGCCGCCGTAGGTGGAGAGGTCGGACGGAAGGATATCCAGATCGTAGCCGCTGCGTGCGGCCTTCTTCTGCTCCTGGATCTTCATGGCGTCCAGATCGGTGATCTTGCGCTTGACCATCTTGATGGCCTCGTTCTGGTTGATGCCGCGGACGTGCATGGTGACGAGAAGGTTTCCCTCCACATCCATGAAGTCCGTGAGGATACGGTCCTGGATCTCCGGGGCCAATATCTGCAAGAAGGACACCGCGCCGTACATTTCGCCCATGCGGAAGCGCCGCGTCTCCCCAAACTCGAAGGAAGAAGGCGCGATAAAATCCTTCACGGACAGGCCGGAGGGCGCCAGCCAGTCCCATTCAAAGGCAAAGGGCTCCCCTCTGGGATGGAGGAGGCCGTGCAGCAGCGCCAGCCGCTCCTTGCCGTCCAGCACCTTTGCCGCCGCGCCCATGACCTTGAAGCGGTTCAGGGTGTCCGCCTCGATGCGGGAAAACCTTGCCCGCGCCGCCTGGATGCTCTCCGCCTCGATAGTCAGCGTGACATACTTGCTTTTCACATAGCCGTTGCTGCCGCGCTCATACTGTGTTTGCAGGATGCCGGAGGCCTCGGCGCGGATCCCGTCCAGATCGTCCCCCTGGGCCGCCATGCGGAACAGGTCCCCGCCGCCGGCCTTGTGGCTGCTGCTCAGGGTCATTTGCACGCCGATGGAGGGATCATAGCCGTTATAGAAATCGCAGAGGCGTTCAAAGATATCCCGCTGATCGTCCGGCCCCGCCAGACGGTAGCTGACGTCGGCGTAGGCGATGGTTTTGGAAAAATGCCGGTCGTCCAGACGGCACAGGCCGTCCGGGTGCATATTGCGGAAGGGGAGGCTTGCATGTACGGTGTGGTTCTTGCCGTCCCCCTTGGCCTGCCGGATGACGGCCTCGATCTGCTTTCGCTCCTGCCGGGTGAGCCTGCGCCGGCCCTTGCCTTTTTTCCCCGCGCCGGAGGCGATCTGCCCCACCGTCCGCTCCAGCTCCGCCTGCTTTTCCAAAGCGGAATAGGCGTTGTTTGTCTGATAGACACGCTTTTTCGGACGGGTAAATTTGCACTGGATCAGATTGCCCAGCAGCGCCTCCGGGGTCTGCCCGTTCTTCTCATACAGGGCGAACAGGAAAAAGGGCAGCATCACAAGGATCATGCACAGCGCCGCCGGCGTCGTGCCCATGCTGCCCTTGCTCAAAAAGAAAAGCGGCACTCCAATAAGCGCCGCCGATCCGAAACACACAAGCTGCCGCTTCGTCAGGCCGAACAGCATCTTGCTCTTGATTTTTGTCAGGTCCTTCGGGACCGTTACGTATGCCAATGGTTCACATCCTTTCCGCAAGCCGGATATCGCTTGCAACTTCATTTCCCCACACATCCCAGCCGGGCGGTGAGGCTCTTGCGAACAGCTCAATACGGGGCACGTCCCCCATGAGGGCTTCGATCCGCCGCCGCGCCTCCTCCGGCTTCTGGCTGTGCCGCTCCACATGGGAGAGGATGACCTGCTTCACATCCCGCGCCGCCCGCTTCGGGCGTCCGCGGGTCGCCAGCAGGCAGATCTCCGCGTTGGCCCGCGTCCAGTAGCCCATGCCGGTGAACAGGCCGTCCGACTTCCGGCACTGCTTGATCCAGACGAAGGCCACGGTCTTGAAGGTGAAGCCCCAGGCGTCCCGCAGCATGGGGAAGGTGATCCAGAGGAACAGGGCGCAGTCCTTGTCCGCCAGCTCCCCCACTGGCAGGGCCTTGATGGCCGCTATGTCCATGGTGGGGTAATGGCTCTCGGCGCTGCGCCCCGCGCCCTTCTTGCTCCAGACCTTATAGGCCCAGGGCGGATCCGCATAAATGACCTTGTATTTTTTCATGGCCGCCTCCCGTCAATGCGCCCCGAACAGGCTCTTTGCGAGGCTGCCGGTTTTGAACAGGGTGTAGCACAGCAGCACCGTATAGCCCAGACACTCCCAAATCGCCACGGTGATATCGTCCCCCACGGCGATATTCTGCACCAGCACCGCGTAGATGCCGACGCAGACCATGATAAGAAACGCCTGGAAGCCCAGGGCCAGCAGGGACTTCAAATAGTTCTGCCCCGTCTGGCCCCACTCCCGGTTGGCCATCGTGGCAAAGGGGATCGGCCCCACGGACACGGTCAAATACACCTCGATCATTCTTCCGTAGATCACAAGGAAGATGGCGATTGTGAGGATATGGGAGCAGAGGCCCACAAAAATGCTCTGAAACCACAGGCCCAGCAAAGAACCGATGCTCCAGTCCGCCAGGGTCGTTTCCAAATTGCCGACCACGCCGGAAATATCGATCCCCGCGTCGGAGATGATGACGCCGGCGCTCTGATTGACCACGCTCTGCGCCATATCGAATACCGCCATGACGATATTCCAGGTATTGGTGACGATGAGCACCGCGCAGAAGGTCTTGAAGATCCACTTCCAGAAAAGCCAGGTGTCAAAATCCGATGAATATTGTCAAGACGGTTTTTCAAATGAAACTGTAAACACTTTGCGAACGAGCTGAATTTGCAGTCATTTTCGGAGAAAAAGGACTTAGAGTCAAGCGGGAAAAATCAATGGTTGACGGATTCGTGAAGTATCTGCCGTCTGCACGTATGGATTGCACCATTCCGCGATTCACGGTATCGTGCATCCGGTACGCGGCTTTGCGTGACCTTTTGCGGTTTGGCTGGTTATCGTCCGATTCCGTGAAGTGCAAAGGTGCATCCTGCGTACAGGGCATCGAATATCCCGCCTAAAACCGCTGAAAACACAAAAACACCCCGCACCATGCGTCCTGTAAACGCACGGTGCGGGGTGTTCATTCTATTATGCGGCTTTTGTCAGATACACGATCCCGGCGGCTAAATCCACACGGTCAACGTCATATCCTGCGTTGTAGATGGTATTGGACAGCGGTCTGTCCTGTGCTGGATACCAGTAGGAAGCGTACTTGTACGCCGACTTGCAGAGCGGCTTCCCGGTCAGTTCCTCCACCTTGGAGAACGGCAGCGCAATCGATTCTTCGCCCTGCGCGGAGAGGTAGTCCCCGATGGGTGCAAAGCTGGAATTGCTGGCAACATGAAGCGTTTTCGGGGCTTCCGGCGCGGCTTCCATTTCTTCCTCCGGCAGCGTCACCTTGCCGATGAAATTGAAGCAAATCTCGATCTGCTGGTCGTACTGATAGCGGTTGATCTTCCTGCGCTCGTAGACGATCACTTTGTCGATAAACTCATTGAGCATGGGCGTGGTCAGCTCGGTGAAGCCCGTATAGCGGTCTACCAGCTCCATGAAGCGGTCAACATTGACGCTTTCTTCCTGTTCTGCGTTCATCTGCTCCATCAGCTCGGCGCTGCGCTGCTCAAGCTGTGCCTGTTCCGCTTCATACTGCGCGGAGAGCTTTGCGTGCCGCTTCTCCGGCAAGCGTCCGAGGGCATAGTCCTCATAGAGCTTTTGCAGCAGCGTGTCCAGCTCGTTTGTGCGGCGCATGATACGGTCAAGCTCCGTCCTGCCGCTTTGCAGACTGCGCTTTCTCGCGTCGGAGGTGGTCTGCATCACAAGCTGCTCAAAATCCTCCTTGTTGGCTCTGGCATAGGTTGCTACATTCCGCAGCGCGTCCAGAATCAGGTCACGGACGATCTCCGAGCGGATAAAGTGAATGGTGCAGGAGGTCGTTTTCTTGCGGTAGGAAGCACAAACGTAGTTGTCCTTCGGGGTCTTGTGGTATGCGTCCCCATCGCTGCGCTCGTTATACATTTTCGCGCCGCACTCGCCGCAGTAGAGCAGCCCAGTCAGCGGGTTCGGCTCTTTATTGCGGTCACCGCGCCGGATCGTCCTGCGGAGCTTTTGCGCGGTTTCCCATGTAGTCTTGTCAATAATGGCTTCGTGGGTGTCCTCAAAGATTTTCCAGTCCTCTTTGGGAGCCTGTTTGCGGTGCTTGTCCCGGTAGCAGGTCTTAAAGGTCTTGAAATTGACGGTATGCCCCATGTACTCCACGCGGGCAAGAATATAGCTCACCGTCGTACCCCACCAGCGGTAGGGGTCTTCAAACTTGTTGTTCCTGCGGTTGCCCGCGCCCTTTGCGGCAAGGTAGGCAGACGGGCAAAGCACCTTTTCCTCGGACAGAATATCCGCGATCTGATACACGCCCTTGCCGTCAATGACCATGCGGAAGATGCGGCGCACAACGGCGGCAGCTTCCTCGTCGATAATCCAGCGCTGCTTGTTCTCTGGGTCTTTCAGATACCCGTAGATGGGATGATTGCCGGTGTGTTCGCCCTTGTTGCCCTTTGCCCGATAGACGGCGCTGACCTTCTTGGAGGTATCACGAGCGTAAAAATCGTTCATGATATTGAGAAAGGGCGCAAAGTCGTTTTCAGACTGATTGGCGCTGTCCACACCGTTGTTGACGGCAATGAAACGAACCCCGTTCTGCGGGAAGGTGACCTCCGTGTAGAAGCCCACACGGAGATAGTCACGACCCACGCGACTGAGATCTTTTACCAGCACAATGCCCACCTTACCGGCTTCAATGTCGGAAATCAGGCGTTTCCAGTCGGGACGCTCAAAATTCGTACCGCTCCAACCGTCGTCAGAATAGACCGATACATTCGGAAAATTCCGTTCACGGGCATAGCGCGTGAGCATATCCTTCTGATGAATGATGGAATTACTGTCCCCGGCAAGGTCATCGTCGCGGCTCAGGCGGCAATAGATGGCGGTGATTTTTTCCTGTGACTGTCTGTTGTTCATAACGATACCTCTTTCAGACAGCCAGCTCATTCGTGGCAATTACAGTATAGCCGATTTTCCTGCCGCAGTAAAGCGGACAATGGTAACTTTTCCGGGTTTTCATCGTAATTCCTCACTTTCTCAGCCTTCGCAGCTCATTTTGATCAGCCGCTTGATTTTATCGTTCATATCCTCCTTGCCATTTTCTTTGAAATGCAGCGTCACGCGGTAGGTGGTGTTGCCCACCCTGCGGGTCATCCTTCCGGCAGAGGAAGGAGTGGCGGGCGCGGGACGGCGCACGGTTTCTTTTGCGGTCGCGGTGGCGGTATTGTTCATAGGCACTCCTTCTCCTTCATCATCGTTTTTAATCTATCCAGCTTACTTTGCGCGGTCTGTCTGCGGAAGTTCGTCCCGGTGAACAGGATCGGGGCGCACATTTCCAGCAGCCGGTCATAGATACGGGCGTGGGGCGTGTCCTGCGGATGCTGCAATTCGTCAAGGCTCAGATTGGTGGTGACGATCAGGGGCTTGCCGCTGCGGTAGCGGCTATCTATCACGCTATAGACCTGTTCCAGCCCGTATTCCGTGCCGCGCTCCATGCCGAAATCGTCCAGAATCAGCAGCGGATAGCGGCACAGGCGGGCGATGTACGCATTTCTGCCCTCAAAGCTGCCGGACAGGTCATTGAGAACGGCGGCAAAGTTCGTCATGCGGACGGGGATTTCTTTTTCCATCAGGGCGTTGGCGATACAGGCGGCGAAAAAGCTCTTGCCCGTTCCGACGCCGCCCCAGAGCAGATAGCCGATATTCTCAGAGAGCATCGCATCAAAATTGTCGGCGTAAAATCTCGCGTGCTTCATCTGCGGATTTGCGCCGTTGTCCTGTGCAAAGCACCAGTCTCGCAGCTTCGGCGTGTCAAAGCAGTCCTTTTTCAGCTCCTTTACGGTGTCCTCGTGCTTGCGTTGTCGGTCAGCCAGCCGCTTTTCTTCACAACGTTTTTGCTGACAGGCACAGTTCGTGGGATGCCGGTCACGTCCGAACAGGGCGGCGTGACCATCTTCAAAATAGGCTTCCTTCGGCGTATGGCACTTGCCGCAGTACAGCAAGCCGTCCTCTCCGGTGTAATCGCCATCGTCGGGTCTGACTTCCATCACTTTGGAAACAATATCGGTAAAATCGTTCATAGGCTTTCTCCCTCCTTACAGGTGTAATCAGGGATGCCCTGTTTTGGGACACCCTTTGTTTTATCGTTTTCTGCCCACCGTCTGATGGTGGCAGCGTGATTCTGATAGCTTCTGCCCGTGGATTCCATGTAGGAGGACAGCTCGGAAATGAGCCTGTCCAGCCTGTCGGGATAATCCCGCAGCAGCTCGGCGTGTTCGGTGTCAAGCAGAAAAACATTTTTGTATCGCCCGTATGCGGCGGGTGCTTCACTCTCTCTACTCATGTGGTTCTGATTCAGGTTGCTACTACTCAGGTTGTTAGGGGACAGTTTTCTTTCCATCATATGGACAATTTTCTTTCCATCAGTCGGACATTTTTCTTTCTCAATGGAGGACGGATTTCTGTCTGTCGTTTGGAAAGAATTCTGTCCTTCTGGCGGCAGCTTTACATAGATACGATTTGGCTTGGAAAAGCCGCTCCTGCGCCGCTCGATCAGCCCCGCGTCCTCCAGCTCAGAAAGAGCGGTTTTCACGGTCATGGTACTTCTGTCCAGTGCGGCGGCAATCTTCTCTATGGGGAACACAAGGTAAATCCTGCCGCTCTCGTCCAGCCAGCCGTTTGACTGTGAGAGCGTCGCCCGGTCAAGCAGCAGCGCGTACAGCAGCTTCGCCGTCTGGGTCAGGTCTGCTTGCAGCAGGAAACGGGGATATGGCAGATACGGCGGCAGCCGGGTATCCGCTCTCATGTACTCAGTGATGGAATGTCACCTCCTTCGTGGGAATTAGGGGTATAACGAATCGTGACAGCCCTCAGTCGGGCGGTTTCCAGCGTTTCGACCAGTAATGCGGGCAAATCACCACAGCTGCCCGGAAGCTCTGCTTGCAGCCGTGGACACACCCACGGCAAAGGGGATTGTAGGAAATGCGGTTTCGGTGGTCGAGGAAAAACGACCATTCCAGCCGCCGCTGCTTGTTCATTCTCGGCATTTTCACGCTCCTGTCTGTCGCCAAAGCGTCACGCTCCGGCAGACGGTCAAACTGTAATTCTCGGTATCATTTTCGGGCTTTTTTCGCCCTGTGCGACCCATTTAAGGAACGGGCGGTATTGCTGTATGGGTAAGTCCCTTCGGCGCGTTCTGTGCGCTTTCGGGAGGGGGCATTTACTCCATTTCTGGATTTGAAAACAAATTGTATCTTTTTCGTGCGCTGTATTGTATTTCTCGTGCAGATAGCGTATAATGATAGTGCCAGTAGAAAGGGGATGATTTCATGGCTGGAACTACAACAAACATCAGCATCCGAATGGACAGCGACCTGAAAGCACAGGCTGACGCTTTGTTTTCGGAGCTTGGCATGAATCTCACAACGGCTTTCAATATTTTCGTGCGTCAATCGATCCGGGAGGGCGGGATTCCGTTTGAAATCTCCATCAATCAGCCCAACAAGGAGACGATTGCCGCCATGCTGGAAGCGGAAAGGATTGCGAAAGACCCGTCTGTAAAGGGCTATAACGACCTTGACGAGCTTTTTGCCGATCTGAAAAAGTGAGAAAGACAAAGCTGACCGTCAAACCGACCACGGCGTTCAAGAAGGATTACAAGCTGGCAATCAAGCGCGGACTGCAAATTGAGCTTCTTGAAACCGTAATCGAAACGCTTGCAATGGGAAACGCGCTGCCGCCTGAGAACAGAGATCATGACCTGACCGGCAACTGGCGTGGACACCGGGAGTGCCACATTCAGCCCGACTGGCTTCTGATCTACCGCGTTGAGGGTGATGTTCTGGTGCTGACACTTTCCAGAACCGGAACGCATAGCGATCTGTTCGGGAAATGAGCATTGTGCCGCATGGGGAAACCTGTGCGGCATTTTGCTTTTTACCGCTCCTGCTCATGGCTGTGTCCTCGCTTCGGCTGCTGCGGCTGCATCGCCATTTGATAGTTGCGCTGCATGGTCATCAGCTCATGCAGTCGGTCGCTTTTCTCGCGGTAATCGTTGTAGCACTCGTTCTTCTCAGAAATGAGCGACTGAATTTCCGCAACGACATCCTTGCGCTTCGGAAGCTGCTTCGGTGCGCCCAGCTTGTCAAGCTGACGCTTGGCAGCGTCGTTGATGATAAAATCCGCTTCATGTGCGGCATAGAATTTCTGCTTGTCCTTTTCCTTGCGGATCATGCGATACTCCTTGATGATGGGATAGGTGTTGCGGTAATTGTCCATCGCTTCCAGCATTGCCTTTTTAGCCGTCACCTTGGCAGCGGCAGCATCATAGCGGCTGCGGGCTTCCCTCGCTTCCGTACCGGCAGCATCCACGGCGGCGTTCAGCTTGTCCGGGGATAGAAGATCATGCTCCTGCAAGTACATGAAGGTTTTCGACCATGCCTTGAGGTTGTGCATCGACGCCCAGCGGTCATAGCCGATGCCTTTGCCCTCGGCGCGTTTTGCTTCACGGTCAACCATGCGCCCGATAGTCGGGGCTTGCGGTACACTCTGCTTAGGGGCAGTCTTGCCGGAAGCACCCTCGTTTGAAGATAGGGTGCGGTCAAGAGGAATACCATCACTTGAAGTGAGGGTATTCACGGGACGCAGGGCGTTTTGCTCCAAAGCGGCAAGCACGGCGGATTTATCAAAGCTGTCGCCCAGCTTCCGCGCCGTGATGGGCTTTGTGCGGTCGGGGGTGAGATAGGAAAACCGCCCACGGCTCTCCTTGACGGTCACGCCGTATTGCAGGAGCTTCCGCGCAAAATCCTCGACGGTGAACGATTCGTTCAGCGTTTTCCGGATAATCTGGCGTAGCTTTTCTTTGTCGGTTTCAAAGCGTGTCGGTTTGGTGGGCTTTCCATCTGCGGCAAGGGCGGCGTTTTCCTGATCCAGCGCAGCCTGTCCCTTTTTCTTCGCCCAATACTCACGCTCGGTGACGCGGTTTGCGCTGCCGTTCAGAAGGTCGATCTGATAAAGACCGGCTTCGTGGCACAGCTCCATGACCTCAGATTTGAAATAGTCCATCGCCGCGTCGGTGCAGCGGTGCTTGCATCCGGCTTTCGTGTCGGCAGGTCTGTCCATGTAGGGCAGCAGCGGCACATTTTCGATCCGCAGACTGTTGATGACGATATGCACATGGATGTTGCCGGACTGGTTATGACCGTCCGGGTGGGTGCAGACGATAGCCTGATGACCGGGAAACTGCTCCCGGCAAAACCTCTCGCCAATCTCCTGCGCCTTGTCCACGGTCAAGCCGTTGTCCGTCCCGTCCCGTGGGTCAAAGCTGATGATGTAATGGTGGCTTTTGACATCCTCGCGCTTCTGATTTTTGCCATAGCGTAGGTTAGCGCGCATACAGGCAACCGCAAAATCTTCCACGCCGCAGTTCAGCGTGGAAATGCGGTAATCCTCTCGCGGCACAAGCCGTCCGTCTGCGTCCAGCGTGGGCTTCATGGTAAACTCGTCGTGCGCAAAGGTCAGGTATTTTTCAGCGTCGCCGTAGTTGGCGTTTTTAGAGCTGATATGTTTGAACGTTGCCAACGGCTTCACCTACCTTTTCCAGCACTTCAAACTTCAAAGCGACGAGATCGGAAGCCGCCGCCCGTACTTCTGCGGCAAGGTGGGGATAGGGATTGTGCCAGTCATTGATAGCACGGGCAATCTGATTGAGGTTATTCCCAATTCTGCCGTATTCGGCGGTCAGCTTTCCAAGCGCGGCAAGCAGCTCGTCGTTGACCGGGGAAACCGTGACAACAGGACGGATGCTTGCGCCCTGAATGGCTCTGCGGATAAACTCGGACTGACTGATGCCGTAGGGCGCAAGGCGGGCAGCAAAGTCCGCGTATTCTTCCTCGGTCATACGGGTCTTGACAACACGGCTGCGGTGCGGCGTGTCGTACCTTTTGCGGGGCATTGGCTTCATCTCCTTTCACTTATCGCCGTTTTCGGGGCAAATTTGCACCCTGTTACCGGCTCAAACTCACAAGGGTTTTCCAGATCGGAAAGCCCTTTACTTTATAACTTCTGCCTTTTCAGACTGCCTGACGTTCTCGGCACTCGCTTTACGCCCGCAATTTACTGATGCGGCCTTTCATCGGATGGTCTGCGACGGTTGTTATCACGCTCGGACGATCCCGGATGGGGAGTAGCTGCCCTCTGCTGTCATCGCCACCCGGGAACGACCCGGCTTTCCCGAAGCTGGCGTTGCTCGCTCACTCCCATGCGGAAGGTCTTGGCGCGTCCTTCGGCTCGGCTATCACAGAGAGCTTGTTGCCTGAAAAAGCTATTCACTTGTCAAGGAACACCGTGCCGCCGGGGTCAAATTGTTACCGGCTCCGGCACGGGAAGGGCTTTCCGGTTTGGAAGTCCCTCACTTTACAACGGACATTTTTTCCCGAGAACTTGGTACTGCTGGAAAAATTTCCGAAAACCTCTCCACCTTACTAAGTGAATCAGCCCCCGGTTTTGTCCCAATGCTTTGCCTTTTCACTTTTCAACGGACAGAAATCTGCCGTTTGTTGAGTACGCCGGTGAGAAAAATTTTTCTGCGGGAGCCGGTTTCAGCTCAGGTGATTTTCAAAACCTTGCGCGGCGATAGAGCTTGCAAAGCTCTGTCGCTGGGCGAGGTTGCCGCAGCCGTCAGGCTGCGTATAGCAGGGTTTGGGGAAGGCACTCCCCAACAAGATTCCGATGGGACAGAATGAGCGAAATGCGAAATCTGGCACCTCGGTAGAATCTTGCTCTCTGCTGCTCCAAACCTCCTTTCACTTTACAACGGACATTTTTTCAGCAAAAAGCAGGGTGTGTATTTGTAAACATTTTGTGAACAAGCTGCCGTCGCCCGCCGTTCGTCGCTGCAACTCTTTCTGCTTTTACGGTATCGCAGCAGCAATAGGATTGCGACATACCAACGGTAACATTGGCGTTACCATTAGCAACATTCGACCGGAGCGTTTTTCTTTCTCCCTACCCTTACTACAATTTCAAAAGCGCTTTTTGGCCAGATTTTCGGAAAATTGTTTTGCAGGACGAAAAAAGAACGGTCTGCATGGCAAACCGTTCATAAAAAAGCTACGCACAAGTTACTTGTTCCTGTTGCGTTTGGTTCTGCGATATGCTATACTAATGGTGTTTACACCACGGCGGAAAGGAAGTGATCCTCATAGCCATCACAAGCGCAAGTTTGCCCACGAAGAAGCGGATTCTGACCGTTTGCGTGAAGCTGTTTTTGGAAAAGGGCTACAAGCAGACCACGCTGGCGGAAATCAACGAAAAGGCCGGTGTGTCTTTCAGCCAGTTCCAGAACATTTTCCGCGCCAAGGACGGCGTATTGACGGAGCTGGTGGAGTTCATGTTTGAAAACCAGTTCGCTATGGCGCGAAGCGCGGCGGGTGAGAAACTGCCGCCGATCTATGTCTACGCGGTCGAAACGGCGATCCAGATGACGCTGACGGAGCTGAACGAAAATCTGCGGGAAATTTACATTGAAGCCTACACGCAGAAGGAAGCGTCTGAATTTATCTTCCGGGAAACGGCGAAGGAGCTGTATCAGATCTTCGGTCCGTATCAGCCGGAGCTGACCGCCCGAGATTTTTATGACATGGAGATCGGCTCAGCCAGCATCATGCGCGGCTACATGGCCCACCCCTGCGACGAGGAGCTGACGCTGGAAAAGAAGCTGCGGCTGTTTCTCACCATGAGTCTGCGGGCGTACAACGTCCCGAAGGAGGAAACGGAACAGGCGATCCGGTTCGTGGAAGGGCTGGATATCCGCACGATCTCCGAACAGGTGATGCAGGCGCTGTTCCGTGCGCTGGCGATGCGCTTTGAGTTTTCCCTCGCGGGGATCACGCTGCCAGCACAAAAATAGAAGCCAATATGTATTGCAAGGGAGTACTCCCTTGCATCGGGATATATCCCGATGCAATTCCCTTTTGCTCCAAAACGCGCTCCCCATGGGGGACGGGAGGTGCGCGAGAAGAAAGCGAGGAACTTGCATGAAGAAAAAATTCCTAGCGGTGCTGCTTGTGCTTTGCGCAGTGGTACTGTTCGCCCTTCCCGCATATGCGGCGTCAGATACGTCGGTCGGATATACCGTCAATGTGACACTCTCCGCCGACAGCTATTTCTGCGGCACAGAGGGGCACACCGGCGAAGTAACGTCCATTTCCATCAAGAACGTGGACTCTTCCGAATGGGATACGTCTGAGACGAGACCTCTGACTGTCCTGTTTGAAGTGTCATTCAAATGCAGCACCTGCGGTGTTTCAGGCACCAAGATTGCGAACAACGCACTCAGCTTGACGTTCCGGGATGCAGATTCCTGCCACGCGCCGTTCAACGCGTCGGTGACGGCACGCAAGCTGCTCACCGGCCGAGACGATTCCATTACGTTCACGCTGACCCGCGATAAGATCGGGTATGCCGAGAAGATCGACAAGAAGGACGCGACCTGCACCGAATCCGGGATATCGCAGACCTGCTGGGAATGCCAGGGCTGCAAGCAGATCTTCTCCGATGAGAACTGCACGAATAAACTTGCAAACGACATTTCTGGTGTCACGATCCCGGCTTCCGGCCACAGCCTGACGCGTTATGAGGCGCAGGACGCGAACTGCCAGCACGACGGCTGGGTGGAGCACTGGAGATGCGGGAAGTGTAACGGCTATTTCCTTGATGCGACGGGTTTGAATCCGACCGGATCGTCCTCCGTCATGCGCTACGACAGAAACAAGCATGTAGGCGATACGGTCTACGTGCCGTACAATCTTGAAGGCAAAAGAAATCATAAGGTATATCCCTCCTGCCACCCGGATATTTTCACGACGGAACCACACGTTCTGGGCGACAGCTCGAAGGGCGAAGACCCTGATTACTGCGCGCTTTGCGGTCAAATCGTGGCTGCAAAAGTGCTGCATTCCGTCGACCCTTATGAAAAACGCTTCTTTGCACATGATGATGCAATAGCAGATTTTAACAGCAGCGAAACCTCCGAAGAGATCCATTTCCTCAGAAGCTTTGACCGCACGGTATCCATCAATAAAGCCGGAACAGTTCGTTTGGCTGAGGGGAAATACATCACGTATATGAACGTTGGAGACTATGACGTCACGATCTGGAACGACGGAAAGATCACGAATCTCAACGCGTACAGCAGCACGACGCTCAGAGGCAGCAAGACCGGCACCTACGGAAAATCACCAACCGTACCGAAGGCGGAACGGTCGGCGATCTGCTGTTCAGAGTAAACAGCAACTCAGCTTATTACGTGACCGAAGACCTTCAATGGATCAGCCGTGCAGCGGCGAGTGGTTCCTCCATCTCGGAGGTTCGGGTGCTGTATTCGCCGTTTACATACATTGAGATTACAGGCGACGGCGTAAAAGCAGCCACGGATGAGGCTGATAAATACAAGCTCACAGCGTTAAGGGGCGAAACAGTCATCCTGGATGTAGCTACTTATTCCATCCAGCCCGCCATGAATTTCCCAGGTTCCGATAGTTCGATAACATGGGACTACGGCGGGATTCCCGACGATCATGTACACGTCGACCGTAACGTGGATTGGAAGGATCTCAGGCTCACCATCACCGATTTGCCGTCCGGAACCTATACGCTGACCTTCACGCGGACAGCGGTGAATAAGTTCTCCGTATCTGCGACGCTGGTTCTCACCGTGGAAGAGACCCTGACTGCACATACCGTGACCTTCGACCCCAACGGCGGTACGCTGAGCGAAGGCGAGATGAGCAGCAAATCGGTTTTTCCCGGCGATGCTTACGGCGCGCTGCCGACGCCGACGCGCGTCAACTACCGCTTCGACGGCTGGTTCACCGAGAAGGACGGCGGCACGAAGGTGGAGGAAACCACAATTATGTCCTCCCGAGCGGCGCATACGCTCTACGCCCACTGGACGCCGATCCATGTGCACGCCTACACACAGCAGGTTCAAAAGCCCGAAGCGCTGAAAACTCCTGCGGACTGCACCAATAACGCGGTGTATTATCTATCCTGTGCGTGCGGAGAAGTAAGCACCAACGACGCCGATACGTTTACCGCAGCGAATACCGCGCTGGACCACGACTGGGGCGCTTGGACGCAAAACAGCGATGAAAAGACCCACACCCGAATCTGTAAGCGTGACACCAGCCATACGGAAACCGAGAATTGCCACGGCGGCACGGCCACCTGCACCCAAAGAGCAACATGCACAGTTTGCGGTGCGGAATATGGCGATGCTCTGGGACATGATTTTACTACCAGTTGGACACATGATGATAACGAGCACTGGAAGCAGTGTTCCCGTTGCGATGCAAAGGATGACGTAAGCCCTCATACTTGGGACAACGGTACGATAACAACAGCGCCTACCTGCACAAAAGCGGGCGAAGAGACATATAGCTGCACCAAGTGCGGCGCAACAAAAATAGAGCCGATTCCAGCCACCGGCCACAGCTGGAAGTCCGATTGGACGTCCGATGCAACGCATCACTGGCATGAATGTGCCAATGAAAACTGCGATGTGACGGATAACGCGGGAAAGAAAGGCTACGCGGAGCACTCCGGCGGCAAAGCGACCTGCACCCAAAATGCCGTCTGTGAGTTTTGCAAGGCAAGCTATGGCAGCCCTGACCAGAACAACCACACCGACCTGAAACACATTGACGCAAAGGCTGCCACCGCTGCCGAAGAAGGCAACATTGCGTATTGGTACTGCGACGGCTGCAAGAAGTATTTCTCCGACAAGGACGGAACTAAGGAGATTGCAAAGGCAGACACCGTGACGGCCAAGCTGCCCCCGAAAATCACAGCCGGGGATGGTGCAGCGGTCACGCAGGGCGAGAAAAAGGAACTGACCTTCACTTCCGATGCATCCTTTGCCGATTTTGTTCGTGTAGAGCTTGACGGCACTGCGCTGGAAGAAAAGAACTATACGAAGAGAGAGGGCAGCACCATCATCACGCTGAACCGTGATTTTGTTGCCACGCTTTCCGTGGGTGAGCATACGCTTGCGATCGTTTCTCAACACGGTACGGCAACAGCTAAGTTCACCGTCAAGGCAAAGCCGACGGAAACAGCAACCCCGCAGCCCACGGTGCCCCCGCAGCCTACAGCGCAGCCGACGCCGACGGTGCAGCCTGTTTCCCCGCGCACCGGCGACACCGCTAACCCCGCATTGTGGTTTGCGCTGCTGATTGTCAGCGGCGGTGCTGCCATTGGTATAACGGTTGCCAGCAGAAAGAAAAAGCACAACAAATAATGGAATAGCGTTTCCTTGCTCCATCTTCCGAGCAAGACAAAAGCGTCGTAGCAATACGGCGCTTTTTTGTTACCCGGAAGCGACAAACAGCGGCTTTTGAATGACGGACGGTAAGGATACCGCCACCGTTTTGAAAGCCGCTCATATCGAAAGCAAACGCCCAAAATCGCCCCGAAAACATACAGTGGGATACGGTTTCAGGCGTTTTTGCGTTTCGGGAGCAAATCGGCAAATAGGTAGTGCAAAAAGGAGGTGGACGCTATGCCCCGTATGTCGAAATACCTCAAGGAAGAATGGGCGTTCTTTCTTGATGAGCGTGGCAGGAAGAAATACAACGAGCTTTGCAGGAAATGCGAAAGGAGCTGCAAGCAGCGTTTCCTACTATCAAAGACAGTATTTCAATGCGTCCTCTGCCGTGGAACGATTGCAGGAACGGTATGACCGGCTCAAAGAAAAATGCCAGCCGTTTTTGCAGGCACTGGAACACTTTCCAAAGCTGGTGGAGGTCTTTGTGAAGAAGGTCAAGGAGCTTTTCAGTATCAAGGAAGCGTAGGAGCGCAAGGAACGGGAGGACAGAGCAGCCGCCCGAAAAGAACAATCCAAACATCGTCGGGGCAGAAATGATTGGGAACGGCAATGCCGCCAAGCTGGACATCCAAGAGTAGCATCCGAACCACGAGCGCTGCGGGAAGGGTATCACGCTCACGGAGGACGAGGGCAGAAATCTTTACGTAGCACTCAAGGCAATCTATGAAAAGGAATAATCCTTTTTCGGCTGGTAACGGGGCGTTCGGAAACGGACGCCCCTATTTTTACGGAGGGAGGTGATGACCGTGGAGGATATGAAAACCGGCTTTGTAGAGAGAATCGGCGGCACCATTTTCGTTGTCAACGCAATGCCCGCAGAGAACGCAAAGCATACGCAGGAGGAGCTTGTAAAGGCTCTGATTGCAAGAGAAGCAATGGCTTTGCAGGAAGCAGATGTTGTCTGATTGCCAACACGACACCTAAAGGTGCCACCCCATCTGATCCGTTCTGGGAGAAAGCAGAGGGGTTGTTCCTACAGGCAATATTAAATCCCGGGTAACTGCGATACATTCATTTATTTTGGAGGCAACGAACAGAGTA
>OGOV01001660.1_pt1 | contig 18813 bp, 19 predicted proteins | sample 1552711 | NCBI WGS metagenome assembly OGOV01 (sample SAMEA2580216, study PRJEB22360) | human gut metagenome | biome: human gut; feature: human-associated habitat; material: faeces | place: Denmark | collected 2008/2010 | reverse complement strand
GATGTTGCATCAAGATGAGAATATGTATTTGCCGTTGTTGAAAAATCGCTGTGTCCGAGCCATACTTGAATATCTTTCAGAGTTATTCCGTCGTGCTTGCCTTTGTTCAATAGAAGCGACGCACAAGTATGCCCCTATGGTATAATAAAGACAAACGGTGAAAGCCGCATAAAATCAAGGGTTTTGCGATTTATCTTGATATATTTCAGTTCTTTTTCCAACCCGAAATTTACAAGATTTTCGTCTTTAATAATGGTAATGTTAAGTTAAAGACAAAAGTTATACCCTGCAAAAGGAGGTCAAAATTTAATAAAATATCAACTGAGAACGCTTTATAACAAACCATAAGGCGTTCTTTTTTTATGCAATCACACACGGAAAGGAGGCACAACAATGTCGATACAATTTGAATATTTTTACGGCAATGAAGCCGAACAATTTACCTTTTACAGAATACCGAAAATACTCGTTACTTCCCCTACTTTCAAACGGGTGTCGGACAGTGCAAAGCTGTTATACGGTCTTATGCTTGACCGTATGGGATTATCCATACGCAACGGCTGGGTTGATGATGAAAACCGAGCATATATATTCTTTACAACAAATGATGTTATGGAGCAGATGTGCTGCGGAACGGAAAAAGCGACAAAATTGCTTGCGGAGCTTGACTCAGAAAAAGGCATCGGTCTTATTGAACGCAAAAAGCAAGGGCAAGGAAAACCGGCAATCGTATATCTGAAAAAGTTTTATGTTGATGAAGATACCGACCGAAAACCAAGACTTTCGGAAACCGAAACTCCAGACTTTCGGAAATCGAAAGTGCAGACTTTCGAGAATCGAAACCAAATAATAATAAATATAATAATACTGATTTTAATGATACTGAAAATAATAATACTGAATCGAGCGATACTGAAATCATATCCTATCCTATCAATCGAGGAAACGGTAATATACCTACTCCCTTGCCTGCACCAAAAGGCATTGATACGATACGATGGATAGAAAATCGGCGAAAGTATGAAAAGCTAATCAAGAAAAACATTGACTATGACATTATCTCGGAAAGATACAGTAAGGCATGGCTTGATGAAATTGTGGCAATTATGGTCGATGTGGTATGCAGCGACGAGCCGACTGTTCGCATCAACAAACAGGAATATCCTCACGAGGTTGTAAAGAGCAGATTTCTTAAAATCGACTCGTCGCATATTGAATATATAGACTTCGCCCTGCGAAGCAACACATCAGATGTCCGGAATATCCGGGCATTTTTAATTACCACGATTTATCGGTCGTTTGAAACGGCAGATAATTGGTTTGCGGCAAAAGTAAAATACGATATGGCAAATGTATAGGAATTGGAGGCGGTATGTGTGGAAAATATCGAGCTGCTGGCAAATGCCATAATTCTGCAAGCGGTAAAAGATTACAGGCATACATATTCGCCGCAATGCAGAGCAGAAATCAAGCGTTTTTTTCGTTCCGAATGGTTCCGTGCTTTGACACGGCTTGACGGAGAAATGCTTATATCAAGATTAGAAAATGAAAGGAATGGTTTTTATGGGTAAAATAATCGCAATATCAAATCAGAAAGGCGGAACGGGCAAAACAACAACTACCGTGAATTTAGGTATCGGACTTGCAAACGAGGGCAAAAAGGTGCTTTTAATCGACTATGACGCACAGGGCAGCTTAACACAATGCTTGGGTTATCCCAACCCTGATGAATTGTCGGTTACAATTTCAAACCTTATGGAAAAGAGTATCAATGAGCAACCGACGGAACACGGCGAAGGCATTTTACATCACTCGGAGGGCGTGGACTTTATTCCGGCAAACATTGAACTTTCGGGAATGGAAACATTTTTGGTGAACACTATGAGCCGTGAACGGGTACTCAAAAATTATCTTTCGCAGATAAAGGACAATTACGATTATGTGCTGATAGACTGCACTCCGTCGCTCGGTATGCTGACAATAAACGCACTCACGGCGGCGAATGAGGTAATCATTCCCGTGCAGTCGCATTTTCTTCCGGCAAAAGGGCTTGAACAATTACTTGGTACGGTTGCAAAGGTTAAACGGCAGCTTAACCCGATGCTTAAAATCAACGGAATACTTCTCACAATGGTTGACGGTCGGACAAACCTTGCAAGGGATATATCACAGCTTATCCGAAACACCTATGGCAGCCACATTAAGGTTTTCAAAACGGAAATACCGCTTTCGATAAAAGCGGCGGAAACCTCGGCGGTCGGCAAAAGCATTTACAGTTATGACAAAAACGGCAGAGTTGCCGATGCGTACAGAAATCTTACAAGGGAGGTTATGAACAATGAGCAACGGACTAAACATAAGTCTGAAATCATACGATAGTATTTTTCAGAATGACGAGCAAAGGAATACCGAGGAAATTAAGCCTGTTCCCATATCGGAATTAAAACCGTTTACGGAGCAGCCGTTCAAGGTGAAACTTGACGAGGATATGGACGCACTTGTAGAGAGTATCAAGCAATGCGGCGTATTAACGCCCGTAATTGCAAGACCGCATAAGGACGGCGGTTATGAAATTCTTTCGGGACATCGCAGAGTGAAAGCGTGTGCGCTTGCCGGGATAACCGATATTCCTGTTGTGATAAAAAATCTTGATGATGATACGGCTACAATTTTGCTTGTAGACAGTAATCTGCAACGGGAACACATATTACCAAGCGAGAAAGCGTTTGCCTATCAAATGAAGCTGGAAGCTATGAAAAGAAAGGCTGGCAGACCGTCAAAAGAAAATTCGTGCCAAATTGGCACAGATTTAGTTGGTATTCGTTCTGATGAGTTGCTTTCAGAGAATACAAACGATAGTGCAAGGAATATTCAGCGATACATACGCTTAACAAACCTCATAGATCCAATTTTGGATATGGTGGATAACAACCAAATTGCAATGAACGCCGCCGTTGAAATATCTTATCTCGGCTCAAAGGAGCAAGCGGCGGTTATGCAATCCATTGAAAAAGAGGAAACCTCTCCTTCTATCGCACAGGCACGAAAAATGCGAAAATTTCATCAGGAGGGAAATTTAAGCAATGCTGTAATTGACAGTATTATGATGGAACAGAAACCCGAAACGGTTAAAATTACGCTTGGCGAGGAAAAATTAAAAAAATACTTCCCGAAAAGCTATTCAAAAGCAAAGATGGAGGAAATTATCTTGAAGCTGCTTGATAAATGGCGCAGGCAACGGGAAAATGAAATGGAGCGATAAATATGTTGAAACTTATACTTATATTTCTATCCGGTGTTGCAGTCGGCGGCTTTCTTGGCGTTATATTTATGTGTTGCTTTATCTCTGCCGGACAAGCTGACAAAAAAGAAACGGAGTGATTGATTATGGAATGGCGAAAAAATCAAGGCTTTATTATAACAAATCAAATAACGGTCGGCGGTACGGAAATTGTGCTTGGCGTTCACGAAAATAATCCGAACAGTTTTGTAACTTGGCAATGCAAGAGCAAGGACGATTATATTTGGGGACATTACTTTACAAATCTGCTTGCGGCTCAAAAGGACTTTTGCAAGCGTACACTTGATGAAATCAAGGCTATTGAGGTTATGAAGAAGCCGCCTAAAACGAATGAACGGTGAGGTGAAGTGATTGTGCGAAAAGATAAACGACAGACTTAACGGCAGCGGTTGTACTGACATTACCGCCTATGAAGCAATGAAAGCCGTGCGGCGTGAGGAACGGCGAAAACTGATAGCCGAGTTAAAGGCTCTTGCAAATAAACACGGTTACAGAATTGTCAGTACGATACGGCTTAAAGATATGGACGGTGATTACAAAAATGACTTGTAAAGACTGCTTTGCATATAAAAGCGAAAATTATTGCACGGTTTTAACCGAGGTTATATGCAGACGCAGACAATGTAAATTTTATAAAACACATAAACAATACAGAGATGACCTTATAAAATATCCGCCCTGTGATTATGCGGATATTTACGCAAGAAGGCATAAAAATGATACGAATTGAGGTGTGAAAAAATGGACGAAATAAGAAAAGCCGGAGATTATACGATTATTAAGGCTATGCAAATCGGCGAAAAGGAATTGGTAATCGGTGAAAATATGAACGCCGCAGACGGGAATTATTATATGACCGCAAATTATGAATCAAATGAGCTTTTTGAAAGATATACAAATGCGGTGTGTTCCTGTGATTTTGTAAGGGTTGCGGCTATTTTTGCACAAAGGCTTACGGAGGAAGTATCACGGCTGCAAATTGGCAGATGCGATATGTGTATGAATATTCTGAATGAAAATGACTGCATACCTGTCGGAAGCGAAACATTGACAGGAAAAATTATTGTATTAAAACCCGATATATTATCGCCCGAATACCGAAACGAGCATTATCAGATTATGCGATGCACGGGCGGCAACGGTGCAAGAGCCGACGGGCTCGGAACATCAATATTCTGCACAGAATTATATACGGGCGAAAATGTGAAATACCGCCGTGCATCGGTTTTGGGAATATTAAAGGAGGACTGCTACCCTGCTTGGCTTACGGATATATTGAAAAATGAAAAAGTTAAGAAAAAATCACATAAGGAGGTTGAACGCTGATGGAAAACAATGAAATCCGCTTTATAGACAGCCACTACAACGAACTTTTCCGCATCAAAGACGGCGAAAGCATAATGGTAAAATTTTCGGACGGCTCTGTTTCGGACAGAAAATGCACATACATTGACGATTACCATACCAAAATCGGACATAATGTTTTTCATATCTGCGAATTTGCGGAGCTTATGGAGCGTGGCGGCAGTACATACCGCCCGAAAGATACACCGGAATATACGCTTGAAAAAATTGAGCAATCAGAATTTGAATATACCTTTGCACAACCAACAGGCGATACATTAAACCGTGGCTGTATCTGCTATATCCGAGGATATTTTGATAATTCCGTATATGAGCGTTTCCAAACAGAAGCAATGGTTGAAAACACCGAAAACTATAAAGCATACAAAACACCCGACTTCTCACTTGAATGCGATAATGTTGTAAACTATCTCCGGCATCAGGCGGATAAACCAATATTCAAAAGCAGAGTTACAATGCACAATGCGGCTTACGACCTGAAAGCCGAACGGCTTGCAAGCGATAACGATATTTGCGGATATAAGGTTACGACCGACAAAAATGTATTTTATATACGGTGCGACCCACGCAAAAACGCATATAACACATATATTTATTGTTATGACAAACAGGCATTGCAGACCTACAAGGACTTAAAATTTGTTGAGCAGAACATTGACACTATCAGCAAGGACAAGTTTTACAAAACCACAAACGGTGTTACGGAGATTTATTATAACCCCGACTCAAATGCCGGAGGTCAGCTTGTTGAGCTTACAATATCCAAAGATGATATTTTGGAAGCCGCAAAGCTATATAAGAAACCGCAGGACTTCTTCTCCCACATCGAGGGGATTTCCAAAGGCACATTATGTGATGTCGGAGCAAAGAATTTCAGAGAAACGGCGGAACACTTTATGGAAAGCAAGGCGGATTTTGAGGGCTGCACGCTTAAAACAATGAACGCACTTAAAAAATATGCCGCACCCGAAAAGAGCAAAACAGAGCGTGAAACGGAGAGATGATATTATGGCTGAAGAAAAACATATAGTATGGTCCGATATAAATCTTGACCTTGAGGATTGGCGGGACAGCTTAACCGAAATATATGGCGATGCGAGCGAAGATTTCCTATATGAAAAGATGTGTGAAAGCAATGAAATGAACTTTTATGATGAGCGTGCAAATCTTAACATACAGCTTCCGAGAGAAATTATCGTTATAGCAGACCTCGGCTTATGGAACGGCAGATTTTCCGGATATAAAACAATAAAAAGCGGAAATATCCGTGATTGCTTATGTCCGGAATGTGATTACAACGAATGGTATGTTGATAAAAAAGGCGATTTTCGGTGCAGAGCAATTCATCACGACGGAACAAATCATTATCTGTACCGCACCTTCAAAAACGGCGTTTCGGATTATCAGATAGAAAATTTCAAAGAAAAACTGTATAACGGAACGGCAACAAGAGCTGATATTACAAGGCTGACGCACAGGCTCGGCGATGAAATCGGCAAGGTGTACGGCTGGGAATTTCCCAAAAAACAAAAACAAGAAATTTTTGAAAGATAATCGAAACTATTGTATAATAAAAGTACAAAAAAAGGAGCGTGATTTTTATGATGACAGCGAAAATAAATTTTATCACAAATAACTTGCTTGTGGATATGACTTGCAGAGAAAACGAACTCCGCAGCAGCTTGCAGAACATCGGAATACTTATTGTGCCGAATATGATATATCTCGATAACCGCCGCACACTTCAAATTCAGCTTAACGCAAATGATGAAGTCGGCGAAATTGTGAAAACGCTTATCAATACCGGGCGTGATACTCTCGGAACTGTTCAAAGGCTGTGCCGGAGCGTGTATTGCTTAAATGCAAAACACCGTGCGGAGCTGCTTGAAATGATAGAAAACGGCGAAATTACAACTGCCGCCGAGGGTATCGAGATGGCAAAACGGCTCCGTGAGCCTATGCAGATGTGCAGATAAAATTAAATATAATCCATACAAGAGCATTGAAACCAACAACTTCAATGCTCTTTTTCTATGCAAAAAAGGAGCGATAAAAAATGAATGATGATAAAAAACAATTATGTCCAAACTGCAAAACAGGTGCGGACGCATTGAAACTCGATCCAAACGAGCCGATGTGTCCGTATATGGAATTTCATAACGGAAAGGCTTGCACAAAGTATGTGCCTATCGAAAAAGAGGATAAATAATATTTGCAAAAATAAATTGTTGGAGGTGAAATGCAAATGGCGAGCAAGCTGCAAAATATTAGTGCATTGTCAAACGAAATCGGCAAAAGCCTTGCCGACTATGAGAATTGGACGGCGTTTTTGAAAAGTGCGGCGTGGCAATATAAATATTCCTTTCAAGACCAGCTATTTATTTATGCTCAACGCCCGGACGCAACGGCTTGTGCAAGCATTGATGTTTGGAATAAAAAGCTCAAAGCGTGGATAAACCGTGGCAGCAAGGGCATTGCCCTGCTCCGTGAGGGCGACCGTGGCAAATACCTTGATTATGTCTTTGATATTTCCGACACGCATAGTAACGATGGTCCGATACGGCTTTGGCAGTACAACAACCGCTTTGATGATGCCATTATCGAAACGCTTGAAAATTCATTCGGTGAGCTGAAAAAGAAAAGCGGTATTACGGACGCAATTCTTTCAGCGGCACAAAATGCCGTGGAGGACAGTAAAGCCGACTATCTTTCGGAACTCAAATACGCCAAAGAAAACAGCTTTTTGGACGGCTTGGACGAATTAAATATTGATGTTGAATTTCAGCAGACGGCGGAAACAAGTATTGCATATACGGTATTGCAAAGGCTCGGAATCAACGCTGATGAAATGTTTGAGCGTGAGGACTTTCCGCATATTATGAACTTCAACACACCGGAAACGCTCTCCGTTTTGGGTAATGCGGTGTCAAGCATTTCGGAGGAAACTCTCCGAAACATATCCGAAACTATCAGAGCCGAAGTGCGTGAGGAAATACAAAACCAAAAAAATTTTGCAGAAAAGGAAAATGCGGTGTATAATGAAGTCAAAGAAAAAGACGCACCGACAATAAATAATGAAAGGACGGATAATTATGACAGAGATAACTTACACGGAAGTGAACGGATACCTAATTCCGAACTTGACAACGGAACAAGCGGAAGTACAGATAGGCAAATACGGACAGATGAGGCGGAAATTTCTCAAACAGAGCCGACCGAGCCTATACACGAGCTTGATGATAACGGGCAAAATAACGGAGCATCTGTTGGAAGTACAGAGGACAGCGACAGAACAGATACAGATGATAGTGAAAAGGTTGGCACAGACCGAGGGCGTGAACGAGGAGATGAAAGCGAACGATCCGATGATGTGGACGGGACTGATGAACTCGGCTTTACATTCAGCGGAAGAAATCGTACTGCCGGAGGTAGTTTACAGTTAAGCCTGTTTGACCTCATTCCGCCGGAAGAACAACAGAGAGAAATCGTACAGAGCGCAGCACACGAAATTTTCGGTGCTGCTTTTTCTATGCCCCGGCAGATTATTGACGAGGTTTTATGCGACGGAACAAACGATAAAGAAAGCGTAATTGAAATCTGTATCGAGTTTTCAAAGGATAAATCACTTGAAAATAAGGCTGAATTTTTGAAAAGTCTGTATAAGACGGACGGTAAAGGTTTTATCTTTGACGGACGGAAGGTATCGGCTTGGTGGAACGCTGACGGCATACGCATATCCTACGGGGACAGAGCAAATACAAGCACCGCACAGCTCATATCTTGGGGAAACGCCGTAAAACGAATTGATGAGCTTTTGGGCTTGGGCAGATTTGCACCGAAAGACACGCTTTTGCAAATGAGCAAATATGAGTATAACAAGGTTGCGGACAGATTTATTGAACTGAATCGGAATTTGAATTATGACGATTTCCCAGAATTAAAATCTGTCGTTAAAGAAGAATGGCTTGACGGCGTTTTTCCCGATAAAGTGGAGCGTATGGCAGAGTTTTTGAAAACCCCCAAGGGCTTGGACGAAATAAAGACGGTAACGCAGAAACTATGCGATATGTATGCCGAAAATAAGGATATAGTCCATTACAGATATAACAATCCCAATATCGTGAACGGTATGCTTGCCGACTTGTATATAACAAGGAAAACTTTTTCCGCACAGGAGCTTACATACTCTCCGCCGGAGCGATTTATTTCAAATGATGAAATTGATAAGCTGCTTCAAAGGGGCGGTATCGTATCAAACGGCAAATATCGCATATACACTTTCTTTGATACACATAGCGACAAAAAGGAACGAATAAAATTTCTTAAAAACGAATACGGTATCGGCGGCAGTTATAACGGCGAAAGCAACGAAGACCACGGCGGAAAAGGAATTTCGTTCAGCCACGGAGATTTAACAAAGCCGTATGCAAAAATTCTGCTCAAATGGAATGAGGTTGAAAAGCGTATTGACAGGCTCATTAAAAGCCGTAATTATTTGAATGAGGCGGAGATACGAAATATTCCGAATTATGAAAAGGAACAGGTCGCACGCTCGATTGAAAGTGCGTATGCGTATGACAGAACAGAAAATATGGTTATGCCGTATCCCGCCGGTTCGGAATATACGGACGCAACAAAAATACTTGTTGATAAGTTGAGCGATACAACGCATACACAGACAATGCTTGCCGACTTAAAAGAGCTTTTTGCACAGACTCCCTCCGATGCACGGAGCTATCCGTACAGAGAGAAAGCAGTGCAAGACCTTGAAAAATATGCAAACGGTGAGTATAACCTGTTTCCGCATATCGACAGAATTGAGGAGGTTAAGGAAGAAACCGTACCGGAACAGTTGGCACAAATGTCCGATGATGAAAAACAGGAAATTGTCGGCAGCGTTGAAATGAAGCTCGATTACGGTGAGAATTACAATGTAACCGAAAATGAAATCAAGCTGTATAACGCTATCACGGCGGAGAAAAAAGAACAACCGCTTTCGGAATACCTTGCCGAGCTTCACAAGGAGGACAACGGCTCAAAAACCGTTGCCGTTATTCCTCTCGGCGATTTTTATGAAATCTACGGTGATGACGCACAAAAGGCGGCAGATGTGCTTGATATAACCGTAATCTCAAAGGAAATTGACGGAATACGCTATCCGATGTGCGGCTTTCCGAAACACATTACGGACGAATATGTCAACAAGCTGCTTTATGCCGGGTATGATGTTGTCATTGCCGATGAAAATAGGAAATATAACAGGCTTTTGTCGGCAGATAAGGTTATACCCGAACAGGAACAGCAAACGGAAAATGAGCCGAAGCAAGCAGAAACACCGCAAACATCAGAGCCGGAGGAAAATGCCGAAAGTCTTGTCGGAACGGAGCTTACCATTGACGACCGCAAATTTGTTGTAGACAGAGTAAACACTGATTTTAACAAAGTGTCATTAAAGGATATAACCTTTCAAAACAGTACGGGTTTTCCCATATTCCGAAGCGAGAGCATAGATTTTGTGAAAGGCATTATAGCCGAACAAGCAAAACCGCAGATAACGGCGGAATTTCAAAAGGCAAAGCCGCAAAGAGTACAAAACACGGTTATATACCCCGAATTACCGCTCTCGGAACGGCATAACTTCCAAATTACCGATGATGAACTCGGCTACGGCACATCGAAAGAGAAATTTAAGCGAAATGTGGCGGCAATAAACCTTTTGCACGAGCTTGAATTTGAACATCGCCTTGCCTCTCCCGAAGAACAGGAGGTTTTATCGCAGTATGTCGGCTGGGGCGGTTTAGCTGATGCCTTTGATGAATCCAAAGAAAATTGGTCGGAGGAATTTAAGGAGCTATACACCACTCTTTCCCCTGATGAGTATGAGCAAGCGAGAGCGTCAACACTTACCGCACACTTCACTCCGCCTGTTGTAATCAAGGCAATGTATAAGGCGCTTTCCAATATGGGATTTACGCAGGGTAACATCTTGGAGCCGTCGTGCGGGATAGGTAATTTTATGGGACTTATGCCGGAGAGTATGAGCGAGAGCAAAATGTACGGTGTGGAAATTGACAGTATAACGGGCAGAATTGCCGGACAACTTTATCAGAAAAATTCCGTTGCTATACAAGGCTATGAAAGCTCCGAGCTTCCCGACAGTTTTTTTGATGTGGCAATCGGCAATGTGCCTTTCGGCGATTTTAAGTTGCTTGACAAGAAATACAACAAGCATAATTTCCTTATTCACGACTACTTTTTTGCCAAAACCTTGGATAAGGTGCGACCGGGCGGAGTTATTGCCTTTATTACCTCCTCAGGCACTATGGATAAGCGTAATTCAAAGGTGCGCAGATATATAGCTCAAAGAGCCGATTTAATCGGCGCTGTTCGCTTGCCGAATAACACCTTTAAGAAAAATGCCGGGACAGAGGTTACGGCAGATATTTTGTTTTTGCAGAAAAGAGAGCGTATGACGGATATTATGCCGGAATGGGTAAATGTCGGTCAACACGAAACAGGACAGCCAATAAATCAGTATTTTCTTGACAACCCCGATATGGTTATGGGCGAATTAAAAGAGGTCAGCGGTCCTTTCGGTCCGACCCTTACCTGTGAGCCGAATGAGGATATTTCACTTGCCGAGCAGCTTGACGGAGCAATTCAAAATATTCACGCAAGCATAACGGAATACGAATTTGACGATGTTTCAAATGACGAGGAAATAACAATCCCGGCAGACCCGAATGTTCGCAATTTCAGTTTTACGGTTGTTGACGGTGATGTACATTTCAGAGAAAACAGCCTTATGCGTAAGGTTGAGCTGAACGCAACGGCTGAAAACCGAGTAAAAGGTATGATAGAGCTTCGGGACTGTGTGAGGACTTTAATCGAGTATCAGACGGAAAACTATTCCGATGATGAAATTAAGGCACAGCAGGCAAAGCTAAACATGCTTTATGATAACTACACAAAGAAATACGGGCTTATCAATTCCCGTGGCAATTCTCTTGCCTTTTCGGAGGACAGCAGTTATTTTCTGCTCTGCTCATTAGAGGTATTGGACGAGTACGGAGAGCTTGAACGCAAGGCGGATATGTTCACCAAAAGAACTATCCGAGCAAAACACGAAGTAACAAAGGTTGATACGGCTGATGAAGCATTGGCGGTGTCGCTTGCGGAAAAGGCAAAGATAGATATTGCCTTTATGGAAAAATTATCGGGCAAAACCGAACAGCAGCTGTATGAGGACTTGCACGGCGTTATATTCTTAAACCCCGAACACGAAATATCGCCGGAATATGAGCCGAAATATCTGACCGCAGATGAATACCTTTCGGGCAATGTTCGTGAAAAATTAAGTCAAGCGGAGCAGTTTTCAAAAGACAGCTCCGAATACCGTGTCAATGCGGAATATCTTGAAAAGGTACAGCCGAAAGACTTAACGCCGGGTGAAATTTCCGTAAAGCTCGGCACGACTTGGATACCCGAAAAGTATATCGAGGAGTTTGTGTTTGAGCTTCTTTCGCCGAATTATTATGCGCAAAGCAAAATCGAGGTCAAATATTCAAATCTTACGGGTGAGTGGAATATTCAAGGCAAAAGTGCGGACAAAGGCGTTAAGGCTACCAACACTTATGGTACAAGCCGTATCAGTGCTTACAAAATTATTGAGGATTCGCTTAATCTGCGTGATGTGCGTATTTTTGATTATATTTATGACGAAAACGGTAACAAGGTTGCAAAGCTGAATATCAAGGAAACCACCATCGCCCAGCAGAAACAGGCGTCAATCAAGCAAGCCTTTGAGGATTGGATATGGAAAGACCCCGACAGGCGTGATGACCTGTGTAAAATCTACAATGTTCGGTTTAACTCTATCCGTCCCCGTGAGTATGACGGCAGCCATATAACCTTCAACGGGATAAACCCCGAAATAGCTTTGCGGAAACACCAAAAGGACGCTGTTGCACGAATTATGTACGGCGGCAATTCACTGCTCGGTCATGTGGTCGGTGCCGGCAAGACATGGACTATGGTTGCGGCAGCAATGGAATCACGGCGGCTCGGACTTTGCAATAAATCGCTGTTTGTAGTACCAAATCACTTGACCGAGCAATGGGCAAGCGAATTTTTGCAGTTATATCCGGCGGCGAATATTCTTGTTGCAACAAAAAAGGATTTTGAGATGAAAAACCGCAAAAAATTCTGCGGCAGAATTGCAACGGGCGATTATGATGCCGTTATTATCGGTCATTCGCAATTCGAGAAAATACCAATGTCGGCAGAACGGCAGAAAACCATACTGCAAAATCAGCTTGACGAGATTATTAACGGAATAATCGAGGCGAAAACCGAAAATGCGGAGCGTTACACGGTTAAGCAAATGGAAAAGACAAAGCGTGGACTTGAAGCAAAGATAAAAAAGCTCAATGACCAAGAACGCAAGGACGATGTTGTTACCTTTGAAGAAATCGGCGTTGACAGAGTGTTTGTGGACGAAGCACATTATTACAAAAACCTTTTCCTTTACACAAAAATGCGTAATGTCGGCGGTATCGCACAGACCGAAGCACAAAAGTCAAGCGACCTGTTTATGAAAACACAGTATCTTGACGAGCTTACGGGCGGAAAGGGCGTTATTTTCGCAACGGGAACACCTGTTTCAAACAGTATGGTTGAGTTATATACTATGCAGAGGTATTTGCAGTATAAATCGCTCCAAGAGCGTGGATTACAGCACTTTGATAGCTGGGCGTCCACCTTTGGCGAAACTGTATCGGCAATGGAGCTTGCACCCGAAGGCAGTGGTTATCGTATGAAAACAAGGTTTGCAAAATTCTTTAATCTGCCCGAACTCATTGCAATGTTCAAAGAGGTTGCCGATATTCAGACGGCGGATATGCTGAATCTGCCTGTGCCGGAGGTTGAATATCACAATGAGGTTGCAGAGCCGACCCAATTTCAAAAGGATATGGTTGCCGACCTCGGAGAGCGAGCCGAGGAAGTGCGTAAAAGGACAGTCGATCCGAGTGTTGACAATATGCTGAAAATAACGAACGACGGCAGAAAATTGGCACTCGACCAGCGAATGATAAATCCTATGCTCCCCGATGATGAAACCTCAAAGGTGTCTGTATGTGCCGACCGTGTGTATGATATATGGAAAGATACCGCAGACAGGAAGGCTGCACAATTACTTTTTTGCGACCTGTCCACACCGAAATCGGACGGAACATTTTCCGTGTATAACAGCATACGGGAAAAGCTGCTCCAAAAAGGTATTCCCGAAAATGAGGTTGCTTTTATTCACGACGCAAACACAGAGGTTAAAAAAGATGAATTATTCAAGAAAGTGCGAAGCGGTGATGTCCGTGTGCTTCTCGGCTCAACCTCAAAAATGGGTGCCGGAACAAATGTGCAAAAGCTGCTCTATGCCTCGCACGACCTTGACTGCCCGTGGCGTCCGGCAGACCTCGAACAGAGAGCCGGGCGCATCATCAGACAAGGCAATACAAACGAGAAAGTGCATATCTACCGCTATGTAACCAAAGGAACCTTTGACACTTATATGTGGCAGACCGTTGAGCAGAAACAGAAGTTTATATCGCAGATATTTACTTCAAAATCGCCTGTTCGTGTTGCTGACGACATAGACCCCACCGCTCTTTCCTTTGCGGAAATAAAGGCACTGTCAACGGGTAATCCGCACATTAAGGAAAAGATGGAGCTTGATATGGAGGTGTCCAAGCTGAAGCTGATAAAATCGTCCTTTATGTCGCAGATTTATGACCTTGAAGATAAGGTTGTGAAATTCTACCCCAAACAAATTGCGGAAATCGCAGCAAGAATAAAAGGGCTTGAAAAGGATATTGAAACTGTCAAGCAGTATCCGAAGGTTGAGGATAAATTCAACACAATGACGATTGACGGGTTTGGATATTTTGAAAAGGAAAAAGCGGGTAACGCTCTTATTGAACGCTGCAAGAAAATGACCTCGGAAGAGCCGGTGAATATCGGTGATTACCGAGGTTTTTCTATGGAGCTTTCCTTTGACAGTTTTCAAAAATTATTCTATGTAACCCTTGTCGGGTGTTTGTCGCATAAGGTTGAACTCGGAATAGATGTGTTCGGTAATATCCAGCGTATCGACAATGCTTTGGACGGTTTTGAAAAACGGCTTGAAACCGAAAAAGAAAAACTTGCGAACACCAATACGCAGTACGAAACCGCAAAGGTTGAAGCAAAACGGGCGTTTCCGCAGGAGGCGGAATTGCAGGAAAAAACAAAACGCCTTGCCGCTGTCGAAGCGCTGCTCAAAATGGATAAAAAGGACGATAATGTTATCGACACCGATGTTTCCGATGCAGAAGCGCCGCAGCAAAAGCGTGAATACGCTATGGCAAGGTAAAATACAAAAAAGAAAGGTTGATTTTAATGGAACAGAAAGACACAATTAAAGATTTACTTTACGAAAAAATGAGTAATGAACAGAATGATTTTATTGAAAACCTAAAACATTTACCGCCGGAGAAAATTATACAGTCGGCGTATGAGAAAGTTATGCGTGATGATATTCTAATGCTTTTTGAGGACGACTTTCTTGATGACAAGCAGATTAAAGCGTTGCTTAGACTCGAAAGACCACTATCGGCTTGCTATGATGAATGGCTTAAAAATGACTGTTCATATATGGATATGCTCAGAGATACGGTTGACGACTTTTCAAAAGACCTTGTAAAAGAACACGAAAAGGCAAAAAAGAAAAAACGATTAGAGCCGGAACGGTAATACACGCAAATCAGTCTGCCCATATGGCAGGCTTTTTTGATACAAAAATTTATGAAAGATGAGGTAATCAAAAATGAAAACAAAACAGTACACGGTAATGGTGGAAACAAAGGAAATTCGCAAATTCTGCGTAGTTGCGAACTCTGCCAAAGAAGCCGCAGAATTTATCTGCAAGGTTGTGGCAAACACAGATATTTTGCATACGGATTTATCGGAGGACAGCGAGGTGTTTACCGAAATTGCAGCTTATGGCAAAAACGAAAATGATGTTGCAAAATTACACTTATACCGTGTTGGTGTCCCCTGCGAGGATGACGAGGCAACGCTCGGCGGAATGATAACGCCGGAGGACTTATTTGAAATGTTCATATCAAACAAAGGAGATGATAAAAATGACCGTGGGCAAAGTAATACGCAAATGCCGAAAGATACGGAAAATGAGCTTGACTGAATTGGGAAAAGCCGCAGGCTTTACAAAAGGTGCAGATGTAAGAATTTCGCAATATCAAGCCGACCGTGCCGTTCCGACAACGGCAATAAAAAAGCGGTTGGCATCCGCACTCGGCATAAGTAAATATGCTCTCTCACCGCCGTCGCTTACAAGCAACATAGAAATTATGCACACGCTTTTTAAGCTCGATGATAAATTTCCGTTATATATCGGAAAACATAACAACCGTGTTTTTATGTTTTTTGAGCCAAGTGATAACGAATTAAAAAGTATGCTTGAATGTTGGCATAACAAGCAAACCGAATTGAAAGCCGATAAAATATCGCCGGAGGAATACGATTTATGGAAGTATAGCTTTGAAAGCCTATCGGACGGGGCAAATGCGGAGCATTTGTATTAGCAAGCACGGCATTTTGACGGCAAAACGCCAGCTTGTTAGTGGCAATGCCCCTAATACCCCGCCGCACGGCTAAAAGAAATGAGGTGATTTTAACAATGGATAAAATCAAAATATCGGTACGGCTCACAGAACAGGAACACAAGCGGCTAAAAACAAATGCCGCTGCTTGTGCCTTAAAAATGGAGCCGTATATCCGTAAACTGATTATGGGAAAAGAAGTTCGCCCACGCCCGCCCGATGAATATGTAAAGCTCTTGCGAGAGATAAACGCTATCGGCAACAACATAAATCAAATAGCACATATCGCAAATGCAGAGCAGCATATTTCGGAGGATAAAATTGAAACCGTGCTGCAAATGCAAAATGATATTATGCGGCTTGTAAGGAGCGTCCGATAATGGCAATTACGAAAATATGGACGGTTAAATCAAGGCTTGATTCAAGTCTTAACTATATTGCCAATCCCGACAAGACAAGTATAAAACCTGACATTGATGCGGTCGAGGGTGTAATCAAATATATCAAAAATGAGGACAAGACCGAAAATTGCCTTTATGTCAAAACATATAACTGCACAACAGACAACCCATACGCCGATATGATAGACACACAGGAGTTTTTCGGAAAGGCAGGACATAAAAACGCCGTGCTTGCGTATCATTTGGTGCAGTCCTTCAAGGATTTTGAAACAACACCGGAGATTGCTCATAAATGCGGACTTGAACTTGCGGAGCGTTTGTTTGCGGATAAATACGAAGTGGTCGTTGCAACTCATCTTGACCATAAGCACTTGCATAATCATCTGATTATAAATTCCGTATCCTATGCGGACGGCTACAAATACCGAAATAATTTCAAGGACTATTTCATAGACATTCGAGGAATATCGGACGCTATTTGTATTGAAAACTGTCTTTCGGTAATTGAGCATCCGCAGCGGCGAGGTATGCACTATGCGGAATGGCTTGCGTTAAAGGAAGGCAGACCGACCATTCGTGGAAGTATCCGCCGTGATATTGATGAGATTATAAAATGCTCATACACAATGGAACAGTTTTGGAATAATCTCAAAAAAAGAGGTTTTGTCATTCACAGAAAAGGTCCGAACATCAAATATACATCAATAATCGCACCGAACGCAAAACGCCCGATGCGTCTTGATAATCTCGGCAAGGGTTACAGCGAAGCGGAAATATTGCAAAGGATAATCGCAACCCGAAACGGAATTATCACGGCTGCACCGTCCGAAATGCCGAAAAAACAGTATAAATTCAGAGGTAACATTAAAAATGTAAAGGGCAAGAAGTTAAAAGGCTTTATCGCCCTATACTTCCACTACCTCTACTTATTCAAAAAAATTCAGCGTAAGCAGACACCTCAAAGGGTGTCATTTTTTATGCATGAGGAAATGATTAAGTTTGACCGCTATCAAAAGCAATTCAAATTTTTGTTCACGCATAATATCGAAACGGGCGAAGATTTGCAGAAATACCAGAAGGACAAAGAAGCCGAAGTTGAGATTTTAATTACACGGCGTAAAAAATTATATGAAGAAAGGACTGATGAAAATTGTGATGAGGTCAAAGACCAAGCAAAAGAAATCAATGCGGAGCTTAATGAAATCCGAAAGAAAATCAGACTTTGCAAAGCAATATTTAAGGATTCGTATAAAATTGCCGAGAAAAAACGGCAGGCACTCGCTTTGCAGAAACAGGCAGACAAGGAGTTGAGAGAAAATGAACACAAGCGGAGAAGTCGCTGATTTAATGGCGAAAGAAGCTATCCAAATGACCGAATCGGCAGTTAAGCTAACCGCCCTCGGTGTAAAAAACCTTGCGGCAATCGTTATGGCGCTTGCAAATGACGACGGCAAGACGGAGGGCGTCGCAAAATTAAAGCAAATGCTTAAAACGGGCAAACAGCTTTGTATTATGCAGATAAAAGAAGCTGACCTCAAAAAGTTTAATGCCGAAGCAAAAAATTACGGGATAATGTACCGTCCTGTTGCAGATAAGACAAATGATAACGGCTTATGCGATGTTATTGCCTTTCAAGACGATATACCCCGGCTTAATTACATTATGGAAAAGCTCGGATATTCCGCAACAGAACATGAAATTGAACCGGAAGCTCCCGAACAGGCGGAAGCTCCGCCGGATAAGGGAAAGGACGAAAACTCAAAAAACCGTCCGTCCCGTGCGGAGAGAATAAACGAAAATCCGCACGGGAGCAAATCTATCTCATTCGAGGATACGGCAAAAACGGACAGCGGTATTAAACCCTCGGTCAGAAAGAAGATTGAGAACATAAAGGCTGATTTGGAAGAAAAGAAAAAGCCTGCTCCCGAAAAGGAAAAGGCTATACAACACAAGCAGCCGCAGCAGAAAAAACGCAAAAAGAAAAACCGGAAAGGCAGAGAGTAAATGAACATTACACAACCACGCTACCGAGAGCCGCCGTAAATATGGCGGGGTTTTGCATATCTTAACATAAAAATATATTGCATAC
>OGOV01001646.1_pt1 | contig 18901 bp, 19 predicted proteins | sample 1552711 | NCBI WGS metagenome assembly OGOV01 (sample SAMEA2580216, study PRJEB22360) | human gut metagenome | biome: human gut; feature: human-associated habitat; material: faeces | place: Denmark | collected 2008/2010 | reverse complement strand
ATGATGTCGACATCGGAGCCCTGCTGCTCGGCGTTCTCGGTCTTAAACTCCTCGGAGCCGGAGTGGGCGATGGTGCCCAGGTTGCGCTCGAGCTCCTCGGCGGTCATGCCGATACCGTTATCCGAAATCGTGATGGTGCGGGCATCCTTATCAAAGGAGACGCGAATGGTCAGGTCGCCCTGGTCGATCTTGACGCTCGGATCCTGCAGGCTCTTAAAGTTGAGCTTGTCGACGGCGTCGCTCGCGTTAGAGATAAGCTCGCGCAGGAAGATTTCCTTATTGGTGTAGATGGAGTTGATCATGAGGTCGAGCAGTTTTTTGCTCTCGGTCTTAAATTGACGCATGTGCAGTCCTTTCGCGCTACCCCTGTCCGCAAAAACGGCCCGGTTGCCCGAGCCGCATCGCAGACCTGCTATGTTCAGACTTAGATTTTATAACCCATTAGCGCGCATATATACATACGGAATCGAAAAACTGTATGTCTAAGCGCTCCGATGCACCAATTACCAAGGAGTGTCCCCAACCGCCGGCAGAAAAGGAACGTCCCTATCTGCCATCTACGCGCTTGGCCATCCAGGCATGGGGCTGGCCTTCGTCTTCGTAGTCCACCGGGGCAATCTGCGTGTAGCCCGCCTTGACATAGAGCGGTAGCACGTATTCCTGAGCATGCAGCTTAATGAGCTTGGCACCGGCATCACGCGCGGTGGCATCACTGGCCTCGACAATCTTGCTCGCCAGACCGCGACGGCGCATGCTCGGCAGCACGGCCACGCGCCCCATAATGTAGGTCTCCCCCGCCGCGACACCTTCGTCCAAATCGCACGCCGGCGACACCGGAGCCTCTGCGTCAGCCGCGCGCTCAAGCTCTTCGGGAAACACGCGCGAGCAACCGGCAAGCTCGCCGTCTACATAGAGCGTCACATGAATGCAGTTCGGATCCTCGTCGATAGCGTCGAACTCATTCTCGTAGCCCTGCTCGTCCATAAAAACGACGCGGCGCACCAACGCCGCGTCATCAAAGCATCCCGTCTTAAGTTGGATATCCATGCTGCCCTTTCATTCAATGCGAACGTTAGGGACAGATTTTAGCGAAAATGAGCTCCGCGCACGCTAAACTTCGCGCGAGCCTTCGCCAGGCAGTCGTAATGACCCACGTTATGGGCATCGCTCGCGATGAAGCTGTACAGGTTCTGATCGAACAGGCGCTGTGCCGGCTTTTTCTCGCGACCAAAGCGACCGCCGGCAATAAAGTCCGCCGAAGCCTGCAGCTTGCAGCCCATATCGACCAGGCGCTCCGCCACGCTTACATCCTTTTGAACCGCACGATAGCGCTCAGGATGAGCGATGATCACCTGGTAGCCACGGCACTGCAAATCGTAAATCGTGTTCTCGTACTCTCTAAACGCATACGCATCGGCATGCGTCGAAAGCTCGAGCAGAAACTCGTTGGTCCCATCGAAATGCAAGTGCTCCGCGGCATCGATACCAAGCTCAACGAGCTTTCGATGGTTGACCTCGAAGCCCATCTGGAGCGGAAAACCGTCAGCGTTATCACGCAGCAGCTCAAAGGCATCCCACATCTTGTCGTAATCAAAATAGGGATCACGGCAGTGAGGAGTGCAAACAATTCTGGTTACACCAGCCCGCTTGGCAGCCTCGAGCATCGCCAAGCTCTCATCGAGATCGGCGGCGCCGTCGTCTACACCCGGCAAGATATGGCAATGAATGTCACGCATAGGTCAGCCTTAATCAACTAAACGTTTGCTCGGTTGGTGAAGATGCCCTTTTTGGAAGTCCCCTGATCGTCGGAGCCCTTCTTCACCTTCTTACCGTCCTTGGTGTAGTAGGAGTAGTAGTACTCGCTGGTCTCGGTCTCGCAGTAGTTCATAACGGTACCGATGAGCTTGACCTTCTCGGACTTTTTAAGCTGACCGATGGCGTTGAGCGCCTCCTCGCGCTTGGTGAAATCCTCACGCACCACGAACAGCGTGCCGTCGGTCAGGCTGGCAATCTCGGCAGCATCGATGAAGGTGCCGACCGGGGGAGCATCAAAGATGACGTACTGGAACTTGGCGGACAGCGCCTTTACCAGCTTGGCAAAGCGGTGAGAGACGATGATGTCGGCAGGATTGGGAATATGCGGCTCGGCATCGAGGAAGTAGAAGTTCTTCTGACCCGTCTCGACAATTGCCTGGTCAATGGAGATCTGCTCGGAAAGGACCGCATAGAGTCCGCCGCGCGAACGAACGCCGAGCATATCGGAAAGGGACCTGCGGCGCATATCGGCCTCGACCAGAAGCACGGACTTGCCGCTCGTGGCGATTGCCTGAGCAAGGTTAATGGAAACCGTAGACTTGCCCTCGTTGGGAATCGAGGAGGTAACGGTGATGGTGCGGATGGGGTCGTCCACGCTCGCAAAGCGGATGTTGGCCAGAAGGGTCTTGGCGGCATTCTGTACAACGAGCTTGTCGGTGTTCTTTGCCTTAGCCATGCCTATTTACCACCTTTCATAGCCGGAATTCGGCCAACAACGGGAATGCCCAGGAGCTCTTCTGCCTCTTCTGCACCGCGGATGCGGGTGTTGAGCATGTCTGCCAAAACGACATAGGCAACTGCGATAAAGATGCCCGCGAGGAACGCGACAGCAACGTACAGCATACGCTTGGGACCGCTGGGGGCTTCGGGGGTCTTAGCCTCGTCGATAACGTTGATGCTCTGGGCAGCGCCGACGTTCTGAGCGACCGTACTCACCGAGCTGGCCATGGCCTTTGCGACCTTAGCCGTCTCTTTGGCATCGGTGCCGGTAACCGAAAGCGTAATGACACGCGTGGTGGTCTCGGAGGAAACAGACACCTTGTAGTCATCCAGATCGGTGAGGCCCAGTTCATTGGCTGCGCCGCTCTTAACGCTATCGCTATCCAGCAGCGTGGCGATATCGTTGGAAAGCATCTGACTCGCCGAGAGATCGTTGTAGCTCATCTGACCGCTATCGTCGGTCTTGGCGAGAATGTACATGCTCGTCGTCGCGGTATAGGTGTTGTCCATCGCAACGAAGGACACGATGCCCATGGCGATCGCGCAGACCACCGGAAGGGTGATGACCAGCTGAAGGTGCTTCTTCAGCAGCTGGAACAGTTCGAGAAGGGTCATGCAGCTTGCCTTTCATTTCCCCAGTTCGGATTGACAAAACTGTCCGTATGTTATCGCATCTTTTTACCGAGACCAAACTCTATACATAAGAAACAGGCTCTCCTGTAAAAATGTCGGAAGCAATCGTAAAATTGCACAACAACGCCGCACCAGAAAGTCCGATGCGGCGTCTGCATCAATATCTATGTTGTATCGCTATGCGAATGGCTCGTCCTGCTGTATGGGAAACGTCACCGTAATGGTGGTTCCCACGCCCAACTCGCTCGACAAATCGAGCGTGGCGTGATGATACAGGGCCGCATGCTTGACAATGGCAAGCCCCAGGCCGGTTCCGCCGCGTGCCTTGGACCTACTCTTGTCCACGCGATAGAACCGCTCAAATACCTTGCCCTGTTCTTCAGGCGCGATACCGATTCCCGTGTCGGCGACCGCGAGGAACGGATGGCCTTCGTCGTTGGTGCCGCACTGCAGCGTAACCGTACCGCCGGGTCGATTGTAGCGGATGGCGTTGTTCGCCAGATTATAGATGAGCTCGTCGATCAAGCGCGACACGCCTTCGATGACCACAGGCTTGGTCTCATGACTTATCGTCACATTCGCCTGACGGGCGACCTGTTCAAGACGCTGCTCAACCGCGTAGATGGCACGCGAGAGCTCAATAGGCTCCGTGGACCCAATGGGCACCGCCTCGCCCTCAGTTGCACGCTCGGCCTCGTCCAAGTTAGACAGCGTAAGGATGTCGTTGACGAGCGCCGCCAAGCGGCCTGCCTCACGATAGATGCGACCGCCAAAGTTGCGCAGGTCGCCCTCGCCCTCGACCATGCCGTTTGCGATGAGCTCGGCATAGCCCGAAATCGCCGTAAGCGGCGTCTTGAGCTCATGGGTGATATTCGCCGTGAACTCGCGGCGCATACGGTCGTTGTCCGCCAGCACCGCCATTTGGCGCTTGAGCTCCTGGCGCTGCGACTCAATACGCTCAAGCATGGGGACCATCTCGACATAGGCGTGCTCATAGCTACGGCGTGGGTGGTCCAAATCCACCTCTTGCAACGGCGCGATGATGGCACGGGACTCGCGGCGCGCCATAAAAAACGAGAGTACCGCACCCGCTGCTGCGATAAGCAGCATCGGCGCCACCATCGACAGCAAAATCGCCGCAACGCCAGGCTGGGCCTGCGCCAAGCGGACAACCTGGCCGTTATCAAGGGCGACGGCGCGATACAGCATAATCTCGTCGAGCGTAGAGCTTGCGCGCTCCGCGGAACCCGAACCACTCTCAAAGGCCTCGATGACCTCGGGGCGATCGCCATGGTTGGGCAGTGTGGAAGGCGACGTCTCGTTGTCGTAGGCAACCGATCCATCCTTGTTAATCAGCGTGATGCGCAAGTCCTCGCGATCGAGGCTACGCAAGAACGGGATGGGCTCCTGCTGCTCGTCGAGGGCGGCAGCAATGAGCTCGGTTTCCTGCGCCAGGTTGGCACTCGTGGCATCCGCCAAGGTGTTTTGCACAAAGAACGCACCCAGCACCGTAAACGCCACGATAACCGCCATGGCGCAGACAAAGATCGTCACAAAAACGCGGTGGGACAGCGTATGTTTTCCCTGGGGGGCGAAGACCACGGGTTACTCCTCCGATGCGGTGGACGTGGTGTCGTCACCTTCGGCACCATCACCGGCAGAAGGCTCGGCCAAGCGGTAGCCCACGCCGCGCACGGTCTCGATGGCACCGGCATGCTCGCCCAGTTTTTGGCGAAGCGTCTGCACGTGCACGTCAACGGTGCGCGAACCGCCGTCGAAGTCCCAACCCCACACGCTCTGCAGCAACGACTCGCGGGTAAAGACCACGCCGGGCTTGCGCATGAGGTACTCGAGCAGGTCGAACTCGCGCAGGGTGAGCTTAAGCGGCTCGCCGGCAACGGTCACCTCGCGATGACTGGGCGAGAGCACGATGTCGCCCACGCTGAGCACATCGCTCGCCTGCTTGACCATGCCGCCGCGACGCAGCAGTGCGCGGCAGCGGCTGGGGAGCGCCCTGAGCGGGGGGGGGGCCGAAGGCAGCGGCTGGCGAGCTCCATGAGCGAGAAGGGTTTAGTCAGGTAATCGTCGGCACCGCCATCGAGCGCCATCACCTTGTCGAGCTCGGTATCCTTGGCGGTAAGCATCATGATGGGCACCGTCGCCGTCAGGCGATCGGCACGCAGACGACGCATAATCGCCAAGCCATCGGTATCGGGCAGCATGATATCGAGCAGTACAGCATCGGGCACCCGTCGCGCCACGGCAGCTTTAAACTCACCATCGCACGAAAAGCCTTCGGCCTCGATCCCCTGCTTGCGCAGTGCATAGACCGTCAAATCCCTGATGTTGTCATCGTCCTCGACGTAATAGATCATGTTGAACCCCTTTGCGGCCGGCATGACCGCATCTTAACCCTAAAGGTACCTTTACTAGATGGTATCAGCCAAAACGTCCCGTCAAATAATCCGCCGTGCGCGGATCGGTCGGATTCTTGAAGAGTTGCGCGGTGGGCGCGTGCTCCACCAACTCACCCAGCAAGAAAAACGCGACCGAGTCGGAGATACGCGCCGCCTGCTGCATATTGTGCGTAACGACCACGAGCGTACAGGTCTCTTTGAGCTCGCAGGCCAGCTGCTCCACCACGAGCGTCGACACGGGGTCGAGCGCCGAGGTCGGCTCGTCCATCAGCAGAATGTCGGGCTGCACGGCAAGTGCGCGGGCGATGCACAGGCGCGGCTGCTGTCCCCCCGAAAGACCCAGGCCCGACTCCTTGAGCTTGTCCTTGACCTCGTCCCACAGGGCAGCGCGACGAAGGGAGTCCTCGACCAGCTCATCGAGCACGACGCGGTCGCGCACACCCATGCCGCGTGGACCATACGCGACGTTGTCGTAGATGCTCATGGGAAACGGGTTGGGGCGCTGGAACACCATGCCCACGCGCTGGCGAAGGCGGCAGATGTCGTAGTCGCCCAGGATATCTTGACCATCGAGCGCAATCTTGCCCTCGATTCGGCAGTCCTTGATGCCGTCGTTCATGCGGTTAAAGCAGCGCAGCAACGTGGACTTTCCGCAGCCCGAAGGCCCGATGAACGAGGTGATCTGCTTGTCGCGGATCTTGATATTCACGTCCTTGAGCGCATGATGGTCGCCATAGAACAGGTCGAGGCCCTCGACGTCGATGCGCGTCGGCGAGACGGCAAGATCCTCTGCCGTGGGGCGAGTCGCATCCCCGACCTCGCGCTCGTGCGCGGCCTCGGCCTGCGCTTCCATGTGTTCTTCAAGCTCCGTGGGCTCCGCAGCCGCAGCAGCCGTCATACCGCATACCTCCATATCGATATCAATTCAGCAGTATCGATAGTAGGAATCGCGGCTCATATGCACGTGAGCGCATTGTCAAGTGTTTGTAAGGGAACGCTGGCTATGCGGCGGGCAGCTCGATGGTGAATATCGTGTGTTCGGGCGTCGATTCACATGCAACGGTACCGCCGTGTGCCGCGATGATCTCCTTGGCAATAGCAAGGCCCAGACCGGCACCACCGCGATTGGTCGCACGCGCCGCATCCAGGCGATAGAACTTCTCAAAGATCACCTTGAGCTTAGCCGCAGGAATAGGATCGCCCTGATTGATAAAGCGCACGCGCACGCCGCCATCGTCTTGGCGCCCGGCCTCAATCGTGATAGTCGAGCCCTCATAGCTATAGGCGACGGCGTTTCTCATGATGTTGTTAAACACGCGGGCCATCTTGTCGCCATCCACGAGCACCGTTAGGTCCTCGCGAATATCAACTTGGGCTTCCTTATGCTGCTCGTTGAGGATGGGATAGAACTCGTCAGCCACCTGAGCCAGCAGCAACCCCAGATCAACATAGCCGCGCGTGAGCACGATATCGTGGAAGTCAAAGCGCGTGATGTCGAAGAACTCCTCGATGAGCGCATCGAGCCGGTGCGCCTTGTCGAGAGCCACGCCCGTAAAGCGCGCACGTTGCTCAACCGGCAGCTCAGGAGCCTCTTGCAGCAGCGAAAGATAGCCCACCACGCTGGCAAGCGGAGTGCGTAGGTCATGCGCCAAGTACGTGACCAGATCGTCCTTGCGATGCGACTCGTCACGCAGAGCTTGCTGCACCTTGCGCTCACGGTCACGCACGCGGTTAAGGGCGCCCTCGACCTCCAAGAAGTCGCCGTCGATGTTGTCCCAGGTGTCGGGGTGATCGATCAGGCGATCTTGAATACGAGCGGCCAGCACACAATCGGCATGCTGCTCGCCCTGCTCGTAGCCCTGGTAGTACAGGGCGCGACCGCACAAGAACAGCACACACACGGCAAGCGCCAGCACAAAGCCAAGCATGTTGAATACAAAGCCGGCATCGAACAACACCGGCCCTTCGATGCCGCCGAGCGCCATGGCGCCAATCGCCAACGTCATGGCCCACGCGGCGCCGCCAATCACCACGCAGCGGCACACGATCTCAAATCGATCGATCAGCAAAAAGCCGACAAGCAGCACCGCCAAGATTCCGACGATGTTGTCGATGCCAATCAGCAGCAGGCTCAGCAAAAAGAGCAGCACCGTTGCAAGCGCGCGGTTGTCGACGACCGACCTCACGTATTCAAAGAGTCGATCGGGCACCTCGAACGCTTGTCTATCGTCTTTTGTCATATCAAGATCCTCACAAGCGAAAAGCGTTATTCGATTATGTAGCCGACGCCCCAGACGTTTTTGATAAAGCGCGGCTTTTGTGCGTCGTCGCCAATCTTTTCGCGCAAGTGGCGAATGTGCACCATCACCGTATTGTTGGAGCCGGGCATAAAATCCTCGCTCCACACCGCGCGGAACAGGTCCTCCACGGCCACCACGCTGCCCGCGCGCTCCGCAAGATACTGGGTCATGGTACCGATGCCCGGCCCGATCTCCAGCACGCAGTCCTCCTTCGTGATCTCCGCGGAAGAAATAATCCGGTCCAGAACCGTCGTGTCTATAAGAAAGTTCTGTCCGAATTTTTTTTGGAAAGCAAAGCTATATTTATTTATTATTTCCTTTGCCTGTTCGGACAAGGGTAGAATAATTGTCTTTTTTGTTTTCTGACGTATATAAATCAACCTATCGTTGTCTATATTGTCATTGGTTAATAAAGACATATCTGTGAAATTTATTCCTCCCATCAAATAAGAAAAAGCAAACATATCAACAGCCAGTTTCTTATAGAAGCAGGACGAATCAGTATTATAAGACATTATTTGCTTTACTTGTTCTTTCGTAATAGCACGTTTAGCCGTTATTGTGTGTAATCGTGAAACTTTATATTTTCTGAAAGGATAATTATCTGATTTTACCAATCCTTCTGTAACAGCCAAATTGTAAACAACACGCAATGTTCTTAAACGTATGCCTATCGTATTCTCTGCAAGCTTCTGACCACGTAACCAGAACTCATAGTTTTTCAACCAGTTCACATCAATTTCTTGAAAATAAATATCTAAATGACCATTGAATTTCACCAGAGAAGAATAAACTTGACGAACAGAAAGAGCATACCCTATCCTATTTTCTTTTTTCAACTGTTCAATATATTCAATAAACAAACCATTAACTGTTTTCGCTTTAACAGACGAATCAACTGTTTCAACTAATGTAGTTAACGTATAGCTCTTATTTCTAGAAGAAAAATCAAGAATTTGCTCTGAATATTTCTGTTCCTGTTCTTTTATCAGAGTATTTATCTGTTCCTTGTTAGGACAATTTCTTTTAGGTCTATTCTTCTCAAAGTCCCAATATTGAGGCTTTACAGAGATACCAAGGCTCACATATTTCTTTTTGCCATCTTTACACACACGAATCATCAAAGGATGTTCGCCATTACTTAGAGTTTTTGACTTGTAACACAACACATTAACTGTAGCATTCATAATCAATTTTGGTTTAACTCTTGGTTTAACTTTCGGTTTAACTTAGAGCCTCAGAAACACATAAACTGAATATAATTAAGATAAAAGTACAGTGTCGTGTACATAAAGAAAAAGCTCCGTAAATCATTGATTCACAGAGCTTAATATCGTACTCGAAGCGGGACTTGAACCCGCACAGCCGCAATGGCCAAGGGATTTTAAGTCCCTCGTGTCTACCGATTCCACCATTCGAGCATCCTCGACGAGAGAGAGCGGAAAACGAGACTCGAACTCGCGACCCTAACCTTGGCAAGGTTATGCTCTACCAACTGAGCTATTTCCGCGTTTACGGGTGCAAATGTAGGGAGTTTTACAATAAGCTCCAAACATTTCTCCCGTTTTCTTCTCAAAAAAAGCTGTTTATCGGCCTAAAAGCTTCTTTTCTGCTTCCTCTACTGCCGTAAAATTAAAGCCTTTTGAAACTTCTTCCATCAAAGCTGTAATCTTATCGTTACACAAATTGCCGATGCTTCCGGCATGTGTATGATGTACTTCTTTGCTGTGTGTAAATTTTCCGGCCTCAATATCCAGTCCTACCTTTTTATAAGCATCGCGGAACGGCATGCCTGCTGCTGCCAGACGATTTACCTCCTCTACACTAAACATGTAGATATATTTATCATCGTCCAGTATATGTTCGTTTACTTTGATCTTATCCATGATATAAGCCGACATTCGCAAGCAGTCTTTCAATTCAGCGAATGCAGGTAGGAAGACTTCTTTAATAATTTGCAGATCGCGGAAATACCCAGACGGCAGATTGTTCATAATCATCATAATCTGCTGCGGAAGCGATTGCAGTTTGTTGCATTTTGCACGAGTCAGTTCGAATACATCCGGGTTCTTCTTATGCGGCATGATGCTGGAACCTGTCGTACATTCGTCCGGCAATTTTACAAAGCCGAAATTCTGACAACTGAACATACAGGCATCAAAAGCCATCTTCGAAACCGTTCCGGCAATGGAAGCCAAGGCAAAAGCCACGTTACGTTCCATTTTGCCACGTCCCATCTGAGCATAAACCACATTGTAATTCATTGAATCAAAACCCAGCAAACGAGTCGTCATTTCTCTATCGAGAGGGAATGAAGAGCCATAGCCGGCAGCTGAACCAAGGGGATTACGGTTGCACATCTTATAAGCAGCCTGAAGGAACATCATATCGTCGACCAGACTCTCGGCGTATGCCCCGAACCACAAACCGAAGGAAGAAGGCATGGCAATCTGCAGGTGGGTATATCCTGGCATCAGGACATCCTTGTATTTATTACTTTGAGAAATCAGCACATGGAACAAGTCTTGTACAGCTTCAGCTATCTGCTTGATCTGTTCACGGGTAAAGAGCTTCAAATCGACCAGTACCTGATCGTTACGTGAGCGTCCGCTATGTATCTTCTTACCGATATCTCCCAATTTACGCGTCAACATCAGTTCTACCTGAGAATGAACATCTTCTATACCATCTTCGATGACAAACTCTCCACGTTCGGCCGAAGCATAAATATTTTTCAACTCTTTCAGTAAGACTTGTAATTCATCGGCAGTCAACAGCCCGATACTTTCCAGCATCGTGATATGAGCCATCGAACCCAACACATCGTGTTTTGCCAGATAAAGATCCAGTTCACGATCTCTTCCAACGGTAAAGCGATCTATTTCCTCGTTTACCTGAACACTTTTTTCCCAAAGTTTCTGAGCCATAGTTTCTTGATTGATTTAAATTAATACGGTATCATAGCCAGCATATCTGCCAGCTTCTCCACTCCTTCCTGCAATGGTTTCGATACCATCGCTTTCATAAACATGTTTACTTCGGCGCGGATAGTAACTTTTATCTTTGCCTCCTCTTCGGTAACCGGAAGTATCTGTATCCACAAGTTCAGAGGAACAGGGGTTTTGTCTCCTTCGAACTTGACACATTTCATCGGTTCACGTTCAATGATACGCAAGGTCAGATTGATACCTTGCACTTTTAGGGTCAGTGAATCGCGGTCGAAAGACAAATCTTCTACCTTGCCAGCCAACTTTTCCTTCATCATATCCAGACGTTCACGTACCGATTCCAGATTGCTCAGGTCGGACAACTTATTATATACTCGTTCCTGGCTATAAGGAACATGCTTTACAGTGCTTTCAAATTGTACCATAATGCTGTTTTTACATAAAAAAGAACACGGATTGCATGGATAACACGATTTGCTGAGAAACCGTGCACTCCGTGTAATCCGTGCCCAATAATATTTAATGTTGAATTATTTTCCTGTCCAGTGTGCAGGATCTTTTCTCCAAGCCTGAAGAACAGGGATATCTTGTTCGTCAATGTAGTCAGTTTTCAAGGCTGCATCCAGAACTGCATTGTAGTTGGTCAATGTAACCAGTTCTACTTTTGCTTCCTTGAAGGCTTCTACAGAAACATCGAATCCATAAGTGAAAGAAGCTACCATACCGATAACCTCACATCCATTGCGGCGGATAGCATCAACAGCTTTCAAGCTGCTTCCACCTGTAGAGATCAGGTCCTCTACCACTACTACCTTCATACCCGGACGAAGTTCACCTTCTATCAGGTTTTCCAAACCATGATCTTTTGGGCTTGAACGTACATATACAAACGGGAGGTTCAATTCTTCAGCCACCAAAGCACCCTGAGCAATAGCTCCTGTTGCTACACCGGCAATAGCATCTACCTCACCAAACTTTTCAAGAATTACGCGACACAATTCCAACTTTACGAAATTACGCAATGCCGGATAAGACAAAGTCTTACGATTGTCACAATAAATCGGCGATTTCCAACCTGATGCCCAAGTAAACGGGTTAGCCGGCTGAATTTTTACGGCTTTTACTTTCAATAATTTTTCTGCAAATAATCTTTCCAAAGCTTTCATACCTTAAATATATCTGATAAACGTTGGTGCAAAATTATGTAAATCCTACGTGAATATGAAATATATGTGTATATTTTTTAGTTAAAGAAACCATATTGCTTACCGTGCCCATGCTAAAGTAAGCACACTTATTCTTATACTTTTTAGTTCCGACAAGGCATCGGCGCAAGCTATCAGCGTAGCACCGGTTGTCAAGACATCATCTATCAACAAAATGTGCTTTCCTTCTAATTTGGGTGCATTTACAGTCGGCTGAAACAAACCTTCTACATTTTTCCAGCGTGCATACCCACTTTTATGCGTTTGTGTTGCATTGTTCCGTGAACGAACAATGGCATCTGTACACAAGGAAATACCCGTCACCTCCGATATTCCCCGGGCAAGAAGCTCGCTTTGATTATATCCTCTCTGACGTAAACGGGAGCGGTATAAGGGAACGGGAAGCAAATAATCTATTCCTTCAAAAAAACCGGAAGCCAGCAATTCGCCTGCCATCAGCCTTCCCATATTACGGCAAAGTTTTTTCCGCCCGTGATATTTCATGGCATACAGGATCAGAGCAACATTTCCTCCCTTTGCGTAATAAAAAAGTGACGAGGCACGAACGACAGGGAAACGCCCCCAGAAACACTTCTCCATTTCATTGCCGGGAGTGTTACCTAATTTGGTATACGGCAATCCGGCAAGACACGATATGCAAAGTCCTTCTTCTGCCAGTAATAATTTTCTTCCACACGACAGACATAAACGAGGAAAGAAAAATTCCACTATATCAGTCCATAAGTTCATCGGGATCGGCCTGTTTTACATAACGTAATACTTCATTCATCGTAAACCCTCTGCCAACAGCAAAACGAATAAGTTTAGTATTACGCTCATATTCGTTTCTCCCAGAAACGGACTTGCTCTTTTGACGCAATAAATCGCGCAATCCTTTTTCGTATTCTTCTTCATCTATTTCTGCCATACCAGCCTCAATATCTTCAGAAGAAAGATGTTTCATCCGCAACGCCTGAACGATCTTCATTCTCCCCCAACGGGCAAAACGATATTTGTCGCGCACAAACGCACGGCAGTAACGAGCAGAATCAACATAGCGTTCTTTTTGCAAGTGCAACAATATACGTTCCGACATTGCTTCATCGGCACCCCACTGACTAAGCTTCGTCATAACCTCGAAGGGGCAATGTTCCGTAGCGGAACAATACGCCTCAGCTTTATATTTCAATTCATTTTCCGTATATTCTTTCATGGTCTGAGTGCTTTTACCATACGGTCGTTACCAAACTGATCTTTCCGTAGTTCAACAGACTTATATCCCATCTGCTCCAATAATGTAACTGTTTCGCTACCATACGCACGATTTATTTCGTAGTATAATATACCTCCCGAAGATAAGATATCGCATCCTACTTCCGCTATCCTTCTATAAAACAACAAAGGGTCACTGTCCGGAACAAACAATGCCAGTTCCGGCTCCCAATCCAGGACATTACGCTCCATATCGCTACGCTCCTTTTCCGTTACATAAGGTGGATTGCTAACCAAGACATCAGCATGAATTTCTGGTAACGTAGAATCGAATATATCAATTTGTGCCAATGTTATTTCAACCTCGTTCAGCCGTTTATTTCGTTCGGCTATCGCCAATGCCTCTGGCGACACATCCCATGACGTTACTTTACTATTTTTTAAACGCCTGGCCAACGTTATTGGGATGCACCCACTGCCTGTTCCGATATCAAGTATCCGTACTTCCGATTTTTCTAAATAATCAGAGATAATCCAGTCCACCAGTTCCTCCGTTTCAGGACGAGGTATCAGTACACCGGGAGCAACTTCAAAAGGCAAGCCGCAAAAGGTCGTCTTTCCCAATATATATTGCAAGGGTTCATATCGTTTGAGACGGGAAAGAATATCTTCCAGCTTGGCATACTCTTTCGTAGAAAAATTCATATCTTTGCCCGCATAGAGGTCGATGGTGGAAAGACAGAACACCTCTGTCAATATCCATTTTGCCAGTGCCGATGCTTCTGAATCGGAATATATGCCTGCGAGCGATTGTTTGATGTGAGTATATATAGGATGCATAGGCACAAATGTAAGAATAAAAAAGAAACCGACTATGACAAAAGACGAAAAATATATCCGGCGCTGCATCCAACTGGCACGCAATGGGATGTGTAATGCTGCTCCCAACCCCATGGTAGGAGCTGTAATCGTTCATAACGACCGTATCATCGGTGAAGGCTATCATGCACGTTGCGGAGAAGGGCATGCTGAAGTTAACGCCATCCGTTCCGTAAAAGACGAGAGCCTACTTCAGGAATCAACCATCTACGTCAGTCTGGAGCCATGCTCTCATTATGGGAAAACACCTCCTTGCGCCGATTTGATCATAAGAAAGGGTATCCCCCGTGTAGTAGTAGGATGCGTCGATCCTTTTTCTCTTGTTTCGGGCAGAGGCATCCAAAAGTTAAAAGATGCAGGTATTGATGTAAAGGTAGGAGTACTCGAAGCAGAATGCCGGCAGTTAATCAAGCGTTTTGTAACATTCAATACCCAACAACGTCCGTACATAACCTTGAAATGGGCTGAATCTGCCGACGGATTTATCGATATCAACCGTGAAGGAGGTCAGCCTGTCGTACTCTCAACACCAATCACATCAATGTACGTACACAAACAGCGGGCAGAACACCATGCTATCTTAGTGGGCCGTAGAACTGCATTACTGGATAATCCGTCACTAACGACACGCAACTGGTACGGGAAAAACCCTGTCCGTCTGGTAATAGATAAAGAGCTCACTCTTCCTACGTCGCTGAAACTCTTCGACGGGAGTGCACCTACATGGGTTTTTACAGCACAGGACAAAGCATCAACCTCACAAGTTACTTACTTTAAATTGGATTTTAGCCGAAGTATTCTTCCACAAATACTACAAAAGCTCTACGAAAACAAGTTACAGGCATTACTTGTTGAAGGTGGAAGTCAGCTGTTGCAATCCTTCATAGACGAGGGCTTATGGGACGAAATTTATACAGAACACTCAGCAAAAGTCCTTGAAAATGGCGTAAAAGGGCCTGTCATTCCAGCCGGATATAAAAAAAATTTCTTACGACGAGACGGTGTTACGATAACTCATTATGAGAAATAAGCAAAAAAATTCGTTGATTCGTAGATAAAAAAGTTACGCTTATCCATAATTTTATATAAAACTTGACATAAAAGTTCCTATTCGAAAAAAAACTTTCTACTTTTGCAACTTGTAATCAAAGACTATTTTATAAATGAAAATAAAGTTTTTACCTATACTACTGATTGGTTTATTGACAGTAATGTCTGCTATGACATCTTGTCTTGACAGTGATATTGAACAAGTTACTTATAGCTCTGAAACTAGTATCACGTCGTTCTCACTTGGGACCTTACATGTCAAACGAGTAGGAAAAGATTCAAAAGGAGAAGATTCCATCTATACGGATACCATTTCTATGGCAAACTATCCTTTTACTATCAATCAGGCTATGAGAACGATAGAAAACAAAGATTCTCTTCCGGTAGGAACTGATATATCAAGAGTCATAACCAATATTTCTGCTGATACAAACTATATCTTATATGGCAAGATTAGCTCTAAGGGAGGTGAAGCTAAAGATACGCTTTGGACATCAACAGACTCCATCAACTTCTCGTTTGCTCCTGCCGAAGGTTTGACATTTAAGGTATTAGCTTACAGTGGAGTAATGGGGAAAGCTTATCACGTAAAAATTAACGTGCACCAGCAGGAACCTGATTCTCTGCAATGGAGCCAGGAACCGATAGGTAATGAGTTTGCTTCGGGAGCACTGGTTAAACAAAAAGCACTTTGTGTAAGCAATCGAATATATGTATTCGGAAAGACTTCAGCAGGAAAAGCTGTTGCCGAGTACACGACGGTATCGAACGGAAATCCGGGAAAAGCATGGACAGCTATTGAATTGCCAGAACAGACTGATACTTATTCGGCTACATTGTGTCAGGGAAATATTTATTTCCTAGCCAACCAAACATTGTACAAGCTGACAGATAACGGATGTGAATCGCAGCAATCGGCTGCCCTTGACCAACTTCTGGCAGGTATCGGTAATTCTCTGTATGCTCGTACTCCCAATAATGAATCATACGTATACGATGTGCTAAGCAATACAGGGGTTACGGAAAGTATCGGCATAACAGATTTTCCCAATAAAGGACAAAAGATCTTATCAGTCAACATGCCTGTTTCCTATAACAGTAATCTGACTCGCTCTGTACTTATGGGCTATAACTCGGACAAGACGGATGGCTACGGATTCGTTTCTACACGAATGACAAACGACAAGATGTGGAGCACTTACAATTACGAACAGACAGACACATTCAGATGCCCGAATATCATTGACCCTTCTCTTATTTATTATAATAAGAATTTATACGTATTCGGTGGTGAAATTACAAGCAAAGATTACACCGACTATAAATCGCCATTTAGTACACTCTTCTGCTCTACTGATAATGGATTGACATGGGAACCTGTACAAGAAGATATGACATTTGCTACTGGAGGTACATCGTTTGTCGACCTGTACAACAGAGGCAAAAACAAAGGTGAAAGCAGTTACTCATGTGTAGTAGACCAGGATAACTTTATTTGGGTTATCTGGAATGACGGATATATGAGCAGAGGACGTGTGAACCATTTCGGTTTCTTACCTAAATGGGAATAAATCTAAATCCGAAAGTTATGCTATATAAAGACCAAGTAGACAAGACACGAATACCTGCTCATATCGCTATCATCATGGATGGCAACGGGCGATGGGCCAAACAGCGGGGACAAGCTCGTTCGTTCGGTCATCAGGCGGGTGCGGAAACCGTTCATGTCATTGCCGAAGAAGCAGCACGTTTGGGAGTAAAATACCTTACACTCTACACGTTTTCTACCGAGAACTGGAATCGTCCGGCTGACGAAGTCGCAGCTTTGATGAGTCTTCTGATGGATTCCATCGAGGAAGAAACTTTCATGAAAAACAATATCAGTTTCCGCATTATCGGAGAAACTGAGAAACTGCCTGCCAATGTACTAAATCGGTTAAATCAATGTGTACAGCGCACTTCAAAAAATACCGGCATGTGTCTGGTACTTGCTTTGAGTTATTCTTCCAAATGGGAAATAACAAAAGCTGTCAAACAAATTGCCGGCAAAGTAGCTAGTGGAGAACTGGACATAAACAAGATAACTGACCAGACCATTGATCACTATCTGGCTACTAACTTTATGCCAGACCCGGACTTATTGATACGTACGGGAGGCGAAATAAGACTAAGCAATTACCTGCTATGGCAATGTGCCTATTCTGAGCTTTATTTTTGCGATACATTCTGGCCCGACTTTAAGGAGGAAGCGCTCTGTAAAGCGATCTGTGATTATCAACGAAGAGAACGCCGATTTGGCAAAACAAGTGAACAAATATTAAAATAAGAGATGCGATACTGTTTTTACCTCATTCTATTGACTTTGACATGTATGTTCAGTTTTTCAACAGTACATGCTCAAGAGAACAACAATACGGAAAAAGACCTACCGGTCATTTTATACAATGGTACACCCAAAAAGTATGAAATAGCCGATATCAAGGTTACAGATATTGATAACTACGAAGATTATGTCTTGATTGGTATTTCAGGACTCGCAGTAGGTCAGACAATTACTGTACCAGGTGATGATATTACCAGTGCAATCAAACGCTACTGGCGTCATGGCCTGTTCTCGGATGTCAAAATCACAGCCGAAAAAATAGAAGGTAACAAAATCTATTTGTTCATCCACTTAACGTTACGTCCGCGTATCACTGATATCCGCTTCAACGGAGTAAAGAAAAGTGAACGTGAAGACTTGCAGGCTAAACTGGGAATGGCTAAAGGTAGCCAGATCACCCCGAACTTGATAGACCGTGCAAAAATCATCATCAAAAGACATTTCGATGATAAAGGTTTCAAGAATGCAGAAGTCAATATTGTAGAACGTGAAGACCCTGCAAACAAAGAACAAGTATATGTAGATGTTAACATTGATAAAAAGGATAAAGTAAAAGTCCATAAAATTACAATCGACGGAAACAGTGTCCTGACAGACAAGAAGTTGAAGCGTGTCATGAAAAAGACAAACGAAAAAGGCAAGCTGGTCAACTTGTTCCGTGCAAAGAAATTTATCAATGAAAGATACGAAGAAGATAAGCAGAAGATTATTGATAAATATAACGAGCTGGGCTACCGTGACGCTATCATCGAGGTAGACAGTGTTACTCCATACGATGAAAAGACAGTAGACGTATACATGAAAATCTATGAAGGTAACAAGTATTACCTGAGAGACATTACATGGGTAGGTAATACCGTTTATCCTTCTGACTTGCTGAACGAGCAGTTACGCATGAAGCGAGGAGATGTATACAACCAGAAACTGTTGAACGACCGTATCAGTAACGATGAGGATGCTATCGGTAATAACTATTATAACCGAGGTTATGTATTCTACCACCTCGACCCGGTAGAAGTGAACATCGACGGTGACTCCATTGACCTGGAAATGCGTATCGTCGAAGGTCCACAGGCAAGTATCAGTCACGTACGTATCAATGGTAACGACCGTTTGTATGAAAACGTAGTCCGCCGTGAGCTTCGTACTCGTCCGGGTGATTTGTTCAGTAAAGAGGCTTTGGAACGTTCTTACCGCGAAATTGCGCAAATGGGACATTTCAACCCTGAAAACATCAAGCCGGATGTGCAGCCTAACTACGAAAACGGAACAGTTGATATCAACTGGGGACTGGAATCGAAGGCAAACGACCAGGTAGAGTTCTCTGCCGGTTGGGGAC
>OGOV01001635.1_pt1 | contig 19026 bp, 17 predicted proteins | sample 1552711 | NCBI WGS metagenome assembly OGOV01 (sample SAMEA2580216, study PRJEB22360) | human gut metagenome | biome: human gut; feature: human-associated habitat; material: faeces | place: Denmark | collected 2008/2010 | reverse complement strand
ACGTTTCTTTGATGAAAAACACCTGCGGTTCGTATTTGAGCTGCTTTGGTGGAGCATAGGGGAGTCGAACCCCTGACCTCAACATTGCGAACGTTGCGCGCTACCAACTGTGCTAATGCCCCGAGCAAATTGTTCGAATCTCGAACGGATACATTATAATGCATTGCGGAACAAAAAGCAAGCGGTATTAATCATATATTTCGCTGCGGAGTCGTTCTTCCTCTTTCATAAATATTCCACATTTTTTTAACAAATGAGTGCCGAAAACGGCTGTTATTCCGCCGAGCTTTGTGATATAATACACTTATGAACTTGGGAATACTCTGAACAAAACGCTTTTGCTGAACAGCTTTTGATAAGAGTTTCCTCAGTAATCGTTGATTAATTCGGAGAACGGGCACGGAGTGTTCTCTCCTTTTAATCACTGCTTACATAAAAAAAGGAGTATCAACATGAAGACCTACGAACGTTTTTTGAATTATGTAAGAATCCACACCGCAAGCTCCGAGGACAGTTCATCCGTCCCCACGACTGAAAGACAATTTGACCTTGCGAAGCTTCTTGTAAAAGAGCTTCACGCAATCGGCGTTGAAAACGCAAGGGTTGATGATAAATGCTATGTTTATGCCTCCGTTGCAGCAACACCCGGCTGTGAAAGCTGCCCCGCAATCGGCTTCATTGCGCATATGGACACCGTTCCGGATTTTTCCGGCGAAAATGTTCAGCCGCGAATCATTGAAACCTATGACGGCGGCGACGTTGTTCTCGGCACAAGCGGCCGTGTGCTTTCTTCCAAAAAGCTTCCCCATTTGCCTTCCCTAAAGGGCAAAACGCTCATCGTGACCGACGGAACAACAGTTCTCGGCGGCGATGACAAAGCAGGCATTGCCGAAATCATGACCGCAATTGAACGCGTCATTTCCGAAAACCGTCCCCACGGCAAACTTTGCATCGGCTTTACCCCGGATGAAGAAGTCGGCTCCGGTGCGGACAATTTCAATGTTGCCGAATTCGGTGCAGACTTTGCGTACACCGTTGACGGCGGCGCGGAAGGCGAAATCGAATACGAAAACTTTAATGCTGCGGCCGCAAAAATCGTTGTAAACGGTTTTAATATTCATCCCGGCGATTCAAAAAACAAAATGATAAACGCACTGTTGGTTGCAATGGAGCTGAACTCCATGCTGCCGGATGAAACGCCGGCCAACACAGAAGGATACGAGGGCTTTTTCCACCTTACGGACATGAGCGGCAATGTGGAACGTGCGGAAATGGACTATATCATTCGCGACCACAGCGAAGCAATCATGACTGCGCGTAAAGCAACTCTTGCTCACGCCGTTAAAATCCTTAACGAAAAATACGGCAGCGGTACCGTTGAATGCACCGTCCGCGACCAGTATCTCAACATGGTTGAAAAAATCCGTCCCTGTATGCACCTTATCGACAACGCAGTTGAAGCTGCAAAATCCATCGGGCTTGCGCCCAAAGTTGCACCCATCCGCGGCGGAACCGATGGAGCAAGGCTCAGCTTTATGGGGCTTCCCTGTCCGAATCTCGGCACCGGCGATTTTGCCTGCCACGGACCGTATGAACATGTGACCGTTGAAGGCATGGAAAAATGCACCGAACTCGTGCTGCTGCTTATTGACAAGTATTCAAAAGCCGCAAAATAAATCGGTGAAGCATTCGGTTTTTTCACCCGCGCAAAACGGTTTGTCCGAACTTATCTGCGCGGGTATAGGTTCTTTTTTGAAACGCTCTTTTACTGATTCAATCGAAAGGAAACTTTTGCGCTGCAAAGGTTATGGTCATAAACATGAAATTGCCGAAGAGGCTTCTTGCGCTGCTTGTTGCCGCCATGTGCGCTGTTCTTACTGCCGGCGGCTGCAACCCTCAGAAAACACCTGATTACGGTATCAATCCCGTCGCGCTCAGCGTTAACGGAGTTGATATCACGCTTTTTGATTTCGACAGATTCTACACAACAAACCAAAAATATTACTACCTTACCCATGGTGCAGTTGACGCTCAGGAGTATTTTGAAACAGTTCTTGATGAAGTCGTCCGCTACGGTGTTGCTTTGAGCAAAGCTCAGGAGCTTAATATTCAACTGACTGCGGAAGACGAAGACGAAGTTCAAAACGAATTGCAGACGCAGTGCGACCTGACATTTGAAAAATACAGCAAGACTCTTGCGGACAGCAGCACGGCAAGCGCCGCACCGGCCTTGGATTCCAAAACGGTTGAAGCTGCATTCCGCGAAGACAAGGGATACTCCTTTGCCGAATATCGCGGATTCCTTGCACGCTTTTTACGCAACAAAAAGATTATTTCAAAGCTTTACGAGGAAATCACCGCCGATGTTGCCCCGGATGAGGAAGAAATTATTGCTTATATTCAACTTAATGTCAGCGAACAGAGTCTCGACAGCTTTTCAACCTTCGTAACCCGGTATAAAAGTTTTGTGAACGAAAAAGGCGATGTTCCGTTCTTTGTTCCGGAGGATTGTTTCACCGTCGATCAGCTGCTGCTTCAATACAGTTCCGACGAAAGCGAAAGCACTGCCGAACCTGATGCCTCCGGCACGCTGCCCGCCTACACCTTCGACACAGCTTCCGTGTCCGCATCCGAAATCGATTCCATCCTTTCGGTCGGAGTCTCCTATGATGACTTCATTGACCTTATTGCGCGGTATGGCAACGATGAAAACATGCAGGGCGATGTTTTTCTCCGCTGGGGTTATCTGATTCATAACACTCTGTTTGAAGATTACGAAAAGCCTCTTCTCATCGGTGCTTATTATGCGCACGGCATTGAGCAACTTCCTCCCGAGCTTTCGAACAAAAATACATCCTCACAATACTTCGAAACCACGGACGGGAAACGTATCGTAAAAATCACCGCCAAGGGCAGCATCCGCTACGTTGTTGAAAACCGCAGCCTTGCAAAGGGACCGATGCCCTACGTTGAAGGGGATGAAGTATGGAACCTCAGCTATGACGGTGCACTTGCTGCTGCAAGCGACATAGAATACGATGATCAGTTCGAAGTCTGGTTCAGCGAAGCGAACGTTACCTATTATTACGATCGTTTCAAGTCGAACTACATTTCTCCCGCCGTACCCAAGCAGAAATAACCTTTCTGCATCGGCGGTGGCTTTGCGGCTGTGTTTCATCATTTTTTTGAATTTTCGGACTGCATGTGCTGCGGTGCAGTCCGTTTTTTCGGGCAAAACGGTTCAAATGTACGTTTTTTTTGCATATGATTGGTTCTGACCCGTTGCCTTGCAGAAGCAAAAATGGTATAATGCAGGGAATGAAAAAAATTGATTGAAAGGTACAGGGGTATCTGCATCCAATGAAAAAAATCGATCCTGTTGTGATGAAAGAAACAATGAGAATCCTTATCGGTTCAATCGTTCTCGGTGCAATTATGAACGCCGTGTTTTTGATGCTCCGCTGTTGGAATCTCCCCGTACTGTTCGGAACTCTGCTCGGAACAGCCGGTTCGGTGCTCAACTTTTTTCTTATGGCGCAAACCGTTTCCCACAGCGTGACCCTTCAGCAGGATGAAGTAAAGCGCAAGGTTCGCTTTTCCCACTCCCTGCGCACGCTGATGCTGCTTGTGCTTATGATCCTCGGTATTGCGCTGAGCTGCTTCAACACAATTGCGGCTCTCGTTCCCTACCTTTTCCCGCGGCTCATCATCGCCGCATACAGACTGACTCACCGTGAGGATTTTCAAACTGACGGCGGTTCGGACAAATAATTTTAACGGTTTTCGGTTATTGCCGATAGTTTTGCTTTAAAAGCATTGTTGAAGGAAAAATATGAACGTTTCTGCAAATGAAACCGCGCGGTGCGGTGCGTCCGCCCCCGTGCCCGAAAAAAAGCCGTCCGTAGGCTTCAAAATTGTTGATTGCATTTTGATTGTGGGAATTCTTCTGCCCCTTTTGGGCGGAATCGTTATCCGTGTTTTGACGCATCCTGTCGAAAGCGGAATCTCCATCACCGGCGCAGTGATACTTGCGGAGTTTGATTTTCCGCTGCAAAAACTTCAGCTGACCGAGGCGCAGGTCAACTCGTGGCTCGTTATGGCGTCAATATCGGCGCTCTGCCTGTTCCTTGCGCACGGGCTGAATTCCGGCATCAGGTGCCGCCGCCACCTCATTGCAGAGTGGATAGTTGAAAAAACCGATTCCCTCGTTCACGAGAACATGGGTGATTTTTTCAGGGCATTCTCGCCTTTTGTTGCGGCAATAATGGCGCTTTCGCTGTTTTCAAGCCTTCAGTCCCTGCTGGGACTGTTCCCTCCGACTTCCGACTTCAATGTTGTTTTCGGCTGGTCGCTGCTTGTTTTCATCATAATCACTCATTACAAGCTCAAGGGCGGCCTCGGATACTACCTCAAGGGCTTCACCGAACCGTTCCTGCCGTTCACGCCGCTCAACATCCTCGGTGAAGTTGCGACACCTATTTCAATGGCGTTTCGTCACTACGGTAATGTACTCTCCGGCTCGGTCGTCTCTGCGCTTATTGCAGCAGGGCTTGCGTCAGTCTCGGCAGCGGTATTCGGGAAACTCCCCGGCGTGCTCGGAAGCATTCCGTTCCTTCAGGTCGGTCTTCCCGCCGTGCTGAGCATTTATTTCGACGTGTTCAGCGGATGCCTTCAGGCGTTCATATTTGCAATGCTCACAATGCTTAACATTGCCGGAGGCTTCCCCGAAGACAAATGGCTTGAGCGTCGGGAGCGCAAAGCAAAGAGAAAACAGCGAACGACGGGAACTCAAAAAGCTTAGTCCCGTAAAAACGAATTGTTAAACCGTCCGCGGCGAACGTTCTTTCAAAACAGCGTTTCCCGTCGGTTTCAAGGATTAAAAATAACAAAAGAACCGCAGCATACAGAACGCTGCGGCAAACAGGAGGAAAGAACAAATGGAACTTGCTGTTGCAATCATGCTCGGCTGCTGCGCACTCGGTGCGGGTATCGCAATGATCGCGGGTATCGGCCCCGGTATCGGTGAGGGCAACGCCGTTGCAAAGGCTTGCGAAGCCATCGGTCGTCAACCCGAGGCAAAAGGTGCCGTTACGTCAACAATGATCATGGGCTGCGCAATCGCCGAAACCACCGGTATTTACGCACTCGTTATCGCGATTCTGCTGATTTTCGTTGCGCCTGCGCGCTTTGTTGATGTGCTTAAGGCCGCAATCGGTCAATAAAGTTTTCGGAGTGAACAAAAATGCCAACTTTGGATGTTATTTCCGTTAACATCTGGTCGATTCTGATTTCGCTCTGCAACCTTTTGATATTGTTTTTCATTATCAAAAAATTTCTTTACAAGCCCGTGCGCAAAATGCTTGCCGAAAGGCAGGCCGCAGTGGACAAGGTTTACAGCGAGGCCGATGAAGCTCTGCGCTCCGCAGAGCAGGATCGCCTGACCTATTCGCAAAAACTTGAGCAGGCCGACTCCGAATGCGACGCGCTTTTGAAATCGGCAAAGGAGAATGCCGACAGGCGCGGCAGCGAGATAATCTCCGATGCACAATCGCAGGCGGCGGATATCATGCGGCGCGCAAATGCGGAAATCGAGCTTGAAAAGCAAAAGGCCGCCGACGGAATGCGGCGCAGAATTGCGGACATTTCCGTCAATGTTGCCGAAAAGCTGCTTGCACGCAGCGTTGACGGCAGTGAGCACAGGCGGCTCATTGATTCGGCGATAGACGAGATTGGTAACGAAGATGTCAACAATCAGTAAGGAATACGGCGGCGCACTCTTCCTTGCGGCAAAGGAAGAGGACAATGCGTCCGACGGATATTTAAAACAAGTTTTCGATGCTGTTATGCTGTGCAGTCGGCTTTTTAAGGAAAATCCGCTGTATGTCAGCTTTTTGAAAACGCCCGATATTCCGCTCGAAGACAGACTGGCTGCCGTTCACGATGCTCTGAACGGCAGAGTTCCGGAATACGTGGATAATTTTATCGAGTTGCTTACGGAACGCGGCTATATTGACCGTTTTTCCGAATGTGCGGATGAGTTTAAGCTCCTCTACTATGCCGAAAACGGCATTGCCGAGGCGGAAGTCGTTTCCGCCGTGCCGCTTACGGACGGCGAAGTGAATGCACTCCGCACAAAACTCAAAAAAATCACAGGCAAGCGCATTGAGCTGTTGTTTGAAATCGACCCTTCCGTTATCGGAGGACTTATTGTCCGCGTTGACGGGTGCGTGATTGACGCAAGCGTCAGGAAGGATTTGGACAATCTGCGTGAGCTTATGGGCAAAACAGCACATTAATCGACTCTGATTAAAGCTTTCCTTCAAAAAAGGATTCGGCCTCCGCTTTTTAAGCGGCACTGCTCGGAGTTGTTTTCACAATGAAAGGATGGTCAAGATAATGAACCTGCGGCCCGAAGAGATCAGCACATTAATTAAAGACCAAATTAAAAATTACAGAACAAAAATAGAACCTGCCGAAACAGGCACGGTAATTCTGTTCGGAGACGGCATTGCAAAAGCACACGGGCTGCGCAGCTGTGTTTCCAACGAATTGCTGGAGTTTGACGACGGCAGCATCGGTATTGCACAGAACCTTGAAGAAGAAGTTGTTTCAATCGCCGTGCTTTCCGATGAACCCGACATTCACGAGGGCACCGAAGTCCGCCGCACGGGAAGGATAGTTTCCGTTCCCGTCGGTGAAGCGCTTTTGGGCAGAGTTGTCCATGCTCTCGGCGGCCCGATAGACGGCAAGGGACCCATCAACTGCACCGAAACCCGCCCGATCGAAGCTGAAGCTCCGGGCATCATCCGCCGCAAAAGTGTTTCTGTTCCGCTGCAAACCGGCATCAAAGCTATCGACAGCATGATTCCGATCGGCAGAGGACAGCGTGAGCTTATCATCGGCGACAGGCAAACGGGCAAAACTTCCATTGCGATTGACACAATTATTAACCAGCGCGGCAAGGACGTCATATGCATCTATGTTGCGATCGGACAGAAAAACTCCCTCGTTGCACAGATAACCGAAACGCTGCAAAAAGCAGGCGCAATGGACTACACCGTCATCGTTTGCGCTTCCGCTTCCGAAAGCGCACCCGTGCAATACATTGTTCCCTATTCCGGCTGCGCAATGGCCGAGTATTTCCGCGAAAAGGGCAAGGATGTTCTCATTGTTTACGATGATTTGAGCAAACACGCCGTTGCTTACCGCGCACTTTCGCTGCTGATTCGCCGCCCGCCGGGACGTGAAGCATATCCGGGCGATGTATTCTATCTGCATTCGCGCCTGCTTGAACGTGCAGCCTGCGTTGCGCCCGAGTACGGCGGCGGTTCGATCACGGCTCTGCCCATCATCGAGACACAGGCGGGTGACGTGTCCGCATACATCCCGACAAACGTTATTTCCATCACGGACGGACAGATTTTCCTTGAAACGGAACTCTTCCATTCAGGTATTCGCCCCGCAATCAACCCCGGCATTTCGGTCAGCCGTGTCGGCGGCGCGGCTCAGCTCAAACCCATGAAAAAGGTTTCCGGCGAGCTGAAACTGCTCTATTCCCAGTATCGCGAACTTCAGGCTTTTGCTCAGTTCGGAAGCGATTTGGATGCAGACACAAAGGCAAGGCTTGCATTGGGCGAACGCATTGTTGAGGTGCTGAAGCAAAAGCGCAATTCCCCCGTCACCGTGGGCTGCCAAACGGCAATTATTTACGCTGTTACGCACGGAAAGCTCAACGATATTCCCGTTGAAAGCGTTTCCGATTACGAAGCGGCACTGTACGAACTGCTCCGAAGCGAATACTCCGACCTTTTGAACAGGTTTGATGCAGGGCAATACGAACAGGCGGATATTGACGAGCTGAATTCCGCGCTTGCGAAACTTGCCGAAAAGTTCCGCCCGTGAACATTCCGCGGGTTCAACAGATAAACAGATAACAGAGGTTATTTACAATGAGCGCAAACATCAAGCTGCTCAAAACAAGAATAAAGAGCGTTGATTCAACACTGCACCTGACACGCGCAATGCAGCTTGTTGCCGCAAGCAAAATCCGAAAGGCAACCGAAAAACTTGCCGCATCGCGAAGCTATCTTGATGCGTTCGGAACCGTCATGGCGCAGCTCGCATCATCAAGCGAATGCGCTTCCTCGCCCTTTCTCAAACCGCGAAGCGGCAAAAGAGCAATCCTCATCGTTATTGCGGGCGACAGAGGACTCGCCGGCGGCTATAACGCAGGCGCATTTCGCAAGGCGGCGGAAGCGTTTTCTTCAGCTGACGACGATGAAAGCTCCGGTGGTTACGACATAATCGAGGTTATTCCCATCGGCAGACGCGGCTTTGAACGTTGGAACACTCTGACGAAACGCAATTACGGTGCGGAAGCTTTCACCGTGCAGGAATGTGCAGAGCTTTGCGACGACCTTTGCAAACGCTACCTTAATGATGAATTTGACAGGCTGCTTCTCGTGTCAACCGAATACATTTCGGTTATGCAATGCGAGGCGCACCTCTCCTGCCTGCTTCCTTTTGAAAGGCCGTCCGGCGGCTCCGCACGCCCCGCCGAATTCGAGCCGGACAGTGAAACCGTCCTGAACGCCGTTGTTCCGGAATATATATGTTCAATGCTGTTCGGTGCCGTTCGAGAAAGCTTTGCTTGCGAAGTTGCGGCACGGCGTGTTGCAATGGACAGCGCAACCAAAAATGCAGGCATCATGATGGACGATTTGCAGCTTGAATACAACCGTGCGCGGCAAAGCGCGATCACGCAGGAGCTGACGGAGATCATCGCCGGTGCCGATGCGTAAACGCTTCACAACACTCTACCACTCCGTTTCCGAAAGGAGTTTATAAAATGGCAAAAAAACTTACAGGAACTGTCTCCCAGGTTATCGGCCCGGTCATTGACGTTCACTTTCCCGCCGGGCGGCTGCCCGCAATAAACAATGCACTCACTGTTCCGATCGGCAATAAAACGCTGACGGTTGAAGTTGCTCAGCATATCGGCGGCAACACCGTTCGCTGCATTGCGATGGAATCCACCGACGGCCTCAAGCGCGGCGAAACCGTTACCGACACCGGAGCTGCAATCAGCGTTCCCGTCGGCAGGAAAACACTCGGAAGGATTTTTAATGTTCTCGGCGACCCCGTGGACGAAAAACCAGCCCCGAAGGACTGTGCACATTGGGCTATTCACCGCACGCCTCCCGCATATGCGGAGCTTTCCTCTTCCACCGAAATTCTTGAAACGGGCATCAAAGTCATTGACCTGATCTGCCCGTATGCCAAAGGCGGAAAAATCGGTTTGTTCGGCGGCGCGGGCGTCGGCAAAACGGTTATCATCATGGAGCTTATCAACAACATTGCCACCCAGCACGGCGGCATCTCCGTATTTACCGGCGTCGGCGAACGCACACGCGAGGGCAACGATCTTTATAACGAGATGAAGCAATCCGGCGTTCTTGAAAAAACCGCGCTTGTTTACGGACAGATGAACGAACCGCCGGGAGCGAGAATGCGCGTCGGCCTTTCCGGCTTGACAATGGCGGAATACTTCCGCGACGAGGAGCATCAGGATGTTCTGCTTTTCATCGACAATATCTTCCGTTTTACGCAGGCAGGCAGCGAAGTTTCCGCGCTCTTGGGGCGAATGCCCTCCGCTGTCGGCTATCAGCCCACGCTTGCAAATGAAATGGGCGCATTGCAGGAACGCATAACGTCAACAAAAAAGGGTTCGATAACCTCCGTTCAGGCGGTTTATGTGCCCGCGGATGACTTGACCGATCCCGCACCCGCAACCACTTTTGCGCATCTTGATGCAACAACGGTTTTGAGCAGAAGCATTGCTTCCCAAGGCATCTATCCCGCAGTTGACCCGCTTGAGTCAACGAGCCGAATCCTCTCCCGCGAAGTTGTCGGCGCTGAACACTATGCAATTGCCCGCGAAGTTCAGCGCATATTGCAGCGTTACAACGAACTTATGGACATCATTGCTATAATGGGCATGGACGAGCTTTCCGATGAAGACAAACTGACCGTTTCGCGCGCACGCAAGGTTCAGCGTTTCTTCTCTCAGCCGCTTACGGTTGCGGAGCAGTTCACCGGTTTTAAGGGCAAATATGTTCCACTCAGCGAAACGATTCGCGGTTTCCGCGAAATTATCGAAGGCAAGCATGATGATCTGCCCGAATCCGCCTTCCTCTTTGTCGGCTCGATTGATGAAGCGGTTGAAAAAGCAAAAAATCAGAACTTATAATGTTTCGGGAACATAATTAATGTCTCCCGCACACAGCGTTTATTGCAGCAGGTGCAGTATGAAAGATTATACCCTTAAAATTTCAACCCCCGACGGTGATGCTTTCTCGGGTTCCGCCCTGAGCCTTTCCGTGCGCGGCACCGAAGGCGAGCTTGGCATACTTGCAGGCCACGCCCCGTTCGTGACGGCCGTTGTCCCCTGCCGCTGTCGGCTCATTGAAGCGGACGGCACGGAACACAGTTTCAGCTGCGGCGGCGGCTTGCTCTGCGTTGCACCGGGCGGCAAATCGCCCGAAGTTTCCCTGCTCTCAAGCAGAATAAGCTTCGAAAGCTGAACACAGTATTTTTTACGACACAAAAGATAAAAGCGGACAGTCCGAGGGTTTGCTCTCAAATATCGGGTTGTCCGCTGTTTTCAACTTTTTCTCGGCATTCAGTATAAAACCGATTCATTGTACAACCTTTGTTTTTATACCTCTGCGTCTTTTATCATATACCGTCAACGTTGTTTCCGTGCACAAAATGTGCTCAATATATTTATATTGGAATGACTTCGTTCCCGCAACGTTTATGTTTTTGATAATTGCAAACGATTTTTGTTATTTGATTATATCCGACTCTTTCGGTACGAAAATATGTATTGTCCAAAGCGCAACACAACATCTTGGGCTTGACTCGATACTGAGTGCCAAAATATAGTGTTCAAATGTCGTCCAAAACCCTTGCAGCTTCCGCTGCGCTATGCTATAATAAAAACAGACGATAGAATCATTCTCGAATTTATTCTGTTTTCGGAGGTAAAACACTATGTATAGAGTCATCAAGCGGGACAACAGCATCGTTGATTTCAACCTTTCAAAAATCAAGGACGCAATGAGCCTCGCATTCCAATCCCGGCAAAAACCTTGTCATCCCGATGTTTTGGATCTGCTCGCGCTGAAGGTTACAGCCGATTTTTCATCCAAAGTTAAGGATGAACTTGTGAATGTCGAAGACATTCAGGACAGTGTTGAGTCCGTTCTCATTCAAGCCGGCTATGCAGATGTCGCAAAGGCATATATTCTCTATCGACGCCAACGCGAAAAGCTGCGCAACATGAAAAACACTTTCCTCGACTATCGTGACACGGTTAACAAATACCTGAACGTCACCGATTGGCGCGTCAAGGAGAATTCAACCGTCACCTATTCCGTGGGCGGGCTTATTCTTTCCAACAGCGGCGCAATAACTGCCAACTATTGGCTCAGTGAAGTTTACGACGACGAAATTGCAAATGCTCACCGCACCTGCGAATTCCATCTGCATGATCTTTCAATGCTGACGGGTTATTGCGCGGGTTGGTCGCTGCGCCAGCTTATCGAAGAGGGTCTTTCCGGTGTCGCAGGCAAAATAACGTCCTCCCCTGCAAAGCATCTTTCAACGCTCTGCAACCAAATGGTCAATTTTCTCGGTATCATGCAGAACGAATGGGCGGGCGCACAGGCGTTCAGTTCATTCGACACATACCTTGCACCGTTTGTCCGCACGGATAATCTGACCTATGAACAGGTCAAAAAGTGCATCGAAAGCTTTATTTACGGTGTGAACACCCCTTCCCGTTGGGGCACTCAGGCACCGTTCTCCAATATCACCCTTGATTGGACCGTTCCGGATGATCTGCGCGACCGTCCTGCAATCGTCGGCGGCAAACCCATGGATTTTACCTACGGTGACTGCAAAAAAGAAATGGACATGGTCAACAAGGCCTTCATCGAGATCATGATAGACGGCGATGCGCACGGCAGGGGCTTCCAGTACCCGATTCCGACTTATTCCATCACTAAGGATTTCGATTGGTCCCCCACCGAAAACAACCGGCTTTTGTTCGAAATGACGGCAAAATACGGCACACCGTATTTCTCCAACTATGTCAACAGCGACATGAAGCCCAGCGATATCCGCTCCATGTGCTGCCGTCTGCGCCTTGATCTGCGCGAGCTGCGCAAAAAGAGCGGCGGATTTTTCGGAAGCGGTGAAAGCACCGGCAGCGTCGGCGTTGTTACGCTGAACATGCCGCGTCTCGCTTACCTTTCCGCAAACGAGCAGGAGTTCTATCAGAGGCTTGACAAGCTTATGGACATTGCCGCACGTTCGCTGCATGTAAAGCGTACCGTTATCGGCAGACTGCTTGACGAAGGACTCTATCCCTATACAAAACGCTATCTCGGTTCGTTCAACAACCATTTTTCCACCATCGGACTTGTCGGCATGAACGAGGCTTGCCTTAACGCAAGCTGGCTGCGCGAGGACCTGTCGCACAGAGAGGCGCAGGAATTCACAAAGGCGGTTTTGAACCATATGCGCGGCAGGCTTTCCGACTATCAGGAACAGTACGAAGGGGAATTGTTCAACCTTGAGGCAACTCCGGCGGAGTCCACCGTGTATCGCTTTGCAAAATACGACGCAAAGAACTTCCCCGGCATAATCACCGCCGGAAAAGAGGGTGAAACGCCTTATTACACCAACAGCTCACATCTTCCCGTCAGCTATACGGAAGATATTTTCTCTGCACTGGATATTCAGGACGAGCTGCAAACGCTCTATACCTCCGGCACGGTGTTCCACACCTTCCTCGGCGAAAAACTGCCCGATTGGCAGAGTGCGGCGACCCTTGTTCGCAAAATTGCGGAGAATTATAAGCTGCCTTACTATACCATCTCCCCCACCTACTCGGTTTGCCGCACGCACGGTTATCTTGCAGGCGAGCAGCACACATGCCCGCATTGCGGAAGCAAAACCGAGGTTTACAGCCGAATCACCGGTTACTACCGCCCGGTGCAGAATTGGAACGACGGCAAAGTTCAGGAGTTTAAGGACAGGAAGGTGTACAGCATGCTGGACTACCGCGAGCATAAGCAGCGCGAAGCCGAAGCTGCCGCCGCCGCTGAAAAAAACGCATCCCCCGATGTCGCGGCTGCATATACGCTTTTCACAACAAAAACCTGCCCGAACTGCAAAGCGGCAAAGACGATTCTTGACCGAGCCGGAATCAAATACGATGTTGTTGATGCCGAAGACGAGCCCGAGCTTGCTCTGCGCTACGGCGTGATGCAGGTTCCCGCATTGGTTGTTGTCAGTTTCGGCGAAAACGGCTCCGGCAACGCCGAAAAGCTGTCCGGCGTCGGACCTATCAACGGCTTTGTGCGCAGCATGGGCTGTGAACAGACGGCGAACTGAGTGTCCTGCTCACAAATTTCCGGTAATGAAATAACAAGTACGATCTGCCGCCGGGCAAAGTGATTGCCTTCACCCGCCGCATAAAAATGCAGCTTGTGTTTATCACTCGGTCCGTGCGGCATTGTATTATTATATTGCTGCCTGTTTTTACTTTATTGTCCAACGGAGTGTTTATTTTATGGAACTTTTCGACACACATGCCCACCTTTCGGATGAAGCCTTTGACGAGGACAGGCATTCGCTGATTCCGAAACTTTTCGAAAGCGGCGTCACACGCATTATCGATGTTGCCTGCGATGTTCGCACCGCTGACCGAACGATTGAACTCATCGATCGCTATCCCTTCATTTACGGAACCGTCGGAATGCATCCGCACGATGTTTCCGCAATGGATAATGCGATGATGGACAGAATTTCAGATATTTTGCAGCACAAAAAAATGCTTGCTCTCGGTGAAATCGGGTTGGATTATCACTATGACCTTTCCCCGCGCGATTGTCAGAGAAAATGGTTTGCGGAACAGCTTGAGCTTGCAAAGCAGCTCGGTTATCCCGTTGTGCTCCATATTCGCGAAGCATTCGGGGACTGCATGGACATTCTTCACGCACACCGTGACGGACTGCGCGGAGTTATGCATTGCTATTCCGGAAGCGTTGAAACGGCATTTGAATGCCTTGACTTAGGCCTGAATTTCAGTTTCGGCGGAGCCGTAACTTTTAAAAACGCAAAAAAACCCGTTGAAGTTGTTCAAAAGCTGCCGCTCGACAGCATCATGCTGGAAACGGACTGCCCCTACATGACCCCCGTGCCGCACCGCGGCGAACGCAACCACCCCGGGTTTATGCACCTTACGGCAGAAAAAATTGCGGAAGTTCGCGGCATTTCAGCAGAGGAAGTCTGCTCCGCAGCTTATAAAACTGCCAATAGCTTTTTCGGCATTGAATAATGAAATGAATAAATGCCCGCAGCACTTCCGTATTCACGGCAAATGCTGCGGGCTTGTCAATGCTTTATTTTATAATTAATTCAAACTTTTCGGTTTTCAAACCGCTTAAGCGCGAAAGTCAGTCATTGTGCGCACTTGAGTTTCTTTTTGCTATTTCCATGATTTCGGGATATTTTCGGGTTATATAGGCATAGCCCGCTTCGCTGTGCGGAAGGCCGCATGCAGAGCAGTCTTTCACGCCACCCGCAATGAATTTGAAATTCCCGCCGCATTTATCGCCCAATGCATACAGCGGACAATAGCAGAAAAGGCAGTTGAAAAAACCGTTCTCCGGCAGTTTGTGACAGGGGAAATACTCGCACCTGCTGTTTTGAAAATATGCAAAATGCGGCTGACCGTAATTTTCTCGCTGCTCAGTTTCCGAACCGCTCGTGCTCATATCATTCACATTTTTTGTTTCATCCATGTTCAAAATAGCTCCTTCTTGATAGAATCCGATATTCTGCAATGCGTTCCGTTTCAGCTTTCCGCAGCTTTTTCTGCATTCTGCATACTGTCAATGTATTCGCAGGCCGCAATCGCCGCAACACCGCCGTCCGCACCCGCTGTCACAAGCTGTCTTACGGATTTTGTTCTGCAATCCCCCGCTGCAAAAATCTCCGGTCTGGAAGTCTTGCAGTCCTCGCCCGAACGGATAAAACCGCTCTCATCAAGCTTCACAAGCTCCGCAAACACACCGTTGTTCGGCGCAAACCCAACGGCAATGAATGCGCCGCTGACCGAAAGCTCCCTTTCCTCGCCCGTTTCGCGATTTTTAACAACGATTCCGGAAAGCTTGCCTTCCCCGATGAAGCGCGCAACGGTGCTGTTCAGAACCGGCTCAATGTTTGCGCAGGCAGCAAGTCCGTCCGCAACATGTTTTTCGGCACGAAATTCGCTGCGGCGGTGAATCAGATAAACCTTGCTGCAAATCTTTGAAAGATATATCGCATCCTGAACGGCTGTGTTTCCTCCGCCGATGACCGCAACGGCTTTATCCTTAAAAAACGCACCGTCGCAAACTGCGCAAAATGATATTCCGCTGCCGATAAATTTCTGTTCGCCCTCCGCGCCGGGCAATCTGTGTTTAAGTCCGGTGGCAATTATAAGCGTTCGTCCCGTAAATTCCTGATAATCGGTTCGTACCGTCACTGTTTTGTCCGCATTTTCGCTGACAGCAGCAACGGCACCGACTTCAACATCCGCACCGAGATTCATGACCTGTTCAACAAGCACTTCAACAAGCTCATTGCCGCTCATCGGGCGTGTGAACGGGTAGTTTTCAACATGCGGGGAGAGCGTTATCTGTCCGCCGAATGCTTCTTTTTCAATAAGAAGCACGGATTTTCCTGCGCGACGCGCATAAACTGCGGCTGTCAACCCGGCAGGTCCCGCGCCTGCAATTATAATGTCATAAATTTTTTGCTGCATTGGAAATTCCTCCGTTACATCAGTTTCTTCAGCGGTTCAAGTTCCAGTTTGTCGAAAGCTCTAAGCGCATTGTAAAGCTCCGCCGCAATAAGACGCATTCCGCCCACGGAATTGCTTTCGATATTACAAGGCATGAGCGGATCGTGCAGGCTGCGGCGAACAAGGAACCAGCCGTTTCCGTGCGTTTCGTCCGCATTCACGCGGACCCCCTCGTAATTCGGCTGAACAATTTCAAATCCGGGAAGGTTTGAAAAATGCTTTTCCACAGTTTCCAATACGGCGGCGGTGTAATCCGCCGTGTCGTCAAGCAGCACATTGAGCCGCGCTTCCGCGCTTTCGCAGGGTTCTTTAAGGTTTGCAATAAGTTCGTTCAAAGTCTTGCCTTCGCGCCGCGCTTCAACAAGCGCGACAAGCAGCTTTACAATTATGTATGCACCGTCATCAAGAAAATAGTTTTCGCGCAATGCACCGTGGCCGCTGGTCTCCATAGCGAGTATCGCATTAGCGAATATCGCATTCGCGAATTCGGCATTAGCGAATATCGCATTTTTTGCCGCTTCTTCCAAGGCAAGCAGGCGTTTCGCTTCGTTTATAACGTTGCGATAGCCGCGCTTGAACCTGTGGTGGCGGCAGCCGAGGGAGTTGATGAAATCCGTGAGTCCGGTTGATGTAATCGAATCCGTAACAACTGTTATCGGGCCGTACTGACGAACGAGAATCGCCGTCATAAGCGCAATCAGCCTGTTCCTGTCAAGCGCAATAACGCCGCCGTCGGAAGGGAGGACCGCGCCCGCTCTGTCAACATCGGTGTCGAAAATAATGCCGAAATCCGCACCCGTTTCCGTAACGGCATCGCATATGCTGCGCATTGCTTCGGCATTTTCGGGATTGGGCTGATGATTCGGGAACCTTCCGTCCGGTTCAAGGAACCTGCTGCCCGTGATATCCGCACCCAACGGTTCAAGCAGCCGTTCGGCAAAGAACCCCCCCGCACCGTTGCCGGCATCAACAACGATTTTAAGGCCGCTGAAAGGTTTTTCATCTTTTGCACAGCCGAGGGCGGAAAGGATTTTTTCTTTAAGTCCGTTTACATAGGGCGTCATAACGTCAACCGTTCCGCATTGGCCGCGCTGCGCGGCAATCGGAAATGCGGCTTCTTCGGCGGACGCAAGAATTGCCGTAATATCGGCCTTTTCAAGCCCGCCCGCAATTGCGGTGAAAAATTTCATGCCGTTGCGTTCCATCGGCAAATGACTTGCCGTGACCATTATTCCGGCATCAAAATGCAGTTCGTTCACGCAGCACATAAACATTGCCGGAGTGCTTGCAAGGCCGCCGTCATAAGCATTTGCACCGACGGAAGCAATGCCGTCCGCAAGCCAGACAGTAAGCTGTTCACCGCTCAGTCTTGAATCCCTGCCTATTGCAATGCGCAGTTCGGAAGCGGGCTTATTTGCCCTGTCCGCAGCAAAAAGCGCAAATGCCGCGCCGATGCGCACAACGCTGTTCTGCGTTAAATTCACGGGCTTTCCGCCCTCGGTTTCAATCGCAACTCCGCGAATATCGCTTCCATTCTGAAGTTTTTTAAAGTCAGTCATGCCATTCCTCACATTTCATTCGGGCTGTTTTCTTGCGGTACAGCAAACAGGGCAGCCGCAAAACCGCCCGTTTGCAAATTCCAAAAATCAAATCAATCTTATCAGGCTTCGAAATAGTCGCCCCTGCGGTAATCATACAGCGCATTCACAAAGCCCTTGTCGATATTGTCAAGCACCTTGCCCGTGCCGATTGCAACGCAGGAAATGGGATCCTCCGCAACATAGCAGGGAACCTTCGTGTGTTCGGCAACGAATTTATCCATGCCGTAAAGCAGTGCGCCGCCGCCCGTGAGGCAAATGCCGTTTTCAGCAATGTCGCTTGCAAGTTCAGGCGGAGTTTTTTCAAAAAGGTTTCGAACCGTTTCGAGGATATTCTGAAGAGGTTCTTCAAGCGCATCGATCATTTCGTTTGAGCCGATTGTTATCGCCTGCGGCAGACCGGAAATCAGGTTGCGGCCTTTAACGTCGATAAATACCTGTTCCTTGCGCGGATAAGCCGAGCCGATGCGAATTTTCATCTCCTCTGCGGTGCGCTCACCGATAAGAAGGTTGTGCTTTTTGCGCATATAACGAACGATGGATTCATCAAACCTGTCGCCCGCAACTTTTATTGATTCGCTGAGAACCGAACCGCCGAGAGAGATTATCGCAACGTCGGTCGTTCCGCCGCCGATATCAACGACCATGTTGCCGCGCGGCTGGGAAATGTCTATCCCTGCACCGATTGCGGCGGCGATGGGTTCTTCAATAAGGTAGGTGTGGCGCGCACCCGCCTCCTCGGTCGCCTCGATTACGGAACGCTTTTCGACTTCCGTAACGCCGGACGGAACGCACACAACCACACGGGGCTTAAAGAAAATGCGTGTGCCGACAACCTTTTTGAGGAAGTGGCGCAGCAGTCTTTCCGTAATGTCGAAATTGGAAATAACGCCGTCGCGAAGCGGACGGATCGCAACGATATTGCCCGGAGTCCTTCCGAGCATACGGCGCGCTTCCTCGCCGACAGCATAAATCTTGCCCGTTATTTTTTCAACCGCAACAACGGAGGGTTCACGCAGCACGATACCCTTGTTTTTTACATATACCAATACGCTGGAGGTACCGAGATCGATACCGACATCGTTGAATTCAAACATACCCATTATTTTTAACTCCTAACAAAACCCGAAGTCGGGGGAAGTTCATTGTAGTTACAGCTCTTCAGGGAGTTCCCGTGCTCATACATCATTGCAAAACAGCCGAATGAAGTTTGAGCGCAAAAATACCCATATGCTATTATTTTAACATTAATCAACGTTCCAATACAATAGTGAATGCGGCTTTTTTTTAAAAAAATTTAAACATTTTTCGATATAATCGGTAAGTATTGCAAATTCGGCGAATATGCTTTTGCAAGGGGTGCAAATCCTGCTTTCGATTTCGTCTTCCCCCTGTTCTAAACAGCTTGGAAAGGATGCTCATAATGATTTTCACCTTCAGACCCTGCAACAGGCGTGCACATTACAGAAAGCGCAGAGTTCCGCGCTTTGTCGTGTCGCTGCTGCTCTC
>OGOV01001632.1_pt1 | contig 19066 bp, 18 predicted proteins | sample 1552711 | NCBI WGS metagenome assembly OGOV01 (sample SAMEA2580216, study PRJEB22360) | human gut metagenome | biome: human gut; feature: human-associated habitat; material: faeces | place: Denmark | collected 2008/2010 | reverse complement strand
AGCTCCCGAACCTGACCCTGAACCAGCCCCGGAAGCCGCTGGGCAAGTACGGCAGGCTGCGCCGGACGTACCTGAAAGACCATCGCCCGGTGCTGTACAACACGATGCTCCTGAACGGGAGCCTGTACCCGCACCTGATGGAGGTGGAGCAGACGGCAGAGAGCCGGATGCAGCAGACCATGGCGCAGCTTCTGAAACAGAACCCGGCCCCGGACAAGGAGCAGAATCAGATGGCGTGGGTGCAGCACATGAACAGCCTGAAAGCGCAAGCCGAGGAACTGGTGATGACGGAGCTGATCTACAGCTAAGTTTTCTGGATGCCGTCCTCCCCACCGAAGCCCAGCAAATCGAAAAAATCGACCGAGCGGAGAGCGAGAAAACGCCCTCCGCTTTTGTTTTGTCGCAGGCTGAAATTGAAAACGAACTGCGTAAGCACGGTTCGGGATTTACGGGCGGCAAGCAGCGCATTATGGCGCTGTACCAGACCCAGCCTGACCGCAATCTCCGTGCTAAAGCGTTGGCAAAGGAGTACGGCATCGGGGGGCACTCCCACGATTTTCTGGACGGCAGCAGAGGCTTTGTGAACCACGACTGGAAGGGGCTGGAATTTGACCATTACCCTGAGCACCAGAAAATCACCCTGAAATGGGCACAGGTGGAAAAGTATATCGACCTGATGGTCCAGTCCGACCGCTACCTCACCGACAAGGAAAAAGAGCATTACACGCCCCCTGTACCCGTCAACGCAGAGCCAGATGCCACCCTGACTCATGCCAAAAACCTGATCCGGGATTTTTGTTTGGAGGAGTACGACTCCGAGCCAGACTTTTCTGACCTGTCCAAGATCGGCGTTGCCTACACCAACGCCACCGATGAGGATATTCCCATTCAAGTTAATGTGGATTTGGTGGGATACCGGGTGGAGCGGTATCTGGGCGAGGTGTTGATAGACGAGCGGCAATATGAAAGTCTGGAAGATCTGACCGAAACCGAGTTGGAGGCTCTGGATTTTTCGGAACTCGTCAGTGTCACGGACGAAGAACTGGAGCACTACCACAGCAAGGCGGAGGAACGCCCGGCACTGTTGCCGCTGGATGCCGCCACCGAGTACAACGCCCTGAAAGAGCAGCACCCGGATGCGCTGGTAGGCTTTGAGCAGAACGGACAGTTTGAGTTTTACGGCGAGGATGCCCGAAAGGTCTGTGAACTTCTGGGCGGCAAACTTCTGGAAAAAGAAACAGCACTGGGCATCGTTCCTGTCACCGGCTTCCCCAGCGACCAGTTGGTGTACCGTGCCAAGCAGCTGTGGCAGTGCGGCGAGAACATCTATCTTGCCGGGCTGAACGAGGACGGCACCCACCACCGGACTAAGTATCTGCGCCGGGAAGATTATCTTCCGCTGGGTGCTATCGTTCACATGGAGGGGCGAGGCTTTCGGGTGGATACGGTCAACTTCGATAAGGACAGCGTGACCCTGCAAGATGTGGCACTGGCAGAAATGCGGATGCCAATTTTCCGGGAAGAGCCGCTGGCTCTTGTCCGGGAGTTGTACGAGGAGCAGGATATGATGGAATACTCCCTGCCCGATTACAAGGTCGGTGACAATGTTATCGTTGATTTTCCTACCCGAACCATCGAAGGGAAAATCGGCTATGTGGGTGAAACGGATGTTCGCATCGACACCAGCGCACAGGGACAGTCGTGGGATAACGAAGTTATCAATAAGCAACAATTCGAGGAGGGCTTGCGGCAGAACGAACCAAATGCTACCCGGCCAGTTCGTACTGAAAAAACGGTTGCCGTATACCCCGCCAAGGAAAACAATCTGCCGTTTGACATTGTAATTCAGACGATAAGCACAGAATCGCCCACAGTTGAAGCGGAACATCCTGCGCCAGAGCCTGCCGGGAACTTCCGCATCACGGACGACCATCTGGGCGAGGGCGGTGCAAAGCAGAAATATGCCCGGAACATTGAAGCCATCCGCACCCTGTTCAAGCTGGAAGATGAACACCGGGGTGCCACCGCTGAGGAACAGCAGGTGCTTTCCCAGTATGTGGGCTGGGGCGGTCTGGCGGATGCCTTTGACCCCGGCAAAGATAGTTGGGCAAAGGAATATGCAGAGTTGAAAGGGCTGTTCTCCGAGGATGAGTACGCCGCCGCCCGTTCCAGCACCCTGAACGCCCACTACACCTCCCCGGTAGTGATTCGCTCTATTTATGATGCGGTCGAAAAAATGGGCTTCCAGTCTGGCAACATTCTGGAGCCGTCCATGGGTGTGGGCAACTTCTTCGGTATGCTGCCGGACACCATGCAGGGCAGTCGGCTGTACGGCGTGGAACTGGACAGCATCACCGGGCGCATCGCCAAAAAGCTGTATCCGCAGGCAGACATTACCGTGGCAGGCTTTGAGACCACCGACCGACGTGATTTCTACGATTTGGCGGTGGGCAACGTGCCTTTTGGTCAGTACAAGGTCAACGACAAAGCGTACAACAAGCTGGGATTCTCCATCCACAATTATTTCTTTGCGAAAGCCATCGACCAAGTGCGACCGGGCGGCATCATTGCCTTTGTCACATCTCGCTACACTATGGACAGCAAGGACAGCACCGCCCGCAAGCACATGGCAGAGCGTGCTGACCTGTTGGGGGCTATCCGTCTGCCGAATAATGCGTTCCGTGCTAACGCTGGTACGGATGTTGTCAGCGACATTATCTTTTTGCAGAAGCGTGACCGCCCCGCGGATATCGAGCCCGCATGGGTGCAGTTGGGGCGGACTGAGGATGGACTTACTCTCAACAGCTATTTTGTAGACCACCCGGAAATGGTGCTGGGAAATTTGGAACTGGAAAGCACCCAATATGGCCACGACCTGACCGTTGTACCCATCGAGGGCACCAGCCTTGCAAACCAGCTTGCCGAGGCGGTGCAGCACATCGAGGGGCAATACACCGAGGTTGAGGTAGAAACACCAGATATTGCGGATGCAGAAGTCGAGCGCAAGACGCTCCCCGCTGACCCGGATGTAAAGAATTTCTCCTATGCCGTGGTGGACGGTGAGGTGTACTACCGAGAAAATTCGATTATGACGCAGGTGGAGTTGTCCGATAATGCCAAAGCCCGTGTCACCGGCATGGTGGAACTGCGGCAGATCGTCAACCAGCTGATTCAGGAGCAGCTGGACGATTACCCGGATGAGGACATTAAGGCAACCCAAGCAAAGCTGAACACAGCTTATGACGCTTTTACCGCAAAATACGGTCTGCTCAACGACCGCAAAAATGGGCGTTTGTTTGAGGATGATTCTTCCTACTATCTGCTCTGCTCTTTGGAAAATCTCGATGAGAATAAACAGCTCAAAAGCAAGGCGGATATGTTCACCAAGCGAACGATTCGCCCGGAGCGCACCGTCACCAGCGTGGACACCCCCAGCGAAGCACTGGCAGTGTCCATTGGAGAACATGGCCGTGTTGATCTGCCCTATATGGCGGAACTTCTCGGCTCTCCCGGCGATTATGAGCGTATTACCACAGAGCTGCAAGGCGTGATTTTCAAAGACCCTTCTGCGGATGCAGATGAGCCGGAAGCAGGCTGGCAGACTGCGGACGAGTATCTTTCCGGCAATGTGCGGAATAAACTGCGCATGGCTCAGCTTGCCGCTGAAAGCCACCCGGAGTTCAAGATCAATGTGGAGGCTTTGACCAAAGCGCAGCCGAAGGACCTTGAAGCATCAGAAATCAACATCCGACTGGGTGCCACATGGCTGAATCCCGCCATTGTGCAGCAGTTTATGATGGAGACTTTTCAGCCGCCCTACCGCATCCGCTATAACAACCTGATCCAAGTCCGCTACTCTCCATTTACGTCCGAATGGCGCATCGGCAACAAATCTGCCGCCGGAATGTATGATATCATGTCCACCGAAACCTACGGCACCCACCGGGCCAACGCCTACAAGATTTTGGAGGACACCTTGAATTTGCGGGACTGCCGCATTTATGATACCATTGAGGAGGATGGTAAAGAGCGGCGTGTCCTGAACCAGAAGGAGACGATGCTTGCCCAGCAGAAGCAGCAGGCCATCAAGGATACCTTTGCAGGCTGGGTTTGGCAAGACCCGCAGCGGCGGAATCTGCTGGTGAAGCAGTATAACGAGTTGTTCAATAGTACCCGGCCCCGCGAGTATGACGGAAGCCATATCCATTTTGTCGGTATGAACCCGGAGATCAATCTGCGGGAACATCAGCGCAATGCAGTTGCTCATGTGCTTTATGGTGGGAACACCCTGCTCGCCCACGAGGTGGGTGCCGGCAAAAGTTTTGAGATGGCAGCTTCGGCAATGGAATCCAAGCGTTTGGGCCTGTGTCAGAAAAGCCTGTTCGTGGTACCCAACCATCTGACCGAGCAGTGGGCCAGCGAGTTCCTGCGGCTATACCCCAATTCAAAGCTGCTCGTTACCAGCAAGAAAGACTTTGAACCCGCCAATCGAAAGCGTTTTTGCGCCCGCATCGCAACCGGCGACTACGATGCCGTCATTATCGGCCACTCGCAGTTTGAGAAAATCCCTCTTTCTGCGGAACGGCAGGCACGGATCATCGAAGATCAGATCGAGGAAATCGAAAAAGCCATTGCAGAGGCCAAGGAACAGTCCGGTGAGCATTTTACCGTGAAACAGATGGAAAAGACACGGAAAACATTGGAGGTGAAACTGAAAAAGCTACAGTCCCCCGATCGCAAGGATGATGTGGTCACATTTGAACAATTAGGCGTAGATAGGTTATTTGTGGACGAGAGCCAGAACTACAAGAACCTATATCTTTACACCAAGATGCGCAATGTTGCTGGCCTTTCTACCTCCGAAGCACAGAAGTCCAGCGATATGTTCGGCAAGTGTCGTTATCTGGATGAAGTGACTGGCGGGCGCGGCGTGATTTTCGCAACGGGAACGCCCATCAGCAACTCCATGACGGAAATGTACACCCTGATGCGCTATTTGCAGTACAGCACTCTCCAGCAGAAACAACTGACCCACTTTGATGCATGGGCTTCTACGTTTGGCGAGACCACCACGGCCATTGAGCTTGCGCCGGAAGGAACCGGCTACCGTGCGCGCACACGTTTTGCCAAGTTCTTTAACCTGCCGGAGCTGATGAATATGTTCAAGGAGGCAGCGGACATCAAGACTTCCGACCAGTTGCATCTGCCTGTTCCGGAAGCCAAGTTTGAAACTGTCGTGGTCAAACCCTCGGAAATCCAGCAGGACATGGTGAAATCCCTGAGCGAACGTGCTGCTGAGGTGCATAGCGGTGCGGTTGACCCCTCGGTGGACAATATGCTGAAGATCACCTCGGACGGACGTAAAATCGGCCTTGACCAGCGGCTGATGAATCCGCTCACCCCGGATGACCCGGACAGCAAGCTGAATGCCTGCGTCGACAATGTTCTGCGTATCTGGAACGAAACCAAAGAGGATAATCTGACGCAGCTGATTTTCTGCGATATGTCCACGCCCAAGGGAGACGGCTCGTTCAATGTCTACGATGATATTCGCACAAAGCTGCTTGCCGCCGGGGTGCCGGAATCGGAGGTCGAGTTCATCCACAACGCTGATACTGAAGGTAAGAAAGCGGATTTGTTCTCCAAAGTCCGCAGCGGCAAGGTGCGTGTCCTGCTGGGCAGCACTGCAAAGATGGGCGCAGGCACCAATGTCCAGACCCTGCTGGTGGCCGTGCATCATCTGGATGTAGGCTGGCGACCGTCCGATATGACCCAACGCAACGGCCGAATCATCCGTCAGGGCAACAAAAACAAACAAGTTTACGTCTATAATTACGTCACGGAGGGGACATTCGACGCCTACCTCTGGCAAACACTGGAAAACAAGCAGAAGTTTATTTCGCAGATCATGACGAGCAAATCTCCGATGCGCTCCTGTGATGATGTGGATGAGCAGGCTCTTTCGTATGCCGAGGTCAAGGCCCTATGCGCAGGCGACCCGCGCATCCGGGAAAAGATGGATCTGGATGTGCAGGTAGCAAAGCTCAAGGTGCTGCGCTCGGATTACCAGAACCAGAAATATCGTCTGGAAGATAAGCTGCTCAAGCATTACCCGGAGGAAATTCAGAAAGCGAAGAACCGTATTGCGGCTCTGAAAAACGATGCCCAAATCGCAGACGCACACCCGCAGGATAAGGAGAACTTCTGCGGCATGACGATCAAGGGCATGGTGTTCGATGAGAAAAAAGCAGCTGGTGAGCGGCTGATGCTCGCCTGCAAGGAGATGCCGAATGCGGATATGATGCTGCTGGGCACCTATCGCGGCTTTGAGCTTAACATTCGCTTTGACAGTTTCAAGAATGAGCATCAAATCGTTCTCCGCGGCGAGCTGAGTTATCCGGTACCGCTGGGCGATGACCCTCGCGGCAACATCGTCCGTCTGGACAATGCCATCGGCAATTTTGCCGACCGCATTGCCGATGCTGAGGCCGCACTGGATTCTCTGGAACAGCAGAAGCAGGCCGCAGAGGTTGAAATCGCCAAGCCGTTTGCGCAGGAGGAAGAACTGCAAACCAAGTCTGCCCGCCTTGCAGAATTGGATGCGCTGTTGAACATGGAGCATCAGTCCAGCCGGACAGAACCCGAAGCGGAAGAAAAGCCGGATGCCCGCCCCTCTGTGCTGGCTGCGTTGGAAGAAAAGGCTGATAAAGTGGAGCCTGTCCGACCATTCAAATCTTACTTGGATAAGGATGGTGATGCCCGGTGACGGAGCACCGTGACCAGCAGATCCATTTTCGTGTCAGCAAAGTCGAACTGGAACGCATTCGTCAGAAGATGGAAAGTTGCGGTATTTTGAGCATTGGCTCTTATCTGCGAAAAATGGCTCTGGATGGTTACTGCCTGAATCTTGATTTACCACAGCTGCGTCGGATGGCGTACCTTCTTCAGAATTGCAGCAACAACCTGAATCAGGTGGCGAAACGGGCCAATGAAAGCGGGCAGCTCTATGCCGCCGATTTAGAGGACTTGCGTAGTCGGTTGGATGAGCTGATAGCTATTGGCAAGCAACTTCTCGACAAACTCACCGAACTCTAAAAAATTTCCCGCAGTAGGAGGCTGCGGGCTTACATAACGGTTGACATCCTTGCAAGGCAGGGACCGATACCTTTATAATAGGGGCGAAAGGAAAGGTTGGTGTTTGATATGAGGATTCTGTTCAAGATGGTGCTTGCCCCGATCTCTCTGTTTGTAGCTTTTCTGGCTCTGATGGCAAAGTGGCTGCTTACCTTGTCCAGCTATATTGTTGCGCCATTGATGCTGTATATTTTCGGCTGCGGCATCTACACCGTCTACCGCCAGACTTGGGATCAGTTTTTGATTCTGCTGGTTGCTGAATTTTTGTGCTTTGTCCTTTTTGTCGGCGCAACTGCAATGGTGGAGGGCGTTGAACGATTCAGCGGTTGGTTCCGGGACGTGATTTGATTTTGAATCTTTTGCCGCCTTCGGGCGGCTTTTTCATTTGGGGGTGATCTGCTCTGGCTGCTACTCGTCTGATTGCACTGCATCAGCACAAAGGGAAATCTATCGCCGCCTGCCTAAAAGACCGCACTGACTATGCACAGAACCCCGACAAGACTGAAAAGGGCGAGCTTGTCAGTAGTTATCAATGCAGCCCGCTTACCGTGGATGAGGAGTTCATGCTCACAAAGAAGCTATACGAGCAGACCACCGGGCGCAGCCAAAAAAGCAATGTCATCGCCTATCAGATACGGCAATCCTTCCGGCCCGGTGAAATCACGGCAGAGGAAGCCAACCGCATCGGCTACGAACTGGCCTCCCGATTTCTGAAAGGCAAACACGCCTTTATTGTTGCCACTCATACTGACCGGGAACACATCCACAACCATATCATCTACAATTCCACTGCGCTGGATGGAACACGAAAATTCCGGGAATTTTTCTTTTCAGCGTTGGCAGTGCAGCGGTTGAGTGACCTGATCTGCTTAGAGCATCAGCTCTCCGTCATTGAGATAAAGCCTTACCGGGAGCGGCAGAAGCGCACGCTCTATCCACCCAAAGAAAGCAATCGTGACCGGCTCTGCAGCGTGATCGGTAGGATTCTGGCTGAAAAGCTCAAGGACTACGAGGACTTTCTGCAAAAGCTGGAGCAGCAAGGCTATGAGGTCAAACGCGGAAAGTACACCTCCGTCAAGGGCGCACGGCAGAAACGATTCATCCGGTTCCGAACGCTGGGCACCGGGTACAGTGAGGATGAAATCAAGGCGGTGCTGGAGGGAAAGGCGAAGCATCAGCCGTACCAGAAAAAGCAGGCCAAAGAGCAGCCCTTCCAGTTGCTGGTGGACATTCAGGAGAAAATAGCAGAAGGTAAAAGCGTTGGCTACAAAAAGTGGGCAACCAAGTTCAACCTGAAGGAGATGTCCAAGACGCTGCTGTTTTTACAGGAGCAGAAAATCGGCAGTGCCGAGGAACTGCGGGAACGTGCAGCGGCGGCAACCGAGCGCTATCATGCTATGGGGGATTCCATCAAGGCGGCAGAAGCGAGGTTGACACAAATTGCCGTTCTGAAAACCCACATCATCAACTATGCCAAGACCCGCCCAGCCTATGATGCCTACCGCAAGTCAGGGTACAGTAAAAAGTTTTTGGAAGCCCACCGGGAGGAAATCACCCTGCACAAGGCAGCGAAAGCTGCCTTTGACGAAGCCGGGATGAAAAAGCTGCCAAAGGTCAAGGAGTTGGATGCAGAATACGCCGAACTGCTGATCAAGAAGAAAGCAGCCTATCCAGACTATCGCAAAGCACGGGACGAGATGCAACAATTGATGAAAGCACAGAAAAATGTGGAGTTGTTCTTTGCGGAGGACAAGAGCAATCTCCGACCGCAGCATACCCGATAAGCGAATACCGTCGAGGACTCTTCCCATTGTGGAGGTGTCCTCGGCGGCTTTTTTGTATATAGGGCAGCAATTCTTGACCGTTTTTTATGGAAGAGTTTCTGAAAACCGATCCGTCATAAACGCTGCAAGAGCGTCCCTTCTAACTTCATGTGATATTGTTCCAGCACATCTTTCAGCGTGATTTCTTGCATTCTTTGTTCCGCTGTTTTTTGAATGTCCAAGTAAAAATCCCGCAGCACCAGTTGGATATTTACGCCCACGCCACAAGTGGGGTTGGTGTGGATGTCCTGATGGAGCAGGGGCTTGTTGCCCTCTACTGCCCGATAGGCATCCAGCAGAGTGATTTTCTCCGGCTCACGAGCCAGAGCAGGTCGGGGATGTCCCTTCACGCTGACCAGCAGTCCACCCTTCCGCAGGGCGGACATGAGCTGGCGCACATAGGCAGGATTCGTCTGAACGCTCTCTGCCAGTTTGTTACTGGTCAGGTCGCAGTCTGGGTACAGAGCGATAAAAGCCAGAATATGAACAGCATCGCTAAGGCGGGTAGAATATTTCATAGCCTGATCTCCTTTTTCACTTTGATGTTATTTTTATTATAACAGCATATTGACAGCGACGCAAGAGGATGCTAAAACAATTTGAAGTAAGAATAAAAATAACATCCACTTGAAAGGAATGGTGAAAATGAACTTCTACGATGATTTGGTCATGCAGACCCAGATAAATTATTCCAGGCACTATCCTATCTATGCTTCCGGCAGTACGCCTTATCAGCTGACTGACAAAAAGCCGCTGCCGTATAGCGAACAGATCCATCGTTTGGTACAGGAGGTAAAGGAAGCTGACTGTGTGGTAGTGGGCGGGGCCTCCGGCCTGTCCACTGCCGGTGGTGGAGATTTTTACTACGAGGACAACGACTCCTACCGCAAATACTTCCGGCCTTTTGCTGAGAAGTACCACTTCAAAGGTGCTTTTGCAGGGATGATGCACCCCTGGAAGACAAGGGAAGAGTATTGGGGGTATCTCGCCACCTTCCTTCACACCACCCAGACCGCACCTGTGCGTCATTCCTATTTGGATTTAGACGCTTTGCTGAAAGGTAAGGACTTCTTCATCCTCACCACGAACCAGGATACCCAGTTTGTCAAACTCTACCCGGAGGAGAAGGTGGCAGAGATCCAGGGAGATCACCGGTTCTTCCAGTGTGCCGCCTGTTGTACCGATGACACTTGGGATGCGGTAAAGCCGGTGGCTGATATGGTAGCCGCTATGGGGGATGGCACGAAGATTCCTACGGATCTCATTCCCCGGTGCCCCCACTGCGGCGGTGAGGCATTCCCCTGGGTGCGAGGATATGGGAATTTTCTGCAAGGAAAGAAATACGAAGAACAGTACGAAAAAATTTCTCGCTATGTGCTGGAACACAAAGGCAGCAAAATTCTGTTCCTGGAGCTGGGCGTGGGCCGAATGACTCCCATGTTTATCCAAGAACCTTTCTGGAACATGACCCTCAGCTTTCCCCATGCTCGATATATTGCTATCAACAACAAGTATGACTTCCTGCCCAAGCAGTTGGAGGACAAGGGCATGACCATTGTGGCCGACATTGCTCAAGTGCTGCGGGATGCACGGGATACCATGGACAGCGGAGATAACGATCGATGAGGGTTGCAAACAATTCTTGTTGTTGGAACTTGGCGTGGGTGAGATGACGCCCAGTATCATCAAACTGCCCTTCTGGGAACTTACTGCCAGAAACGAAAACGTCTTTTATGCATGTCTTAATCGAGAGGCATCTCATAGTCCGGAGCATCTGCGGGAACGCAGCCTGTATCTGCAAGGAGATTTGGCGGAAACCCTAGCTGCCCTCCGACAGGTGCGATCCATCGCAGCAACCATAAAATAGAAAGGAGCGAACGAATATGATTGATTGGAAACCCATTGCGGAAAAATTCAGAGAAGCGGACGCTATCCTGATCGGAGCCAGTAACGGCCTGACCATCACCGAAGGACTGCATTTGTTTGCGGACAATGCGGCTTTTGAAAGACTGTTTGGGGATTTCAAACAAAAATACGGCTTACGTTGTATTTTGCAGGGCATGATGGCCGGATGGCCCAGCGAGGAGGAAAAGTGGGCCTTCTGGGCTCGGCTCATCCATCATTACTGCGGACAGTATCAGCCTACGCCGGTGATGAACGATTTGAAGGCCATTGTGGGAGAGAAAGATTACTTTGTCGTCACATCAAACGGAGAAGGTCACTTTGAACTGTGTGGCTTCGATCCGACGAAAATCTATGAGATCGAGGGCAACTGGTTTACGATGCAGTGTGCCCGCCCCTGCCACGGCACCCTCTATTCAAGTTTAGAGGTGGCCGAAAAATTATCGGCTGCCGAACAGGGCGGCCATGTGCCTACAGAGTTGGTGCCGCGCTGTCCCAAGTGCGGAGGTCCCATGGACATCCACATGGGTGCGGGTCAGAGAATGATTCCGGATACCGCTGCCCAGGCACGGTTCCAAAACTTTCTGAAAACCTACCACGGGAAGAAACTGGTGGTTCTGGAGCTGGGCATTGGCTGGCGTAATCAGCTGATCAAGGCCCCGATGATGCGCATGGTGGCAAGCGAGCCAAACGCCACTTATGTGACCATCAATCTGGGGGAGATCTACATTGTGGACAATATCAAAGAGAAGTCCTTCGGACTGGACGGGCGGCTGGATGAGCTGCTGCCTGCTCTCCGGGAGGCGTGCGAGGCATGACGATTTCGGAGCAGGTTCAAAATGACTATACGAATGCATAAAAAGGTTAAAATCACCGTGCTGCGGACGGAATATGATCAGGAACTGGCAGAACAGTATGCAATTCCTAATTTGGGGATGTGTCCTTTTCATCAGAAAGGTCAAGTGCTGTACAGCGATGGCATCAATCCGCCGGATGGGATGTGTGGCGTTGCTTGGCAGGTGATTGCTCCCATGGCGAGTCAGTTATCCTTGGGGGAACTGGTTCAGCCGTCTGGCACTTGGCTCAATGATGATACGATTGGTGTGTTTGCATGTCCAGACGGCATCCGGCCTGTTATTTTTCTCTTGGAGGCGGAGTAAGGAATGCAATGGGCAGATGGAAAGATTCGATGCCATTGGGTGAGCCCAACTAATACCACTTATCTGCGATACCATGACGAGGAATGGGGCAGACCGGTCCACGATGACCATATGCTGTTTGAAATGTTGATTTTGGAGAATTTTCAGGCAGGTCTCACCTGGGAATGTGTCTTAAATAAACGAGAAGCATTTCGCCGTGCTTTTGACGGGTTTGATTTACGGAAAGTGGCATCTTATAGCGAAGAAAAATTGACGGCTCTGCAAGCTGACTCTGGAATCATCCGTAACCGGCTGAAAATACGAGCTGCAGTGGTCAACGCACAAGTGTTTCAAAAGATACAGCAAGAGTGGGGCAGTTTTGACCGATACTTATGGCATTGGACAGAGAAAAAAATCATCCAAGAAGTAGACAAGGTTAGCTCACCATTATCTGATGCCGTCTCAAAAGATTTGAAAAAGCGGGGCATGAAGTTTGTGGGGACCATAATCATCTATGCCTATTTGCAGGCAGTGGGAGTTATCAACTCTCATGAATCAGGTTGCTTCCTGAATCCTTTGCAGCAGTAGAGAATGCATAAAAAAGCCGGGAAGTTGACTCAAATTGTCAATGCCTCCCGACTATTATCATGCAGATATTAATATAGTTAGAATCATGGTATATATTTCATTCCCCATTGGGAAATGGCGTAAAAGACCGGCAGCAGGTCCCGCCCTTTCTCGGTGAGGGAGTACTCCACTCGCAGAGGCATTTCATTATATTGGATACGCTGAACCAATTCGTCCGCTTCCAGTTCCTTCAGGGCGTTGGTCAGGGCTGTATTGGTAATGGGTTTGAGCACTTTTTTCAGTTCCCCAAACCGCATGGGGCACTTGATGCACAGTTCATAGAGAATTTGGAGTTTCCATTTGCCCTGCAGCATTTGAACCACCGGCGTGACCGGGCAGTTTCCCTCGCCGGTTAGAATGACACTGCCAACCTTTTCTTTGAATTCTTCATAAGTCATAATTGGATCGTTCCTCGTCTTTTGCGGTATATTTTTTGATACCAGGTACAAATAATTTACGTACTTGAACAAAAATTGCTATCAGATATAATAAATATATCACTGGTTGACCATGCAGTCAACGACTGAAATTTCTTAGAAAGGTCTGAATTTTATGAAAGAACTGAACATTATGGAGGCTACTGTTCTGACCTCCCCCAATCCGCTGACACTGATCTGCTCTAAAAAGGAGGATGGTTCTACGAACCTGGCTCCCATTTGCTTTGTGTCTTACCTCTCCTTCAATCCGCCCATGGTGGGTTTCGCCACTGGAAAACAGTCCCACACCGGCAAGCGTGTGCGCGAGACTGGCAAAGTCATCGTCACTGTTCCCGGTGAGAGTCTGGCAGGCGCAGTAATGGCCTGCGGAGCATCTACCGGTGCCGAGACCGACAAGGTGGCCGCCAACAACATTGAGATGATGGCTGTGGAGGGCAGCGACATCCAGATTCCGGCGGACACCCGGCTGGCGATGGTGGCTATCTTGCAGCAGTCGGTGGAGGTGGGCGACCATATCCTGCACATCTGTCAGGTGGACAAGTTCCTGGGCGATGAGGACAAGAAGGGCCTGTATGCCTGGAACGGCTTCGGGAAAGTTGCACCTGCGGCAGAAGGCTAAATCTTAAAACGGTAAGGAGGCATCAGCGGTGGCTGTTTGTATTAAAGACTGTATTCAGAACATGAATCTGGTGATCGGCTGTACGATCGGTTGCAGCTACTGCTACGCCAGAAATAATGTCCGCCGGTTTCACATGATCGACGACTTTGAAAAGCCAGAGTTTTTTCCAAATAAGCTGCGGCTGATGGAGAAAAAGCGCCCACAGAATTTTCTGCTCACCGGCATGAGCGATTTTTCCCAATGGAAGACAGAGTGGCGGGAACAGATATTTGACAAGATGACTGAAAATCCGCAGCATCAATATCTGTTTTTGACCAAGCGACCGGAAGATATTGTGTTTTCCACTACCCTAGAGAATGCGTGGTTTGGTGTAACTGTTACCTCCAGTAAAGAGAAAAACCGTATCCAGACTTTGCGGAAGCATATCCATGGCGGACACTATCATGTGACCTTTGAACCTATGTTTGATGAGGTTGGCATGGTAGACCTTACCGGAATTGAGTGGATCGTCATTGGGACTGAGACCGGACATAGGAAGGGCAAAGCCGTATCGAAACCGGAATGGGTGTGGAACCTGACACATCAGGCCCATGCGCTTGGCATCCCTGTATTTATGAAAGAAGATCTGCTACCTATCATGGGAGAGGCACAGATGGTACAAGAATTTCCCCCGGCTTTTTACCGGGTATTGGAGGAACAGAAGACATGGCGGAAGTAAAAGAGAGCAGCATTCTGATTCAGAATGTAGAAACCAAAAATATTATGACAAAATCCACCCTGCCGGTGGGAGGCTATTCCGTCAATCCTTATGTAGGCTGTACCCATGGCTGCAAATACTGCTACGCCTCGTTTATGAAGCGATTTACCGGGCACACCGAACCGTGGGGTACATTCCTGGATGTGAAACATTGGCCAGCAATCAAAAATCCGCAAAAATACAAAGGGCAGCGCGTAGTCATCGGTTCAGTGACCGATGGATATCTGCCCCAGGAGGCTCAGTTTCAGAACACCCGAAAGCTTCTTGAGCAGCTCCGGGGCAGTGAGGCAGAAATTCTCATCTGTACCAAGTCGGACTTGGTAATCCGTGACATCGACCTTCTGAAAAAATTGGGAAAGGTCACGGTCTCTTGGTCGATCAATACATTAGACGAAGGCTTTAAAAATGATATGGACGATGCCGTCAGCATCAAGCGACGGCTGGAGGCCATGAAGCAGATCTATGATGCGGGCATTCGCACCGTCTGCTTTATTGCCCCTGTCTTTCCGGGTATCACGGATTTTGAGGCTATCTTCCATCAGGTCAGAAATCAATGCGACCTGATATGGTTAGAAAATCTAAATCTGCGAGGCGGATTCAAAAAAGACATCATGGACTATATTTGTAAAAAATATCCTGACTTGGTTCCGCTGTACGACGCTATCTACAACAAGAGAGACAGAAGCTACTTCCGTGGTTTGGAGGATCAAGCGGAACGGCTGGCGAAAGAAAACAGCTGTCCCTTCGTGGACAACGAGCTGCCCTACGGACGAGCAGAGCCTGGGCACCCGGTCATTGTGGATTACTTTTACCATGAGGAAGTGCGTGGCTCGGAAAACACCGGGCGACGCAACCCCAAAAAATAATTTGTGAAATAAATGGGTTCTGACATGGAGCTGTGCTTCAATGTCAGAACCTTTTTTAGCACTGTTTAAGCATCAACATGATCATCATTCAGAGTATGCCATGGTCTATTCCGATGAGATTGAGGACAAGATCGACCAGATCATGTTGGAGCTGAAGCACTGTTGTCCTAATCTGATCAACTGCCGCTGGCACGCATTGAAACTGCTGGAAGGAGATACCCCAATGCAAAGCTGCTGGTCACCAGCAAAAAAGATTTTGAACCCGGTAATTTACGCTGACTGGCTCCTTTATTATATTGTTATAGCGAACCGTCGAGGAATCTTCCCGTTTGGGAGGTGTCCTCGGAGGCTTTTTAGTTTATATAGCAGCGGTCCTGTTTTATAAGCCAATCTTCACACAGCCGTTGCGCTTCATCCTTTGTGCAGCAGGTGCAGTTGAAAAGCCTGCCACGGAAAGAGCAGTAGGTGTAGTGTACCTTCGGGACTCCATTGGCATCTCGAAAATCAACGCAGCGTTCCTCACCGGGCAGCAGATAGATCGTATCCACGTTCAGCAGCTCCTTTTACCTTCGTTCATGTGCCAAGGGGCACAACGTTTGCTATTGTACCATGTACCGTCCCAAAAGACCATTGCTTTTTTGACCAAAGATACGCACAAAAATTTTTCGTTCCAAAAGTATCCAGTCGGCGTTTAGTAAACGCTATTGGATTGTGTATAACAAAAATTGCGACAGGTATGCTATTGGTGTGCAACAAACACAATTAGAATGTGAGGTCGCTATGAATACGCTTTTGGGTCAACGAATACGAGAACAGCGCAAGGAAAAAGGCTGGACGATTGAACAGTTTGCAGAACGGGTCGATTTGTCAGCAAATTATGTTGGAGATTTAGAGCGCGGAGTAAAAATCCCCAAACTGGAAACCTTTATCCGAATCGTAGAGGTGTTGGACGTATCTGCTGATGTGCTGATCCGGGATTCCGTTCCATCCGCATCCCATGTGGCAGATGACGAACTGAGCAGAAAGCTGAGCCAGCTCACACCGGGGCAGAAGAAAGCTGCCATTGACATTCTGAATGCATACACCGACAACATTCCCTATATTACAAAATAACACCTATGTCAAAGAACGCCAGCAAACGTGCTGACGCTCTTTCTTTTTGCCCTCAAATAGTCTATAATCAACACTATCAGCGTGCACATAACGCTAATGGCGAGTATTTGAGGTGAATGACATGACAATCCTACCCAATATCGAAGAAGCAATGGAAGATGCCCGGAATGGAAAGCTGAGTCCGTATTGGCAGAACGACCTATACCGTGAATGTCACCGTCAGAAGTTATCGGACGAAGAACAGCAGGCTCTTTCGGAACTGGAGCGCATTTTGTCCGAAACTCCACAATGGAGCAGCGAAGAAGAATTGCATCATGACATGGCGAACATCGGCGGCAGAGTCTGGTACTGCCACTACTGGGAGGAACACTACTCCATGGTGCAGTTGACGGAAGATCGCAACGGCAGATTTAATACTGCCTACGTTCTGGACAGAAACACTTCCCCGGAAATGCGCCGGGAGGCTGCACTGCTGGCGCAGAAGGAGCTTGCGGAATGTATGCAGAAATGGGGCATTACGCTTCTGGATGCGCCTGTTCCTGAACAGATGAAGTACGATTCTCTTGCAGAAGCCGCTTCTCACCTCATGCAAGTTTTGAACGACCCAGAGCACATCACCGGGTAAAAAGCGTCCCGAAGGGATGCGCAGCCTGCATTGGAAAATGCAGATCAAAGGGGCTTGGGGCATTCCCCAACAAGCGTTTTGCAACGCAAAATAAGCAGATGTATATACGTCTGCACTGCTTGCTACAACAATGCGACCTTTCAGGCCGTATTCAACTGCTTTCAGTTCTAGTTAAACATGAGTGCTATCAGGAAGAAAATCATAGCAATCCCCACGAGCCAAGGGATAATTTTCTCTTGATGAAACTCTCGGAATCCCAATGATCTTATAAACAGAACACCCAATAGGCCGATGATGCACCATGCTGAAACGGTAAGACAGATATCGTACATTGTTCCTTGCCTCCCTCGTATCTCTTGTATGGCTTGATTGTAGTGCACTCTCGGCCCCATCCGGTCGGCGGGGATTTCTGAACTTTAAAGATTTTTCACAAACAGTGCCCGGATAGCATTGAGGACGGCGATGATCATTACGCCCACATCCGCAAACACGGCCAGCCACATATTGGCGAAACCCAGCGCAATCAGTACGAGGCAGGCCAGTTTTACGCCGATGGCCACCACGATGTTCTGATAGACGATGCCAAGGCACTTGCGGGAGATTTTGATTGCTTTGGAAATTTGCATTGGGTCGTCATCCATCAGTACTACATCCGCAGCTTCAATGGCGGCATCAGAACCCATGGCACCCATGGCGATGCCGATGTCTGCCCGGCGAAGCACCGGGGCGTCGTTGATGCCATCTCCCACAAAAGCCAGTTTTTCTTCCTCTGGTTTGTTCTGAATCTACTGCTCCACTTTCTCCACCTTGTCAGCAGGAAGCAGTTCACTGTAAACCTCATTCAGCCCCAGTGCGGAGGCTAACTGCGTGAGATAAGATAAAATCGAACTGAACCTTGAAAACCTGATATGGACAATATCCGTTTGATTTTGCCTTTCTCGCCAAAAGAAAGTGAGAATGCAATGAAAAAACGCGTTTATACCTTATACCGTGTTTCGACCAAAGGGACACACCGGGGAAGGCCACTATACAGGCGGCACCGTGCCTTACGGCTACAAGCGTGTCCGTCTTGGCCGGGTGAACAAGAAAAATCAAGAGGTCTGTGACCTTGTGATCGACGAAGCGGAAGCTGAGATCGTTCGGCTGATTTTTCACAAGTATGTTTATGAGGGCTACGGCGCACAAAAGTTGAGCCACTATCTTTATGAACAGGGAGTCGTAGGACGGAACAACAAAAACATTCCCAACACCAGCATCGTTCGGATGATCAAGAATAAAGGATACATGGGATACCTCATCAACGGTGCGGTGGAGACGGAGTGTCCGCAGCTCCGCATCATCGAACCAGAGCTGTTCGAGCAGGCACAGGAACTGCGGCAGGCACGCACCTGTGAGCGTGGCGGCACTTCACTGGGCACCAGTTCCAAAGCCCTTTTGACCGGGCTGGTTTACTGCGGTCACTGCGGCAACCGCTTGAGCCTGACCAGCAGCGGACGGACACACACCTACGCAGATGGGCATACGGTGAAAGAAGTCCGGCCCCGGTATAGTTGCTTTTATAAGATCCGGCATCCGGGTGACTGCGATGGGCAGTCCGGCTATGGTGTTTCTAAGCTGGATTCCATTGTAGAAGAAGTTGTCCGGCAGATCTTTGCACAGTTCCGGGAGGTCTCCCGGAAGAAGCTGCTGGAATCGGTCAAGACCAACGATGCCGCCCGAATCCAGAAGAAAATCAAGAAAATCCAGAAAGATTTGGAAGCCAAGCAGAAAGAGCTGGACGACCTGAAAGCCGAAACCATCCTCGTCATCCGTGGCGTAAGTGCCTTGGACAAAGAACTGCTGGGCACACTGGTAGCCGAGGCAAGAGAGGCTCTGGAAACTCTGGAAAAGCAGCTCGTGCAGGCACAGGAAGAATACGAAGAAGCCACCAAAACGGCAAAGCGTAGCAACTACATCTGCAACGAGCTGTTTACATGGGCGGATGTTTACGACACCGCCAACCACGATGAACGCCGCGCCATTTT
>OGOV01001626.1_pt1 | contig 19130 bp, 18 predicted proteins | sample 1552711 | NCBI WGS metagenome assembly OGOV01 (sample SAMEA2580216, study PRJEB22360) | human gut metagenome | biome: human gut; feature: human-associated habitat; material: faeces | place: Denmark | collected 2008/2010 | reverse complement strand
TTATTGGCAAATACTGTTTTTACGCCCGCTCTCATAGGACAATTTGTGATATTCTTAATTATTTTGGCCGTGATTTGTTGGTTAATTTAATTGTAGTTATGAAGGTTATAGGGGTATTTGATATGAAAAAAATTGTCATTAGCAATATAGTTATATTGGCTTTACTTATATCGTCTATATGTCTTGCTTTTGAGCCTCCGGTATCCGGTAATTGGATATTTATTGCTGGTGATGAGCAAGTTGAAACGTGGATTAATGCTGATATGTTGAATTTTCATAGAAATGAAGATTTTTATTCGTCATGTAACAACCATATAATAGCTGATGTGGTTAGTTTAACGCACAGTGATTATGAAACACCGGAATTAGTATACTTAGCACTGACCAGGTTCGATTTAAATTGTGCTACAGGTAAGGGTGTGCTTATGGAGGTATATGATTTAGACACCAATGAGCTTGTTGATTCCAAAAGGGGCATGAATAATTTTCATGCAGTGATTCCGGGCACAATCGAAAGTATGATTATGGAAGAAGCAAGAAGTTTAGGAAGAAACAGGGGATATTGGTAACTTTGGTTGATTTTATTGGAAGGGCGATGGATATGTTGAGAAAAATGATTACTGTTGTTTTAATATTATTATTGCTTAATTTATTTGCCGGTATTTCCTATGCTAAAGTAAATTGGGTGAAAGTGCCTGGAACAGATGGAATGTATGTTGATGAAAATGAAATTTCATACTATGAACATGATAATTCCATTTCATGCGTAACATGTACCAAACTGCCGATTGATAATCAAAACGTCGCATGGTTAGTGCTTGGAGAAGTATATTATTATAATAATCATTCCAATACTATTCTTTGGCAACTTTTAAAAGCAAATGGACGTAGTGGAACACCTGATATGTGGCCACCAGAAAAAAGAAAGCCTACTCCGATTAAATTGGGTAGTAATGTTGAAAAGGTATATTATTTTATTTATGAGTTAGCAAAAAAACAAGGGAAGGTGTAAAATGAAAATTCTTTATAAGCTGTTTTTGACAATTACGCTTTTATTTACTGTGGCTGCAGCAGATACCGATAAAGTTGAAGCCGGAGAAATCGATCCTGAGGTAGCAAGAATTATTTATATGGTATCTAAGGATAGCTCGTGGGTTAGCTTATATCAAGATGATAATAGTTTTTATAGCTTTAATACGCGCTTCGTGTTGGTGCAAGGGTCAAAGGATAAGCCAAAAATTGATGTGTGGGTAACTCATGTTCAAAACGGTGAAATTGAATCCATAAATAGAGTACGCTATTATTTTGGTAAAAATAAGGTCCAGAGAAAAATACTGATGGTAGGTTCTTTCTTTAATAATAGTCTGTTTGAATGTTATCAAACCGGTATTTATTCGAGTAAAGAAGATGTAATACAAGGAAGCATTGGTGATGTGATGCAGAAAGGGATTTATGACACATGTTCTAGATACGGTTATTTGTACAAACTAAAGTAATTTTCTGTCAGTATTTAAATAAAGCTCCTTGAAAGTTGATATGTACCCCCAATACTGGACAACCGGTATTGGGGGTACATATCATGTCTTATGACGTGCTAGCAGTTTATTTTTTATCTTGGTGCGTTTTACGATAGTGTTTTACGTACTGTGTGAGCGCATATTTAATTTCCCAAAGAATTCCTGGCGTGTCAACCTTTCCGACTTGTTCGTCCGAAACTCTCTAAAAACACGAAGTTTTCGACTTATAAGTCTGAAACTTAGCAAATCTGCCAAGTTTTGGGAAAATAATTCCTAAAACTACTTAAAATAATAAAGTTTTGGGAAATTTCTTCCAAAAACTTTTTGATTTTCGAATCTGCATGTGCTAAACTATAGGCAAAGAGAAGGTGCTGCAAAATTTTTAGACAGGTGGTGTTGAAGCAATGCAGTTGATAAAGCGTAAGGAATATCTAAAGCAGCTGATAAATTGGCGCGATAAAAAGGTTATTAAGGTTATAACCGGTGTGCGTCGTTGTGGCAAATCTACGCTTATGGATTTATATAAGAGTTGTTTGCTGGAGCAAGGAGTGGCAAATGAACAGATAATCAGTATTAATTTTGAAGACTACGATTATATCGATTTATTAGAGCCACGCAATTTTTATGCTTATGTCAAAGAACGCATTTTGTCTGATGGACGCATGACATATTGCTTTTTCGACGAAATACAAAATGTGAAGGATTTTGAGCGTGTAGTAGATAGCTTGTATATAAAACCGAATGTGGATATATATATTACCGGTTCCAATGCGTATATGCTGTCAAGTGAGCTTGCCACGCTGCTCTCTGGGCGCTATGTTGAAATAAAGATGCTGCCGCTATCGTTCAAGGAATATGTTGAAGCTAGCGGTGACGAGCGTGAGCTGGCGAGAAAGTACCGTAACTATATAGAAACAAGCTCCTTCCCCTATGTATTGGATATGAAGCAAGATGCGCGTGTTATTCGAGAGTATCTTAATGGTATTTATAATACTATTGTTGTAAAGGATATTACGCAAAGAAATAGATTTCCGGATACTATGATGTTGGAAAGCGTACTACGTTTTGCTTATGATAACATTGGCAATATCTTATCTACCAAAAAGATTGCTGATACTATGACTTCAGATGGGCGTAAAATAGATACCAAAACGGTTGAAAAGTATCTGAATGCATTAATGGAAAGCTACATGTTATATCAGTGTAAACGCTACAATATTAAAGGTAGACAGTATTTAAAGACATTGGATAAATATTACGCTGTTGATATGGGGATGCGCAAAGTACTGTTAGGTAGCAAGGCCATGGATGCAGGACATATTCTGGAAAATATTGTGTATCTTGAGCTTTTGCGCAGAGGTTATGATGTTTATATCGGTAAGGTTGATGATTTAGAGGTTGATTTTGTGGCAATGGATGATAAGGGGATGACTTATTACCAGGTTTCTGCGACGGTGCGCGATGAGAAAACGTTGAAGCGTGAGCTTGCTTCACTGCAAAGTATTAATGACCATTATCCTAAAATTTTGCTGACACTAGATGATGATCCGGAAATGGAATATGCAGGTATACGTAAAATTAATGCGTTGGATTGGCTGTTAGGAAAATAATTCCTAAAACTATACAGAAACGCAAAGTTTTGGGAAAAATATTCCCAAAACTTTTGCAATCAAAAACGAGCAGGCTTTAGCATTTTGACTAAAACCGGCTCGTTTTGATATATGACGTATTTTACATTTTCAGCTTGCAGAAAACGTACTTGGCAATTCCTGCTTCAATGACAAGCAATAAGGCAACCAGTTCAAACACCGCGCTGATATTGATACCGTGGGCGACAAAGCCTAAAAGTGCGGGACCTAGAATAACACCTGTATAACCCAAACTGGTTACAGAAGTTACCGCAGCGCTGATAGGCATGTCCTTCTGGTATTTTAATAGCGAATAAAACACAGGGACAATGTTGGCACAACCAAGGCCGATGAGAATGAAGGCAAAGGCATTTAGATACAGGTTATCTAAAACAACTGCGAGCGCAAAGCCTGCTGCCGTGACGATGCTGCCGCCGATAACAGCTTTTTGTTCGCCTAAAAATTGTACAGTTTTATCGCCTAAAAGACGCATGATGAGCATAGCAACGGAAAAGATAGCGTAACCTGTGCCTGCCAACGCTATATCCATATTTTTCACTTCGGTGAGCAGTACGCCGCTCCAATCCATAACTGCACCTTCAACAAGGAAGGAAATGCAGGCGAGAATGCCTAAAACGATAACAATGCCGCGTGGGATAGCAAAGGCCTTTTCGCCGCCGGGGCTTTTATAATCCAGTAAGTGGCGGCCGAAAACTGCCAGCAACGCTAAAACAATAGCACAGTGCAGTGTGGCGATGAGCGTTACGTTTAAGCTTGAAGATGTCAGTACGCTGAAAAGACCTGCGCTAGCAAAGCAGCCGATACTCCAAAAGGCATGCATACCGCTAAGCAGTCTGCGGCCGGCAAACTTTTCCACAATAACGGCATTGGTGTTCATGCTGACATCCGTTGCGCCCATGACTGCCCCAAAGAATGCAAGCGCAATGGCATAGCTCCAGATGTTTGGCAGGCAAGAAAGCAGCACGGAAATTAGTGCCATCAGCGTTGCACCTGTGATGACGACTTTTTTGCAGCCAAAGCGTTGTACGAGTGCGCCGGCTAAAGGCATAAAGATAAAAGCGCTGATACCGATGCACAGAAGCAAAAGGCCAAGTACATCCGCTTCAAGGTTCAGGCGTGCTTTGACCATAGGAATCATCGGTGCCCAGGTGGAAATGACGAAGCCTGGCAGGAAAAAGGCTACGCGCGCTGCATTGATTTCTTTGCTGCCGACGGAAATATTTTGTAAAGTGTTTTCGGGTTTGTTGATTTGCATTGTTAAAAACTCCTTTCGTTACCTAAGTAGCTATGAGAGCTTTTATGGGTTGAGTGTTGCCATAATTTATCTAAAAAAGCGGGATGAAATTCGTTTGAATCCTATCCCACTTCAATAGCTTGAGCGCTACAATTCCTCTGATAAATTATGATGATTTTACCACGAGCATATTTTGTTGTCAACGTAAGGTATTTAATTGTTGACATGGAACATATTTTGATGTGTTTGTGAATTGTTGCTCTGCCTAACTTAGCAAGACCGCAAAGCTTTGAAGAATCTTCCCCAAACTTTTTTGATTGTTGGATTAAATGCTGTAAAAAGGTTATCCTGTTTTTGTCATATAGTTTTAAAGCATTGTACTAATGTTCAAAATGCAACAAATAATTTCCTTGTCTTTCATGATTGCCTATGCTATGATTTAGTTAAAGCGTTCAGATGATAAAGGGGGAATTGTTTTGACTTACGGAATTGTTTTTCTAATTATTATTTTCCTGGTTTTATTTATTATTGCGGCCAAGACCTGTTATGTAAAGGCACCGCCAAACGTGGCTTATATCATTTCCGGTATTACGAAGAATCCGCGTATCCTTATCGGTATCGGCGGTTTTAAAATTCCGCTGCTGGAGCGAGTGGATATGCTGTATCTGGGGCAGATGTCCGTTGATATCAAAACCAGCCAAAGCGTTCCGACCAATGACTTTATCAACGTTAAGGTTGATGCGGTTGCCAAGATTATTGTTGATAAGGAAAACGGTATTTATCTGGCAGCGCGCAACTTTTTGAATATGGAGCCGGCAGATATTACGCGCAGCCTGCAGGATTCTCTTGAGGGTAATATGCGTGAGATTATCGGTACGCTGGATTTGAAGAAGATTAACGTCGACCGTGACTCCTTCTCTGATGAAGTGCTGAAAAAGGCTGCCAAGGACATGGAAAAGCTGGGTATCAGCATTCTGAGCTGTAACATTCAGAACGTTGTTGATGATAACGGTCTTATTGTCGATTTGGGTGCAGATAATACGGCGAAAATCCGCAAGGATGCTTCTATCAGCAAGGCTGTTGCCGAGCGCGATGTGGCTATTGCCGAGGCTGCGGCTAAGAAAGAGGCTAATGATGCACAGGTGCATGCTGATTTAGCGATTGCGCAGCGTCAGAACGAGCTTTCTATTGCCAAGAGCGAACTGAAGCGTACTGCCGATATTAAAAAGGCAGAGGCAGATGCTGCTTATGCAATTCAACAGCAGGAGCAGCAAAAGTCGATTGAAGTGGCAACTGTAAACGCACAGATTGCTAAGGCAGAGCGTGAAGCTGACCTGAAAAAGCAGGAGGTGCTGGTTAAAGAGCAAATCCTGGCTGCTACTATTCAGAAGCAGGCGGATGCCGACAAGTACAGAGTCGAACAGGATGCTTTGGCTGAACAGGCTAAGAGGCAGCGTGAAGCAGAGGCGCAAAGATATGCTATGGAGCAGGAGGCTGCCGCTATTAAAGCCAAGGGCGATGCGGAGGCTTATGCTATCAGAGTAAGGGGTGAAGCAGAGGCCGCTGCGATTAAGGCCAAAGGCGAAGCAGAGGCTGCTGCTATGGATAAGAAGGCCGAGGCTATGAAGAAATACGGTCAGGCTGCAATGGCTCAGATGGCGATTGAGGTGCTGCCGCAGGTTGCTAAAGAGGTTGCTGCTCCGCTCAGTAAGGTAGACAAGATTACGCTTTACGGCGAAGGCGGTATGGGCAGTCTTTCCGGCAATGTTCCTTCCGTAATGGCGAAGGTTTTCGATACGGTGAAGAGTGCTACCGGCATTGACCTGCAGGAGATTGCTAAGGGTGAAACCTACGATGCTAAGGTCAATAAGAACATCAGCATTGACGGCAAGCTGCCGGAAATTCCTGTGGAAATCAGCAAGGAAGAATAAACATGAAAATAAGCTGTTAGCATCAGGCATGTTAGCAGCTTATTTTTACAGTAACGGAGGAATGTTTCTTTGAAGATTCTTGTGAGTGCCTGCTTGTTGGGCAAAAACTGTAAGTATAACGGCGGTAATAACTTAAATCAAAGAGTGTTGGACTTTATCGAAGGCCATGAGGTTATAGGCGTTTGTCCGGAGCAGTTGGGCGGGCTGTCTACGCCTCGCTTGCCGGCAGAAATTGTTGATGGCATAGTGACGAACAAGGAAGGCATCAGTGTGGATGTACAGTTTCGCAAGGGAGCGCAGACGGCGTTGGCAGTTGCTTTGGAGAAAAAGGTGGATTTGGCAATCCTGCAGTCGCGCAGTCCCAGCTGTGGTGTAAATGAGATTTATGATGGCAACTTCAGCGGCAAGAAGATAAAAGGGCAGGGTGTGTTCGCCAAGTTACTTTCTGCACATGGTATAAAGGTACTTGATGCCGAGGATGTGGCTGAGCATAAATAACAGTGCCTGAAAAAGTTGGTTTATAAAAATTAAAAGGCAAGGTCTTAGGATGTATGTTCCTAGGCCTTGCCTTTTTTGTGCTTTATTTTTTATACTTTCTGATTGCCGCACCGATTAGCTTCGCTGTCTGCGACAGCTCCGCTTCGGTATGCGTTGCCATGAGGGCAACACGCAGGCGCGCAGTACCCTTTGCTACCGTTGGGTAGCGGATGGCGGGGGCGAGCACGCCGTTTGCCAGCAGCTCATCTGCAACCTGCAGGGCGGATTTCTCATCGCCGATGATAATGGGAATGATGGCGGTGGGTGAGTAAGCTTCTACGCCTTCAGCGTGTAATGCGTTTAAGAAAAACTCAACGTTATGCTGCAGATTTTGCGCACGCTGTGGTTCTTCCTCCAGCACTTCCGTAGCTCGCAGCGCAGCGGCGAGCGTTGCAGGAGTCTGCGAGGTGGCGAAGATAAAGCTGCGTGCTTTATTTTTGAGATATTCGATAATCACCTTGCTGGCGCAGGCGTAACCGCCTTCGGCGCCGAGTGCTTTGCTGAGCGTACCCATGAGAATGTCAGGGCGAACGGTATTGCCGAAATGTTCAACGGTACCGTGACCGGTTTTGCCGATAACGCCGGTGGCATGTGCTTCGTCAATCATCGTGAGCAGATGATATTTTTTGCCGAGGGCGACGAGAGTAGCCAGATCAACAATATCACCGTCCATACTGAAAACCGCATCGCTGACAATCAGGCCTCTGCTGCAGGGGGTAGCAAGAATTTTCGCTTCCAGGTCCTGCATATCATTGTGCTTATAGACAACGATGCGCGCTTTGGAAAGACGGGCGCCGTCGATGATGCTGGCGTGGTTATATTCGTCGCTGAAGATAACGCTTTCGCTGTTGCAGAGGGCGGAGATAATGCCGACGTTAGCCATGTAGCCTGTGTTGAAGACCAGTGCTGCTTCCGTACCCTTGAACTGCGCCAGCTTGCTTTCAAGCGCTTCGTGCAAGGCGGTGTTGCCGGTAGTCAGACGGCTGCCGCCACTGCCTGCGCCCCATTGAAGCGCAGCTTCGGCAGCGGCTTGCTTAACGCGGGCATCTGCTGCTAAATCAAGATAGCTGTTGGAGGCCAGCATTAAAACCTTGCGTCCTTGCATTTCAACGTACTTACTTTGTTCGCTGTCCATGGTGCGCAAAGAGCGGTAAAGATTCTGCTCTTTAAGCTGCTTTAATTCGTCAGCAAAAATCTGCTCCGGATTTGGATTAGCAGGCTTTTCAACGGGCAGTCCGCGTACAAGCACACGTTGTTTTTCCAGGTAATATATAGCATCTTCGGCCTTAGCCTTGCTGCTGTCAAAGATGAAGACACGGCCGCCATGCGGATTGCCCATTTCCTTCATTGGCATGAGACGTACATAACCATGCTTTAAGGAAGCTAGGTAGCCGACGAGGTAATCGGGATCATCGGAAAGGCACAGCTCGGCGATGATGCCGGGGGCGTTAACAACCTTAGTGGCCAGTACGATGGCTTCACGGAAGTGGTTTTTGCCGCTGCAGTTGCTCGCTGCTCCTTCGGCATCCATATAGGTTACGCGGATACCGCGCTCGTGGTCAGGCTCAAGTCTGGAGTTTGTGGCAACGTCGTAGAGTACGGCGCCGCGCATAGGGTGGTTGTGACGTAAAAGGTCGATTAATGCATCTGCCTTGGCTTCCAGTCCCAGCTCGCAGAGCATTTCCTTCATGATTTTATAGGTTTCTTCTACCGTGTCTGCAGGACGTTTGCTGACAGGCAGCGCGTCGAGGTATTGCAGCTTTTTCGGTGCGACCTCTTCCATTTTGACGTTGATGAAGTCTGCTCGGCCGAGGCCGTGATGCAGAGCGCGTTCGGTAAGGGCGCTGACAGCGTTGCTGATATCGGCTTGCAGGATAATGCGTTCTGCGCCGCTGACGTGCAAATCGCCTTTGGATGCGCGCATTTTGATGCTGTATAAAGGCATAGGGAATCTCCTTTGTGTTTTGAATTCGGTGTTTGGCAAAATTAGCTGATGAACAGCCTCTCCTTGGGGAGAGGTGGCATCGCTTAGCGATGACGGAGAGGGGTGTGCAAAACTTCACGTTATTCTTTAGCGCAAAGAATGCAGACCCCTCTCAGTCGCCCTGACGGGCGCCAGCTCTCCCTAAGGAGAGCCCCTTTTTGCTGTTATTTATCAGCCTCTTAGCAAAGCAACCTTGGTAAGCAGCTGTTTTGCGGGTTTATAGAATGCACCGGCGGCAACTGCGGTAAAAATCATACCGGGGAAGGCTGCGGCGGTGAGTACCATCCAGTTTACACCGGTAACCTGCCACAGTACGAGGCGGGCAGCGAAGGTTCCGAGCGGTCCGCTGACAGCAACAGTAAGCAGGTTGGTTCCGAGCAGGGCCATGGTGCCACCGGCAACAACGCGGAATACCATCTGTACAAGCACGTTGATGATGTTGTGCATTCCGAGCATCATACCAAGCATACTTGCAAGGATACCTGCGATAATGTAGCGTTTAAAGCCGAAGCAGGCGCAGATGAGTACGGCGATTGGTGCAGATAACTGGAATTCGCCACCGGCAATTGGCGAAGGGATTTTAAAAGAACCTGAAATCAGAATCAAGACACCTAATAAAGCGATAGTAGTCAGCTCTTTCATACTCAAATCTTTCATTTATTCGCTCCTTATTTTAAAACCTCATCCATGGATTGTTTAGCCAGTGCTATAGCCTTATCCAGATCTTTATTTTCGATATTCAGCGGCGGGTTGAAGTAGATGACGTTGCCCAGAGGACGCAGCAGCAGGCCGTGGGTAAGTGCTTTTTTGTAAATTTCGTAGCCTATACGCAGGTCGCCGTCGAAGCCGATTTTCTTATCCTTATCGGTAACAAGCTCCATAGCATTAATCAGGCCGATATGACGGATTTCACCGATGTTTTTATGAGCTCCGAAGGTATCCATGAGTGCATTATGGAAGTAGGTTGCTTTTTCGGCAGCATGCTCAAGAATTTTTTCTTCCTTCATAATCTTGAGTACAGCGAGGGCAGTTGCGCAGCCTATGGGGTTACCGGCATAGGTGTGGCTGTGCATGAACTGCTTGCCTTTGTTGTAGTCATCATAGAAAGCATCATAAATTTTATCGGTGGTGCAGACAATAGCCATCGGCAGGTAACCGCCGGTGAGTGCTTTACTGATAGTCATGATATCCGGGGTGATACCGGCATGGTTGCAGGCGAACATTTTGCCGGTTCTGCCGAAGCCGGTAGCAATTTCGTCGGCAATCAAAAGTACGCCGTATTCATCACAGAGTTTACGCAGCTTTTGCAGGTAGAGAGGCGGATAGATACGCATGCCTGCACAGCCTTGTACGATAGGTTCAACGATGATAGCAGCGGTTTCTTTGGCATACTTAGCAAATGCTTCTTCTGCAAATTTGAAGCATTCGCATTGGCAGTGCTCGCGGTCTTTAGCAAACGGGCAGCGGTAGCAGTCAGGTGCCTTTACATGGATGTTGTTCATCATCATGGGTTTATACATTTGTGCGAACAGGTCCATGCTGCCTACGGAAAGAGCGCCGATGGTTTCGCCGTGATAGCCTTCGCTGAGGCACATGAAGCGCTGTTTTTCCGGGTGACCGGTCTGCAGCTGATATTGGAAGGCAATTTTCAGTGCGATTTCTACAGAAGAGGAGCCGTTATCGGCAAAGTTGAATTTGTTCAAGCCTTTGGGGAGAACTTCGGTAAGCTCTTCGCAAAGCTTGATAGCAGGCTCGTGGGTGAAGTTAACGAAGATAACGTGCTCTAATTGTTCAATCTGCTCTTTGATGGCAGCGTTGATTTTGGGATTGCAGTGACCTAAAAGGTTGCACCACCAGCTGCTGATGATATCGAGATATTCGGTGCCGTCGGCAGCGTAGAGGTAGGGGCCTTTAGCGTGGTCAACGATGATAGGACGTAAGGTTTCGTAGTCCTTCATTTGGGAACAGGGATGCCAGATGTGGGCTAAATCTCTTTTTTGTAAATCTGCTACTCTATCGTTCATTTTTTCTTCCTCCTGAGTTTTGTGTCATTATTGTTTATGCCCCCTTCCGCCTCACGTTGTTCGGTACCTTCCCCGTAGGGGCAGGCAAGAGCGTGTAATTGAGACTTTCTTGGTTCCCCCTCGGGGTAACTGTCGAGCGTGAGCGAGACTAAAGGGGCTGTTAATTTTTATTTGTATAATCCTTTGAGTACTTCTACATCAATATCCAGCTCGCTGGCGTTCGGCGGTACGCAGGCAAGTACGGGAACCGCTGTAATTTCTTCCATCATACGCTTGTTGTCGGCTTGCATGAAGTTGCTGCCGTCGTAATTGTTCAAAATGATGCCGCGGACGGGAATGTTTTTCTGTTTGAGGTAGGAGATGGTCAGTACGCAGTTATTGATGGAACCGAGCGCTGCGTTGGAGATTACCAGTACACCTAAATCAAGCTTTTTGATGATGTCCTCGAGCAGGATATGCTCTTCATCCCAACGGATAGGGCAGATGATGCCGCCGCTGCCTTCCATGGTAACGTAATCATATTTGGCAAGGGAAGCCTGATAATCAGCTTCAATCTTTTCCATTTCTACGGGATTGCCCTCGCGCAGTGCTGCCAGATGCGGAGAAACTGCTTCCTTATAAATGTAGGAAACAAGGTTTTCCGGTTTTTCCGGGATGTTGGCAGTTTTGGCAACAAAGGCTGCGTCACCCGGCAGCCAGGTGCCGTCGGGCTGTTCTTCAGCGCCGCTCAGCGCTGCTTTGTAGTAGCCTGCGTTGACGCCTGCATCACGTAAGCGTTTAACAAGCAGACCGGTAACGTATGTTTTACCGATATCTGTACCGATTGCTGTAATGAAAAGACCTTTACTCATAATTTTCACCTTCGTAATTTATTTTGGTTAACTTAAGATTCTACATGGTTAACTTTAGCATAGCTTAAGTATACGCTGTGAAAAATTCAATGTCAACCTAGCAAAATAGTATGGTTAACTATAAGGGCTGGGCATAAAAAAGATTGACAGCTATATTTTGTGGTTATAACTGTCAATCTTGGCTTATTTTGTGGTTAACGATGTTAATATTAAAATAGGTAGAAGAAATTTATTTTTTGGCTGCCGCATTTTTACGGATTTCGGTTACAGGGACGCCGCCGATGCCCCAGTTATCTGTATCAACCTCGTCGATGGTGACAACGGTGGTGGATTTGTTTTTGCCTAGAACGTCGTGCAGAAGATTGGTTGCGCCTTCGATGAGAGCGCGCTTCTGCTCGGGTGTAACGTTACCTTCTTTGGTGATTTTGATGTTTACATAGGGCATGCTGATGACCTCCTTGCATTTTTCTTTCATTATAGCATATTTTGCTTGCAAACTGCGCGTTTCTATGCTATTATAAGTGCGGTAAAATTTACTGATGCACAGTAGCATTTAGGATGAGCTGGAGCAGTTAACAGTAAAGCTTACTTCTGAAAAATTTTAAGTCAATACTCGCTTGGATCTATAAGACCGGGACGAAGACGCAAACAGGCTAACTATGCGCATTCCGTACCGGAATGCGCTTTTTTATATGCTTCGGTATTAATCGGCAATTCCGTAGCCTTGAATTTGCACAGCGTCTCCTGTGGTCAGAAGGGAGGGCAATCTTGAAGGTTGGTATTATTGGCGGAGGCCGTGTCGGCAGCCGTTTGGCTACAAGCTTGCGTGAAGCAGGCGTGCTGGCCGGCATTACGGCTGCATCCGAGCAGCACAGTGCACAGCTGGCGCAGCAGTTTGGCGTACCGGCGACGGATAACGTAAAGCTGTGGCAGGCAGCGGACGTGCTCTTGCTTACCGTACCGGATCGTTTGATTGGTACGGTAGCAGAGGAGCTGGCTCAAAGTGTGACGCCTGCGGCTAAGGTTGTACTGCATGTAAGCGGCAGTGTGGGACTGGAGCCGTTGGCTCCGTTTACGCAGTTGGGCGCACACGTAGGCAGTCTGCATCCGCTGCAGAGCTTTGCCGGCGGCAATACACAGCTTGCAGGTGTGTATATGGCGTTGGACGGTGACAGCGAAGCGCAGGACGCAGGCAAAAAGCTCGTAGAGCTTTTTGGCGGTAAAGCGTTCAGCGTTCCTGCTGAAGAACGTGCGGCCTACCATGCGGCAGCGTGTATCTGCTCCAACTACGCTGTAGCGGTGGAGGCTATGGCGGCGCAGCTGATGGCGCGCTGGACCGGCAGCAACGAAGCTGCCTGGGAGGCGCTGCTGCCCCTGTTCAAAGGCACAGCGGCTAATTTGCAGGCTACGCAAAATCCTGCGGCTGTGCTTACAGGACCTATTGCTCGCGGTGATGTCAGCACGGTAGCAAAGCATCTTGCTGCCTTACCTGCAGCTGTAATTCCTGCCTATTGCTCTCTGGGCCTGGCGACAACCTCGCTAGCCCTTGCTAATGGCACTATTGACGAAAATGCAGCTGATGAGCTGAGAAATTTGCTTGGAGGATATTATGGCTAACAAACAAGTAACAGTCGCAACGATTAAAGAAATGAAGCAAAAGGGCGAACCTATCACGATGATAACCGCTTACGACGTAGCAATGTCCCGCAACGTGAACGAAGCAGGCGTAGATATGATTCTTGTAGGTGATTCCCTGGGTAACGTAATTTTAGGATATAATTCCACAGTCCCTGTAACGATGGATGAAATGATTCATCACACCAAGGCTGTTATGCGTGGCAACAGCACTGCTTTAGTAGTTGGCGATATGCCGTTTATGAGCTATCAGGCAAGCATTGTTGATGCAATGTATAATGCTGCACGCTTCCTGAAGGAAACAGGCTGCACAGCAGTTAAGCTGGAGGGCGGCTCCGAGGTAGTTCCTCTCGTAGAACGCCTGACACAGGCCGGCATTCCAGTATGTGCTCATATCGGTCTGACTCCGCAATCTGTAAATCAGCTGGGCGGCTTCAAGGTACAGGGCAAGGATATTGCTGCTGCACAAAAAATGATTGATGATGCCAAGGCTTTGGAGGCTGCAGGTGCTTTTGCCTGCGTATTGGAATGCGTTCCGGCCGCACTGGCTGCTAAGGTAACCGCCGAGCTGAAAACCATGGCTACCATCGGTATCGGTGCCGGCAACGGCTGCGACGGACAGGTGCTCGTATGCAACGACCTTTTGGGAGTTTCCACCGGCTTCTGCCCGAAATTTGTTAAGAAGTATGCTAATCTGCATGATACTACCGTAGAAGCAGTAAAGGAATATATTGCTGATGTTAAGGCAAGAACCTTCCCTGCTCCGGAGCATACCTTTAAGATTGACGATGCTGTTTTAGAAAAATTATATTAATACTTTCATAAATAAAGTGAGGTAATTCAAAATGAAATTAGTACATACAGTTGCAGAGCTGCGCGAAGAGGTTGCAGCAGCTAAAGCTCAGGGTTTGACCATCGGTTTGGTGCCTACTATGGGCGCTTTGCATGAAGGCCATGCATCCCTGATTAAAGCAGCTAACATGGAAAATGATTTTGTTGTAGTCAGCGTTTTCGTAAATCCGACTCAATTCGGTCCTAACGAAGATCTGGATGCTTATCCGCGTACTCTGGAAGCAGACTGCAAGCTGGCAGAAAGCATGGGCGCTAACGTAGTTTTCGCTCCGGCTCCGAAGGAAATGTATCCGAGCGAGGATGCAACATGGGTAGAAGTAACCGGTGAGATTACCAAGGTTCTTTGCGGCCGTACCCGTCCGATTCACTTCCGTGGCGTAACTACTGTTGTTACCAAGCTGTTTAACCTGGCACAACCGGACCGTGCTTACTTCGGCCAGAAGGACGCACAGCAGGTTGAGGTTCTGAAACGCATGGTAAAAGACCTGTTCTTCAATATCCAGCTGCGCATTATGCCGATTGTCCGCGAAGCTGACGGTTTGGCAAAGAGCTCCCGCAATACCTATCTGAATGAAGCAGAGCGCAAAGCAGCTCTGGTACTGAGCCGTAGCCTGAAGGCTGCTAAGGAGCAGTACGAAGCAGGTGAGCGTGACGCTGCTAAGATTACTGCGGCTGTTACCGCTTCCATTAAAGAAGAGCCTATGTCTGATATTGATTATGTTGAAATTTATGCACTGCCGGAATTGAAACCTGTAGCAGCTCCGATGGCAGGCAGCAACCTGCTGGCTGTAGCTGTTAAATTCGGCACCACCCGTCTGATTGATAATGTAGTTTTGGAGGAGAAATAATATGCTTTATACTATGCACCATGGCAAAATTCATCGCGCTACTGTAACCCAGGCAAACCTGGAATATATGGGCAGCATTACTATCGACAGCGAGCTGCTGGAGCTGTCCGGTATTCTTCCGGGCGAGCGTGTACAAATCGTTGACAACAACAACGGTAACCGTCTGGAAACCTATGTTATCGCCGGTGAGCGTGGCAGCGGTGTTATCTGCCTGAACGGTGCTGCTGCACGTAAAGTTCTGGTTGGCGATACTGTTATCATCATCGCTTACAGCCTCATGACCGAGGAAGAAGCTAAAACCTATGTGCCGAAGGTTGTAATGGTTGACGAAAACAACCATCCAATCAACGTTCGCGGTACTGAAAAGGAAGCAGAAATCGGCTGATTATAAGCATTATATGAGCACGTTGCGGCTTGCGCTTGGCGCAGGCTGCAGCGTGCTTTTTGCATGGGTTTGTTTTCGTCGGAAAGGCAGTTGCGATGTGCATGCGGATAAAGAATATTTCGGCTGTTTTAAAGTGAAAATAGAAAAACTTCGGCTAAAACGTAAGCATAGTTATCGTTCTACCGAAGTTTTCGTTTCTATTCGGTTTTGTCGTGGCAACAGCAATGCTCTGCTTCCACAGGCTTCATGGAGCATTCCGGGCAGATGCCTTCGCCCTCCAGCAGCTTGCTGCCCCAGGCATACATGGCCTGCAGGATGGGGAAGAGGCTTTCACCCCGCGGCGTCAGGCTATACTCAACCTTAGGCGGCACGACGGCGTACACCTTGCGCGCAATCAAGCCGTCACCTTCCAGCTCGCGTAATTGCTGGGTGAGCATTTTGGGTGTGGCCTCGGGGACGAGGCGGCGCAGCTCGTTGAAGCGCAGAATTTTGCCGGACAGATGCCACAGGAGCAATGCTTTATATTTGCCGCCGATAAGCTGCAGAGTGGCGGCAACGGGACAGTTGACGTTAATAGTATCTTTCATTTGGAGTTTCCTTTCTGCAAAGAGCAAGGCGATTAAAATATAATGATGCTATGAAAAAATCATATGTCTGCCTTGTGCATCAAAAATTATATATCTTTACAGTATCTTTTTGTATACTATCTACCTAAATAGTGCGTTCTTGAAATAAAGATAGCGTTTGCTATAATAATAGCAGACAAAAAATTTTATGTCAAACAGATAGCAAGCGAAAGGAGTCGCGATGAAAAAACAGTTACTTGATATAACGGGCATGAGCTGCAGTGCCTGCTCGTCACGCATAGAAAAGGTTGTCAACAGGATGCAGGGCGTGGAGCAGATGAGCGTTAATCTGCTGAAAAATAATGCGCACGTTACCTTTGACGAAAGTGTTGTAGATGAAAAAGCGATTATTGCCCGCATTGAAAAGCTGGGCTTCGGTGCAAGTGTGCATGCCGCAGGAGCTGCCGCTGCGCCTGTGCCGCAGCAGGATACGGCGGTGCAGGAGATGAAGCAGCGTCTTATCGGCTCGCTAATTTTTGCCAGTCTTGTCTTTTATCAGCACATGGGGCGTATGTGGGGCTGGCCGTTGCCAGGCTTTATCCTGGGGCAGGAAAACGAGCTGATTAACGCTTTGCTGCAGATGCTGTGGTGTATTCCGGTACTCTTTATCGACCGCAAGTATTTTATCCACGGTGTGCGTAATCTTTTAAGCGGTGCGCCTAATATGGATTCGTTGATTGCCGTGGGCAGCGGTGCATCATTTATTTACGGTTTATATTCCGTATTTGGTATGGCGTATGCCTTTGGTCATAACCGTCTTGATTTGCTGCCGGGCTTTGCCGATGCTTTATATTTTGAAGCGAGTGCCGTGATTTTGGCGCTTGTTACTGTCGGCAAGTTTATGGAGGCGCGGGCAAAAAGCCACACCTCTGATGCGATTAAGGCACTGATGAACCTTACACCAAAAACTGCGCTTGTCGAGCGTCACGGTCTGCAGGGAGAAATTCCTGTGGAGGAGGTTGTAACAGGTGATGTGCTGATTGTAAAAAGCGGTGCATCCGTGCCCGTGGACGGTAAAATTATTGATGGTAGCGGTGCATTGGACGAAAGTGCGCTGACGGGTGAAAGCCTGCCGGTAGATAAAACAATCGGTGACAAGGTTATCGGCGGCACTATTAACAGAAGCGGTTACTTTAAGATGGAAGCGACTGCGATTGGCGCTGATACTGCTTTAGCGAAGATTATTGCGCTGGTGGATGAGGCAACATCTTCTAAAGCGCCTATTGCCAAGCTAGCTGATAAGGTGAGCGGCTATTTTGTGCCTGCTGTTATAGGCATTGCCGTGCTTGCGGCGGTTGTCTGGCTGGCGCTGGGCGCAAGCTGGCATTTTGCACTGACGATAGCTATTTCGGTGCTCGTCATTTCCTGCCCCTGTGCTTTGGGACTGGCAACACCGACAGCGATTATGGTAGGAACGGGGCGTGGTGCCAAGAGCGGCATTCTGATTAAATCGGCAACAGCGTTGGAAACGGCGCATAAGGTTGATACCGTTATCTTAGACAAAACAGGCACCATTACGTCAGGCAAACCGGTGGTGACGGATATTTTGCCTGTAAAGGTTACGGAAAATGAATTGCTGGCCTTTGCTGCCAGTCTGGAAAAGCTGTCGGAGCATCCCTTGGGTGAAGCTATTGTTGCTGCTGCTGAAGAAAAGCAGCTTGCACTTTTAGAAGCATGTAATTACAAGCAAATCTCCGGTCAGGGCTTTACTGCTGAGCTTGCAGGCGATGAGTGCGCAGCAGGCAATATGAAGCTGTTGCAGGCGTTGAATGTTGATGTCAGCAGTTTGATGGACCAGTATGATAAGCTTGCATCACAGGGAAAAACACCGTTATATTTTGTACGTGCAGGCGAGCTTTTAGGCTGTATTGCTGTTGCCGATACCGTAAAGCCTACGAGTAAGGAGGCAATCGGCAAGCTGCAGGCAATGGGCCTGCATGTGCTGATGGTGACCGGTGATAACCGGGCGACGGCGGAGGCGATTCGCACACAGGTAGGTGTTGATGAGGCTGTTGCGCAGGTGCTGCCGCAGGATAAGGAAGCGGTAGTACGCAAGCTGCAGCAGGAGGGCCATATTGTTGCCATGGTAGGCGACGGCATTAACGATGCACCTGCGTTGGCGCGTGCCGATGTAGGTATCGCTATCGGTGCCGGCACGGATATTGCGATTGAGGCTGCGGATATGGTTTTAATCAAAAGCGACTTGCTGGATGTGGCGAAGGCAATTTGCTTAAGCCGCAGCGTTATGACCAATATCAAGGAAAATCTTTTCTGGGCCTTTATTTATAATGCCGTCGGTATTCCGTTTGCCGCAGGTGTGTTTTATATAGCCTTCGGCTGGCTGCTGAATCCGCTGATTGCAGCGGCGGCGATGAGCTGCAGCAGTGTTTCTGTTGTTACTAACGCATTAAGACTGCGTTTTATAAAATTGTAATTGCAAAGGAGATTTTATTATGACTAAGACTATTGCTATCGAAGGTATGCATTGCCAGCATTGTGTTGGCGCTGTTAAGGAAGCACTTGCTGCTGTAGCAGGTGTAACAAGTGTTGTTGTTTCCTTGGAAAACAATAATGCGGTTGTTGAGGGCACAGGCCTGGATGATGCAGTTTTAAAGGCTGCTGTTGAGGATACTGGCTTTGATGTAACCGGCATCAACTGAAAATAAGCACAAAAAAACGCCGCGTAAAGCGGCGTTTTTGCTTGTAAAAAGGTCGCTGTGCAGCGGCCTTTTTTTATGCAAATATTTCTGCTATAGCAGGCGGAAGCATATCAAGTGCGCTTGCTGTCATGAATGCGGCAGCAATGGCTACAACGATAAAGGCAGCAGCGTGCGGATAATCCTTTTTGCGTACGGAAGAAAATATGGCACGCAGGGATAAAAGCAGAATCAGACCCCAGATATAGGGACCGGTTACTTCATGGAAAAATTTTTCAAACATGATAACACTCCTTGCTGGCTGAAAAATGTGTTTAAGCAGATATAGATATACAGATAATAAAAAAACACCCGCAATAGCAGGTGCTGTTTTTGGATTGGTGCCTCAGCACAGAATCGA
>OGOV01001614.1_pt1 | contig 19273 bp, 13 predicted proteins | sample 1552711 | NCBI WGS metagenome assembly OGOV01 (sample SAMEA2580216, study PRJEB22360) | human gut metagenome | biome: human gut; feature: human-associated habitat; material: faeces | place: Denmark | collected 2008/2010 | reverse complement strand
CAGTGGAATTCACTTTCCAGGCCACAAACCTGTTTACCTGGACGAAATATCCGGGTATGGACCCACAGGGGAATTTTAGTACTACTTATAGTGCTTTTTATAACATGGGAATCGACTATAGTACCTATCCTTCTGCCCGTACCTATAATTTTGGAATCAAATTAACATTAAAATAAGCTGAATATGAGAACTTATTCGATATACCTAATCTTATTTTTGGCCGGAATATTGGCTTCCTGCGAAGATTTTCTGGATCAAAGTCCGAAATACAATCTGACCCTGGAAAATGCAGTGACGGATTATAACGGAGCGAAGAATATTATCAACGGTATGTATTCTGTTATTGCGAAATCGTCTAATTTCGGTGGAGAACTGGCTGGAAGGTGGGCTTCGCAGGCTGGAGTATGGAATTATAATAATCCGAATTACAATATGACCTATAAAGAAGGCAGCAATGATTTCGGGGCGATTTGGCAATCTTGGTATGGGTTGGTAAATTCAGCGAATGCTGCAGTTATCGCTTTGACTAATCTGGATGTAAAGTTATATCCTTCGCCCGAAACAAAAGAGGCTTTGATCGCCGAGGCCAGATGTATGCGGGCCTGGGCTTATGCTAATTTATTCTGGATGTTCGGACACTGGTGGGAAGCCGACGACTGTGCTTATGGTATTTTATACCGCGATCAGATGTCCAATCTGAGTAATTTGCAGGTTCCCCGAATCACTGTCGGAGAATCTTATCAGAAAATTTTTGAAGATTTGGAACCGGGGTTGAAGTATTTACCCGATTTTACTACTCCCCGCTATTTATCGAAACAATTGGCACAGGTATTGAAAGCGAAGTTGTTATTGAACCGGGGAGTGATGCGCGGTGATGTACAGGACTTGAAAGATGCGCTGGATTTGGTGCTTACTGTGAAGAAAGATGCTCCGGGTAGCTGGAAAATGGAAGCCGATCTGGCTGAAATGTACGAGAAAGGTTGGGAATCCGGGGAAGTATTGTGGACCCGTTATATGGGGGATATTACCAATTGTGCCTGGAGTGAGTTTACCTATTCTTATGCTATAGGATATAACAATACCTATTACGATATCTTCGACGGTTGGATCAAGGAAGATCCCCGCTATACGGTGGTCATGGACTCGGTTCGGGCTCCGGAAACCTGGGATACAAAAAATGTTTGGGCATTGAAGAAACTGTATCACGGAGGACGGAACGATACTCCCGATGCTCCTTATACGGCTTATTATTTTCGTTATGCCGAACTTTATCTGATGGAAGCCGAATTGAAAGCCCGGCTGGACGATTATTCCGTTGCCGATGCTTTGGCTCCGCTGAATGAAATGCGTTCCAAACGAACCAATCCGGTATTGCCTGCTTTGTCGGCTTCTTCTAAAAAAGAATTGTTACGGACGATTTTCCGGGAGATCTGTGTGGAACAATTCCTTGAAAACGGGAGCGAATACTTTGCATCTTTACGTTTTATCAATGATACCGATGCCAGTCCGGCTCAGAATAAATCCTGGATTTATACGTTGAAACAAGATGTTGATTTTTCGGCAGATAAATATTGCTGGCCGATTCCCGAAGCCGAACGATTGAAGAATAAACTGGTGGATCAGAATCCGGGATTAGGGAAATAGAAGTTGAGTTATTTCTGTGTTAAAATTTGAAATTATGAGAAAATTTTTAGCTGTAATCATGATATGGGCAGGTTTGAGTGCCTGTTCCGACGATAAAGATGTTTTGGTAAGCATCCCGAATGATGTGACGATGAATGAATTGGAACTGGGACGTTTTACGCATCGGATTCCGGATGGCGGTTTTACTTCGAAAGCTGCTCATACAAATGGAGTGAAATTTAATACCGTCAAGAATCCGGACGGCACGTATAGTGGTTTTGCCTATTCGAACCGTAACAACCGTTCTTTCACCTGGACGGCTACTCAGGAAGCTTTGGATTCCAATATCTACAGTGTCTATACCCGTTTCCCGAATGCCAATGAAATTTATGCCGTCGCTTGTGTAAAAGACGACGATGCTTATTTTACCTTGGAAAAACCTGCGGTTGTAGAACATATACTGGTAGCTAACACTACTTATGCCTACCTGGCAATGGTGTATGGGGATCAATACGGTACGCCGGAAGCTCCCGTAGCCAATCCGAATATCCCCGGGAGTGCCGACAAAAAAGGAGTATGGTATTCTAATGTCCCCGGAGGAGTAAAGAAATTAGTCGATGAGGACAAGGATTATTTTAAATTGATTATCAAAGGATTTAAAGATAACACACAAACCGGAACGGTAAACTTTTATTTGTGTACACGTAAAGGTGATCCTGAAAATCCGGATTGGAGCAGGGTAGTTAACGATTGGTATCCCGTAGATTTGTCTGCTTTGGGTGTTGTCGATAAAATAGTTTTCGATCTCGAATCTACCGATATCGAAGAGGGCACAGGTCGTATGCGTACCCCTGCCTACTTCTGTCTGGACGGAATTCGGATTCAAAAATAATTCCTGTTTTTACAGTCATGTGTTCTGTTTGGAGAAATTGTCTCCAGACAGAATAGATGATTGGACTTCTCCGTATTCGAATGACTTATTGGATATATTTATGGATATTCCGGAAAAATTCAGCGTAGTAAAAAGTTTTATAAATTTCAAAGACAAGATAATATACATCTTTGGATTCAAAGTAAAAATAAAGCAATTATAAATAATGGCAGTTATATGCTGAAATAGTGGATGGTATATAGAAACTTTATACTTAGATTGTTATTTAATAATTTTTTGTAATACTAATTTTTTTCAATTTTTCTTCACCCATTTTTAGGTTTTTCCTGTGTTTATAATAGCAAGGAGAATAACCAAGAAAACATCCGATTCTTTTTGCGGATTTCCGCAAAAAGAATAACGGACAGATGATAATGGATAATGGACAATTATTGGAAACTTCACTTCCATTAAAAAAGAAAAATGAGAAAAGAAAACGAGAATAAAATCATTGACAATCAATACAATATATCCTATTCTTCGGGTATACTGCTTCATTGTCAATTAACCAGGAGCCTGCGGGATCCTATGACTTTATAAACATTATGGACTTTATAAACTTTCAACTAAATTAAACGGACGTTTATGTGGTGTGAAAATGAAATAGAATACATTCTCGAACATTTGCAAGATCCTGAAAGACTGATGGATGGTGAATTTGTCGAATGGCTGGAGAAAAAAGAACATTTGGCCCTTTTCGAGAAAATCCGGAATCAACGGGAAGCTTTTTTACGTCTTCAACAAGAAGGGAATATAGATATAAATGTTGAATTTCGGTGTTTTGAATCTAAAATTTCATCCCGAAAGAGTTTGTGGCGAAAAGGTGGTTGGGTTGCTGTGGCTGCTTGCATGGTTTTAGCGATGGTGGTAGGGATTGTGATGAAAAACGACGAAAGTTCTCCTCTTTTAAGCGAAGAAGTAACCGATTTAACCGGGAAAAAATGTGCTGAATTGATATTGGCAGACGGGCAACGTATCAAGTTGGAAAATAATGAGATTGAATTGCAGGAGGGGGACGGTACTTTGATCGTTAACGATACGAATCTTCAGCTGGTATATCTGCACGATACGACCCGGAGTTTTGCGGATACGGCAAAACTCAGGTATAACATTTTGAAAATTCCTTCCGGTGCCGATTATCTGGTGAAATTATCCGACGGTACGCGGGTACATCTCAATTGTGAAACGGAATTTCGCTATCCGGTGAAATTTGCTGCAGGCGAACGACGTGTTTATCTCGATGGAGAAGCTTTCTTTGAGGTAGAAAAAGCCAAAGGCTGGCCTTTTATCGTAGAAACTGATCGGATGCATGTCCGGGTGACCGGAACCAAATTCAATGTGAAATCTTATCGTTCTGAAGAAGTTGTACATACCACTCTGGTGCAAGGGACTGTAAAAGTGAATACAACAGAAGACTGGGCCGAGGCTGAAGAGCTTGTACCTCTACAACAATATTATCTCGATAAACGATCGGGACAAGCCCAGGTGAAACAGGTAGATACCGGTCTTTTTACCGATTGGATCGAAGGACGATTTGTCTTTAAAGATCAACGGTTGGAAGAAGTGATGGGTACATTGGCACGCTGGTATTCGGTTGAGGTATTTTATGCAACTCCTTCGGTGAAAAATTGGCGATTGTCCGCCAATTTAGGACGCTATGAACATATAGACGCTATTCTGAAAATGATTCAGGCGACCGATAAGGTTGAAATCGTGCGGAAAAAGAATACGATAACTATTGGTTGGAAATAAGAAATAAAGGAACGGATCCTGCTCCAACATTTTCCGGTCCTCTATAATAACATAAGTTAAACTTAACCTATTACAAAAGTATGAAGAAAAAACGGTTAGATGATTTTCCTCATCGGGGAAGATGGTCGCAAATTCTGTTACGTATGAAACTGACGTTCGTTTTAGTTTTCTGTATGTTGGTACAAACGTTTGCTGCAGTAAATGCCCAGACAGTCACCTTGAAAAAGCAAAATGCCTCTTTGGAAGAGATTATCTGGGAATTGAAAGAACAAACAAAATTTGTATTTCTGTATAGTAGTGCGGATATAGCTACTGTAAAAGGAATCGATATCGATATGCAGAATAGCCAGATCGATGCTATCCTGAAAAAATGTCTTGAAGGTACCGATTTGCAGTTTGTGAAAGAAAACAATGCTATTATCATCCGGCAGGCAAATGGCAAGACAGCTGTTCCTCAGGTACAAAGCCGTAAAATTACGGGAAAGGTCATCGATGAAGATGGCAATCCGTTACCCGGGGTTGCTGTATTGATCGAAGGTACGACTATCGGGGTGGCTACCGATATGGATGGAAAATACGATTTGACTTGTCCTGAAATGAAAGATATCGTATTGAAATTTTCCTATATCGGTATGAAACCGAAGTCGGTTGTGGTGGGCAATAAGACAGTAGTCGATGTTACTTTGGAAAGCGATAGCCAGGAAATGGACGAAGTGGTTGTCACCGGTTTGCTAAACCGTAGGAAAAGTGGTTTTGCAGGTACAACGACCGTGATTTCTAAACAAGAATTGGCAAAGGTATCTACCGGAAATATTTTTACCACGATCTCTACACTGGATGCCGGTTTTAAAATCGAAGAAAACAATCTGGACGGATCCAATCCTAATAAATTGCCCGACTTTACGATTCGGGGTAAAGGATCTTTTCAAAACGGCTCTACCGCTCCGATCTTTATTTTGGATGGTTTTGAGGTAACGTCACAGAAAGTTTTCGATATGGATATCAACCGGATCGAGAGCATTACCTTGCTGAAAGATGCTTCCGCCACTATTTTGTACGGTTCGCGGGCTTCGAATGGTGTCATTGTGATCGAAACGACAGCACCGAAAGCCGGAAAATTGAGGGTGACTTATGATTTTAAACCTACGATTGCCATCGTGGATCTGACTGACTACGATCTGATGAATGCCCGGGAAAAATTGCAATATGAAAAGGAAGCCGGATTATATACTCAAGAGATCACACCGGGTTATGAAGACAACGATCGCCGTGAACAGGTAGAATTGGACAAAGCCTATTACAACCGCTATAAAAATATTGTAGAAGGGGTAAATACCTATTGGCTTTCCCAACCGGTAAAAAATGCTTTTTCCCATGCACATTCATTGTTTGTCGAGGGAGGGGCAGATAATGTACGTTATGGAATAGACGCTTCTTATAACCAGAATAAGGGGGTTATGAAAGAATCCGGTCGTGACCGTTTCGGACTGGGATTCTCATTGATCTATCGGATTAAAGATAAAATTACCATTAAAAATTATATTTCTTATGCCCATACCCATGCGTATAATTCTCCTTATGGGAGTTTCTCGCAATATGCCAAACTGAATCCTTACGAGAGAATATATAATGATAACGGAGAACTGATTCCGAAATTGAGTGATGGAGATACTAATCCCTTGTACGATGCCTTGTTGCCGAACCGGAATTTCACCAAAGATCAGGAGTTTCGTGAACAATTGAGCGTCGACTGGTTTATCTGCGATGGATTACGTTTGAAAGGCCAGATGGCTATCGTAAAAGGAGAAACCAGTGGTGAAATTTATAAGTCACCCTTCAGTGCCGAGTTTTTGAAAACGACCTACAATAGTGAAAGCCGGGTACAGGAATATCTGCCTATTGCTGAACGAGGTTATTTGTCTATGACAGATGGAGCGAGTTTTAGTTATGATGGAAATGTGACCTTGAATTATAACACTTTGGTGAATGAAAAACACATTATTTATGCTGGTGCCGGTTTGGAAGTGACCCAGAATGATAATAACTCACATGGATTTATTATGACCGGTTTTCCGGATGACCGTTATTCCGATCCGGCTTTTGCTATCCAATATAAAAAAGAAACAAAACCTTCCAGTTCGGAAAGTAAGTCGCGTGCTATCGGTTTCTTTGCCAATGGTAACTATAGCTATGACGATCGTTATTTTGCGGATGTTTCTGTACGTATCGACGGTTCTTCTAAGTTCGGAGCCGATAAGAAATATGCTCCTTTCTGGTCTGCCGGAGCAGGATGGAATGTTCATAATGAAAAATTTTTTAAGCATACGAAGATCAGTATGTTGAAATTACGTTATTCTTATGGTGTCACCGGTAATCAGGAGTTCTCAGCCTATCAGGCAAAAACGATGTTTCAGTTTAATACCGATCGTCTGTACAATTCCGGAATCTCTGCTGCTTTGATGGGGTACGGTAATCCCGATTTGGAATGGTAGAACCAATATCAATCGAATTATGGATTCGATTTCGGGTATGCAAAAGACCGTATTCGTTTGCAATTCAACTATTATCAGAAAAAGACCGAAGGGATGTTGACTTCTGTGTCTGTCGCACCTTCTTTAGGATTACCTTCGAATACTTTTACTTCTAATTTAGGGAAAATTCAAAACAAAGGGGTCGAAGTTAATTTAAATGCCGTGCTTATCCGGGATCAGGGTAAAGATTTCGAATGGTCGGTTATGTTGCAAGCAGCTCATAATAAAAATAAAATCATGGAGATTTCGACTGCTTTAAAGAATATCAACGAGAAAAATAATCAGGATAAAACGACTCCGGCAGCTGTGTATGAAGAAGGTGAATCCATGAGCGCCATTAAAGCAGTGCCTTCATTGGGAATCGATCCGACAACCGGACAAGAACTTTTTATGAAAAAGGACGGGACGATTACATACACCTGGGATGCTACCGATAAAGTGATTTGCGGGGACTCCGAACCCAAAGTGTTTGGGAATGTCGGTACTAACCTATATTGGAAAGGTTGGAACTTAAATATGGTGTTTAAATACGATTTGGGTGCGGACTACTATAATTCAACTTTAGCCGAGCGTGTCGAAGGAGCGAATCCACGTTATAATGCCGACCGACGGGTGTTGAACAACCGCTGGAAAGAACCGGGGCAGCATGCGTTGTATAAAAATATCAAGGAATATACGACAACTTATATTTCCAGCCGTTTTGTTCAGAAAGAAAATACATTACAGTTGACTTCTCTTTCTCTTTCTTATGACCTGAACCGCGAATGGATACGGAAATTCGGATTGAATACCATGCGGCTTAGTTTTTATATGAACGATGTCTTTCGTGCATCTACTGTGAAAAATGAACGCGGATTGGATTATCCTTTCCAGCGTAGTTTTGTTTTTGGTTTAAATATTGGCTTTTAATTAAACATACAGGTTATGAAATTTAAATATATACTTGTTTTAATGACAGCTCTGGCTTTCACGTCCTGCAACAACTGGTTGGACGTAACCCCTCAGGGGGAGGTCGAGGGCGAAGATTTGCTCACGAATGAGAAGGGCTATAATGCGGCTTTGAACGGCATTTATTATAATTTAACCTCTACCACCTTGTACGGGAAGGAACTTTCTTATGGTATGATGGATGTGTTGGCACAATACTGGGATTTGTCTTCCAAAAGTAAGAACAGCTATTACAAACAGTCTCAATTCGATTATGAAGATGCGAGTGCAAAATCCCGCTTCGATGCAATTTGGTCGGCGATGTATCAAGGAATCACACAGGCCAATTATATTCTGGAATCCTTGGAATCTAATAGAAGCTCTATAAAATATTCAGAATTGATCGAAGGGGAAGCTTATGCTTTGAGGGCTTTTATGCATATGGAATTAGCTGCTATGTATGGTCCTGTAATTGAAAAAGAAGGTGACCTCGATCAGGCTTGTATTTCTTATCGTACTCAATTTAATGTCGAGGCTCAAAAATTTGAGTCGATGCGCTCGGTGCTGACAAAAGCGAAAGCCGACTTATTGAAAGCACAGGACTTGTTGAAAGAAGATCCGATCGTCGGGAATAAACGATATGGCGATGGGAATACTTCTATGCTCGATTATCATTCCGTGTTGGAACGTCGGGGTGATCGGATGAATCTGTTTGCAGTAAAAGGACTATTGATGCGGCTAGAGCTGGCCTTATTGAATAAACCGGGAGCTTACGAAATTGCCGATGAACTGATTCAGTTATGTAAACAAAATGAATTATTTGTCTTGACAAACCGGGAAGATGAATTATATGATAAGAATCTGGGAGAAGAGACGATCCTTGGGTTCTATAAGAACGATCTTTGGGAAGTGACCAAAGAAGTCTTTGGTTTTGAAAAAGGGAATCAGACCGATAACTTTTGTATCAATACCAATCAATATAGCATATACTTAAACGATCTTTATGGACGTGCTCCGGATGGGTCCGGTACGGACAATCGCTTGCGTTTCTGGTTTGGGAAACCGTCGAACGGTGGAAGTTATTATATTTTCAGTAAACTTGAGGAAACTTCCTACCCCGGAACTATACGTTTGCCCTATTATCCGGAGATTCCGATTTTACGTTTGGCCGAAGTATATTATGTCGCTTGCGAGACAATGATCGGTAAAGATAATGTCAAGGCACTCGGTTATTTGAACGATGTGCGGGAATCCCGTAATCTGGCCCGTTTAAACGGTTCCTATGGAAATGATGAAATCATGGAATTTCTGATGCGTGAAATGCGGAAAGATTTTATCGGTGAAGGACGGATGTTTATGATTTATAAACGGTTGTATAAAGAGTTTTATGTAAAACAAGGAGTTATTATCGCTCCGACAAAGGATAAATATATTTTCCCGATTCCGGACGATGAATACGAATTTTCACCTAATGAGAGCCCGAAAGAAGAGAAATAATGCTAAATGACAAATCTATGAAGAAGATAATATTATATATGACTTTGTGCCTGATAGGAATGGTACAAGTGGCTTGTGATCAGGATATCGACGGATTCGATAATTCGACGAATTATATATACTTCGATCTACCCTTCCAATTGGATCAATATGGAAGAAAAACAACTGAAAGAGTAGATAGCCTGGTATATTCTTTTGCGATGGATGATCCTTCGGTGACCAGTTATACTTTTAAAATTCCGGTGAATTCGGTTGGGTTGAAGACAGAAACAGACCGGCATTATAAGGTTGTTGTAAATGAAAAGAAAACTACTGCAACCGGGACCGACTGGGATATGTCGGTTATAGAAAAAGCGGTCATCCAATCCGGTACTTTACGGGATACCCTTGAAGTAAAAGTCAACCGGACCCCCATCCTGAAAAAAGAATCGCGGACAATTACCCTTTATATTGAAAATAATGAAAATTTCCAGGTAGGAGCTTCCGAATTGTTAGCAGCTAAACTGGTCTTTTCAGATATCTTGCAGGCTCCATCCTGGTGGCCGAGTTGGGAAAGATATTTCGGTGTATTCGTTCGGGAAAAATATGCGAAATGGCAGGAGATTTATTTTTATGGAGCCGACCCGAATGTCGAAAAATGGGGACCGAATACCGGTAAATTGTTATATTGGGACCAAATGCCCTATTATGCCGGTTATCCCAGTTGGTATCCTTCTACCTTTATGTTTATCAGTAAGCTGAAGCAGTATTTTATAGATCATGAAGTTTATCCGGATGGAGATACCTCGAAACCTAGAATTACGCTTCCTTAATATTTAAAAATTGTTTGCTATGAAAAATAGATGTCAAGTTTTTGAAAAGAGTATTGGATTATATATCATTGTTCTGATTACGCTATTTTATAGTTGTGCAGAAGACAAAGGAAATTATGACTATAAAGCAGTGAATGAGGTGATTGTAACGGGTGTCACAGAAGATACTTCGGTGATGAGAGGAGAGGTGTTGAATATACATCCGGTGATCGGCCGTTCATTGCAGGCTTCGGAGGAGGGATTGGAATATAGTTGGAGTCTGGCAGGGAAAGAGATCGGAACGAACCGTGATTTGGCTTATTTTGTTCCCGAAACATTGAATGTTGGAAAATACGACTGCCGTTATGTCGTTACAGACACAAAAAACGGTATGAAGTATTTTGTGGATTTTAATGTGAATGTGGTTTCGAATTTTTCCTGGGGATATTATTTCTTGTGTGAAGAACCCGACCAGTCCGCCGTATTGTCATATTTCTCATCGAAAGAAGGGACTACCGAGTGTTTGCATGCTACTAAAATCGGAGACTATGCATTGGGGAAACAGCCGAAAGCGATAATCGATCATTTTGGAAATATTTCTTCTTTAAATGATTATTTCTATTCATTCAATATTATTACCAGCCAAGGGGATAACCCGGTAATTATGACGAATAACGGCGCATTTATGCCGAGTGGATTGATTAACGACCAGAGTTTTATCTATGAGGGAGATACATTCAATCCGACAGATGCCGTTTACATGTTGACGGATGCCGTTTATTATGTTTCTAATGGTAAAATTTATTCTTATAATAGTGGTTTATTATATCGGGCAGCTAAGCATGATAAAGAATATTACTGGAGCAATCCGGCTTCTGCCTATACTTATGTATATGTTTTCGATGAATTGAGTAAGAAATTTTATATTTTGAAAAACCAGATCGATGATCCAGCCCTGGGATTAGTGAGCGATCCGTATGCTTTGGATAGAGTTGTGGAAATAAAAAATCAACCCTCTTATGAAGGGCAGACCATTATCCACAAGTATGTTTCCAGAGCTCATGTCATGTCGATGGCAACAGCACAAACAGGAAAAATCAATCTGATCTCTTTTGAGTACATCGATTTCAAAAAAGCGACGGAAGAAGAACCTGCAGTGAATGAAGACGGACATTTGTTGGAAATGGAAACTCTTCCTTTGGCTGGTGCCGATGCCGATACCAAGGGCGTATTGGTCGCTGAAAACGACTGGTATTTTGTGGTGGGCAATAAGGTCTATACGACTCCGGTATTAAAACCCACGCTTGCCGATTTCGTGACATTGCCGGACGATATCGGTAAACCCGTAGCAGTTGCAGTTTCGGCAAAAGAAACTCAGTTGATCATTGCTACTTATGATGCCGGTAGTCCGAAAGAATACAAGGGTTCTTTTGCGATTGTGGATCTGATGAGCAAGGAGGTGACCCTTCACCGGAATGTGATGGGAAAATGTGTCGTGGCTAAAGGATACGATTCTAATCCCTGGGGGTAAATCGTCGGTAAATATACGGCAATCCCGGTTCCGGGATTGCCGTATGTTACCGATTCAGTGATCTTTTATAGCAGGGAACCTTCCGGAATAAATACTTTGTTAATATCCTTAAAAAAATTATATTTGCACGTAAATCAATATTCCGGCAAAGATAAAAAGATAATATGTTAGGATATGTAAGTGAATGTGAGTTTAAGTTACAGTTTGAAGATTCGTTTAAGCGGTTCTTCAAGCCATTGTGTTTTCATGCGATGAGCTTTGTGAAGGATGCGGATATTGCCAAAGATATTGTACATGATGTTTTTCTGACAACATGGACGCAACGTGAAAAAATAGATTTTACTCAACCGATGTTGCCTTACTATTTGAGTCTTACCCGTAACCGTTCACTGAACTACCTGGATCATTTGAAAGTAAGGGCCCGGCACGAAGAGAATGAATCGTATAAAAATCTGCTCTATGCCGAGACCGATTATTCCGAACATGAAGAATTGATCCGGCAAATTATGAACCGGATCAATCAGCTTCCGGATCGTTGTGGAGAAGTTATGCGGCTATGTTTTATCGAATGTAAAAAATATAAAGAAATCGCTGAAATACTGGGTGTTTCCGTGAATACTGTCAAAACTCATATTTCGTTGGGACTCAAAATTCTTAGAAAAGAGTTTCCCGCTTCTCTGTTATTTGCATTCTTTTCGCTCAGGCGCCTGAGATAAAAAAAACGAAACAAAGGGACGGGGGTAATGTTTCATTTTCCTTTTCTACGTTCTCGTCGGTGAGCATCCTTTTTATCCATTATTACTATTGTCACTAAGTAATGGGGGCTGGACTGATTTTAGTTTAGAGGAGAGTTGTTTTTTATTTTTTTCTTTATATTTGTCACACAATCGGAGGAGAAGTATGCGTGATAATGAACGATTTATAGTAGACCTGAACAAAAAAAGAGAAACTGCCTGGCAGCAATTGTACGAGGAGTTTTATCCGGCATTGTGTACTTATGTGGCCAAGCTGACCCATGAAAATGTCGGAGTGGAGGATATTGTTCAGGAGTGTATGATCGGGTTATGGGATTCTTCCTTGCAATTTCCGAATGTCAAATCTTTGGCTGGCTGGCTTTACAAAGCAGTATACAACAGGGCTTTGAATATGATTCGTGATCGGGACAATGCCCGTCGGTTATTGGGAAATTATACTTCCGAGATTTCCTATACCGAAGAAATGGCTATCGATTTGGCCATTGAAGAAAGTGTGATCGCAAAACTCCGTTCGGTCCTTTCCGAATTGTCCGATCAACAGAGACAAGTTATGAATTTAAGCCTCGAGGGCTTGAAAGTCCGGGAGATCGCACAGCTACTGGAAGTTTCCGAAAATACGGTGAAAATGCAGAAAAAGCGGGCTTATGCTATCGTCCGTGAACGCATGGGAATGGTATGGGGGATTTTGTTGTACTCTTTCTTTTCAGATTTTTTTAAATATTAGTTATTTTCTGTTACCCGTTTTTTGATTTCATGTGTTTGTATAATAAAAAGGGTATGAATACATGGAATGATATATATGATTTTTCTGAAAAGGTTCTAAGCTATATTTTACGGAAGAAAGAAGAAGAGTACATTCAGCCGGATCAGGATAGTCCGGTTGAAAAGATGGCAGATAAGTTAGGAAACTCAGAAACTTTGGCAGAACGATTACAGCAACAATATCGTTATGATCCTATTCGGGCTTACCGGAAATTAAAGAACTATAGACGGAGAAGGCGTATTCGCCGTTATAGTGTGGCGGCTGGAATTTTATTGGTTTTAGGACTAGGATGGGGATGGTTTCACCAGAATAGTCCTGGCGATCCCCTTTTACTGACTCAAACTATTCAACCCGGTGGTAAAAAAGCAGTATTAACCCTGGCTGACGGTTCCGTTTGGCATATCGGAGATTCGGCAATGCTTATACCTACTGCACAAAATCATATCCGTATCGATTCCAGTGGTATGCTTTTACAGGCAGGGAAAGAGGGGAAAACGGAAAATACCGAAACCTACCATCTGTTGTCTATTCCCCGGGGAGGAGAATTTACAATGACACTGGCAGACGGAACGCGAGTGTGGCTGAATTCCGAATCAGAACTTCATTTTCCGTTGCAATTCGGTGGTGAGCAACGGATAGTTCAATTGACAGGGGAAGCTTATTTCGAGGTTGCAAAAGATGCTGCACATCCTTTTGTTGTAGAAGTGTGTGATTCTAAAATCCAGGTATTGGGGACCGGTTTTAATGTACGTTCTTATTCGGAAGAAGGGCAAATAGTGACGACATTGGTCGAGGGAGCGGTGTGTTTCGAATCTATAGAGGATAGGGTTATTTTGAAGCCCGGCGAACAGAGTATTTTGGATAAAGAGGGGCAACTTCAGAAACGTGTAGTTGAGGTTTATCCTTTTGTAGCCTGGAAAGAGGGGCGTTTTATTTTCCGTAAGCAGCGGTTGGAAGATATCATGGTCATGGTGAGCCGGTGGTATAATGTCGAGGTTTATTTCGAAGACGACGAATCTAAAGAGATTACCTTTTCAGGGGGTATGATGCGTTATGAAGGTTTCGAGGCATTGATGAAAATGATCGAAACGGTCGGGAGCATAAATTGCACCATAAAAGACAATACAGTTTTTATAGCTAAAAGAAAATAAAGAAAGACGGAATATTGGCACTATTCCGCCTTTCAACCGGCTAAGCCGGAAATGTTTCATTATAATTTACAAATTTATGAAAAAAAATGGAATCCGATGTCTTCTTTTTCAAAGAAGATGGTTAAAAACGTATTTAATGATGAAGTTTTTAATCTTGTTTTTGTGTATTTCTTCTTTTCAGTTGTCTGCGAATGTGTATAGTCAGATCGCAAAGGTTTCTTTGGAGGTAAAGAATGCTTCATTGGAGCAGGTGATTCAGTTATTAGAGAAAGAATCGGGCTATATTTTTCTGTATGAGGATGCCCAAATCGAACAGGTACAGGATTTGGAACTGAACTTTAAAGATGAGGACCTGAAAGTGGTGTTGGACGAATGTTTGCAGAATTCCGGTCTGACTTATAAACTAATGAATCATACCATTGTGATTTCGCGTAAAAATATCAATGATCAGGTACGCATGACTCCCACAAAACTTTTGCTTCAAGGGATTGTGAAAGACGCAGATGGCCATGTATTGCCAGGTGTTGCCGTGGTATTGAAAGAAACGACGCTGGGTGTCGCTACGGATGTAGAAGGTCGGTTTACCATTGAATTACCTAAGGCCGACAGTATCGTTTTGGTATTTTCGTTTGTCGGTATGCAAACCAAAGAAGTAAAGTGGAGGGGAGAAAAAGAGCTGAATGTGGTATTGGAAGAGGCGATAGCTGAAATGGACGAGGTGGTGATTACCGGTTATTTCCAGCGGAAGAAAGATAGTTATACAGGAGCTGCCACTACGTTTTCGGGAGAGAAGTTGCGGGAGATTTCTACCGGAAATATTTTGTCGGCCTTATCGACGATAGACCCCTCTTTTAAATTGATGGAGGATATCACAGCAGGTAGTGATCCGAACCATATACCTGAATTTCAAATCCATGGCAGTGGCAATCTGAAGTCGGATTATGAGAATTCGCCTAATATGCCGACTTTTATTTTGGACGGTTTCGAGGTGTCGGCGGAAAAAATTTTCGACTTAGACCCTAATCGGGTATCGAGCATTACCGTGTTGAAGGATGCGGCGGCAACTGCTATATATGGTTCGCGGGCGGCGAACGGGGTTGTCGTTGTAGAGACTAAAGCTCCGGAGATGGGAGAATTGCGTGTTTCTTATCATTTTTCCGGTGATTTTAATTTTGCTGACCTGAGCGATTACAATCTGATGAATGCATCGGAAAAATTGGAGTATGAGCAATTGGCCGGACTTTATTCGCATCCGAATATCGGAATGAAGGAAGAATTGCAGGAGGCATACAATGAACGTTTGAAGTTGGTTCAGCAAGGGGTGAATACCGATTGGATGAAGAAACCGATTCATGCGCTTGGTTTCAGTCATAAGCATTCTTTGTTGTTGGAGGGGGGGGATGCCCGGTTGCGGTATGGATTAGACCTGAATTATCAGAATAAAACAGGTATAATGAAAGGTTCCGGGCGTCAAAATATCGGTATCGGCATTAAGTTGCAATATCGTTATAAGAATTTGCGGTTTATGAATAATTTAACGTATGATCATGTGAAACAGAAGGATTCTCCTTATGGCACATTTTCGGATTATACCTATATGAATCCGTATCTTTATCCGTATGATGAAAACGGTCATATCAAGCAGGTATTGAAAATCGGTGACGGGGAGGAATATGCATTGAATCCTTTGTATAATGCTTCATTGGGTACGAAGTTCGAGACTACCTATCAGAATTTTATTGACAATTTTTCCGTAGAATGGGATGTTTTAGAGGGATTAAAATTGAAGGCAGCCGTGTCATTGAATAAGAAGATGACGGTTGAAGACCGTTTTTTACCTGCCGGGCATAATTCTTTTTATGAAAAGGATTTGAAGGGCAGTTATGAGAAAAAAGTTACGGATGATTTCTCGTATGATGCGAATGTTATGGCTGCTTATACGAAAGAGGTGAACCGTCATTTATTCAATGCTACTTTTGTCTGGAATATCAAAGAAACGAAAAACGACTTGTTTACTACCACGGCTTATAATTTCCCGAATGACAAGATGGACCATATCGGTATGGGGGTAGAGTATCAGGACGGCGATAAACCGAGTGGTGATTATGAGGTCAGTCGTCTGATGGGTGTGGTAGGAAATTTTAATTATGGGTATGATAACCGCTATTTAGTAGACTTTTCGGTTCGTAGCGATGGATCTTCTGTATACGGTTCATCTAAGCGGTGGGGGACGTTCGGTTCTGTAGGTGTTGCCTGGAACCTGCACCATGAGAAATGGTTGGCTGAAAATCCGTATGTAAATGAATTGAAAATCCGCGGTTCGTGGGGGACAACCGGTGGTCAGAATTTCTACCCTTTCCAGGCGATGATGATGTATTCGTATAAGGAATCGGCTATTGACGGATTGACCTATGATGATTATATCGGGGCGTTATTGAAGGCTTTCGGTAATCCGGACCTGAAATGGCAGCAGACAGAAAAGTTGAATGTTGGGGTTGATTTTACTTTATTGAACAGTCGGTTGAGCGGTTATTTCAATATTTATAAGGATGTATCGAAATCGGTATTGATTGATGTGTTGCTGGCTCCGTCTGTCGGTTTTGCTTCTTATAAAGACAACCTGGGCGAGATAGAAAATAAGGGATTGGAATTAAATCTCCGGGGTGTTTTGCTAAAGGATGCTGACAGACGTATGCAGTGGGATGTGTTCTTTAATATTGTGAAGAATAAAAACCGGTTAATGAAGTTGAATGATGCACTGGCAGCTTATAACAAATCCCAGGATGATGAAATGAATGGGGAGATAGAGGAGGGGAAAACCAGAGCTCCCATGGTGCGTTATCAGGAAGGTAAATCCATCAATATGATTTGGGCGAACGAGTCCATAGGTATCGACCCTAATACGGGAGAAGAAGTATTTATTGCGCTGAATGGCGATAAAGTCAATAAATGGAGTACGGATAATTATAAACCGTTAGGATGCAGCGACCCGAAATTTGAAGGGAATTTCGGAACGATGTTTATGTATAAGGGTTTTCAGCTGAATGCTTATTTCCGTTACAGCTATGGTGCTGATGTGTATAATCAGACGTTAGTGGATAAGGTAGAAAACGTAGACCCGAAGGAGAATGCAGATCGCCGGGTGTTATACGATCGTTGGAAAACGCCGGGCGATGTGGCAAAATTCAAAGCCATCAGCAATACGGAGGCGACCATGCCGACCTCCCGTTTTATCGAGCAGGAGAATTACATTACCTTGTCGTCATTGAATCTTTCTTATCAGTTTGATGCGGGGCGTCTGCGGCATTATGGGATTGAGCGTCTGAAACTGTCGTTAATCGGTAATGATGTATTTCGCGCCTCGACGGTTAAAATGGAACGGGGTACCTCCTATCCGTTTGCCCGGAATTATTCTGTAGCTTTACAAGTAACCTTTTAATTAAGAAGCAAATGAAAAAGTTAATATATTTACCGGTATGTTTGGGGATGCTGTTTTTTTCCGCCGCCTGTGAGAATTGGTTTGACGTGTCTCCGAAATCGGATGTGAAGGCGGAAGATTTGTTCCAACAGGAAAGCGGTTTTCGGGATGTGTTGACAGGTGTCTATTCGTTGATGTCTGCTCCCGAAAGTTACGGACGTCAGCTTTCATTCGGCTATGTGGATGTGCTGGCGCAGTATTATAATATTTCCGGGAATACCCACCGGTATATCAAGACGAAAGATTATCTTTACAGGGAGCCTTATGATAAGGAGGTCTTATCTACGATTTGGAGCCGGCAATACAAGGGCATTGCCAATTTGAATGCTATGCTGATGTTTATCGATGAGCAACGGGGGGTATTTTCGGGTGATGAGGTGTATCGTATCTATAAGGGAGAAATTTTAGCTTTGCGCGGTATGCTTCATTTTGATATGTTGCGGTTGTTTTCCGCCTCTCCGGCAATAGACAAGGAGCGAAAAGCCATCCCTTATCTGGAGTCGTATACTAATCTGCCGCAGCATCAGCTGACGGTGGGAGCTGTTTTGGAGAAGGTCGTGAAAGATTTGAACGCGGCACGTGAATTGATGCGGGAGGTTGACCCCTATGGGCCGAATTATGCGAAACTGGAATCTTTGTATCGGAATCATCCGTTGTTGCGGAACCGGCAAAAGCATTTGAATTATTATGCCGTGACGGCTTTGCTGGCCCGGGTGCAACTGTATGCCGGCAATTTACCGGATGCTTTGGAAGCTGCCCGGGAGATTGTGGGAGAGCCGGGAAGTGAACCCGTCGCACCGTTTTCACTTACTACTGCGGCTGCAACCGATGAGCGTTTATTCGACAGTGAGTTGTTGTTTGCTTTGGAGGAAGGGAAAATGCAGGATAATATCGATGTTTATTTCGGGGAGTCGGTTATAAAAAACGGTATTACTAATAGTTCCACAGCTTTAAGTATCAGTATCAATAACCGGAACAAATTGTTTGCACAGCAAGATCCGGCGGATGATGATTATCGGTTGAAGTTGTGGTTTCAGGAAACCAATTCTGCTACTGCCGTCATGCCGGGGAAGTATGTCAATGTGGGTTGTATCCCTTTGATTCGTTTGTCTGAATTGTATTACATTGCTGCTGAATGTTCGGCCAATCAGGGATTAGCTTATCTGAATACTTTACGTGCCCATCGGGGATTGGCTGCGATGACAGAGGTCACTGACCTGCAAGCGGAGATTGCCAAGGAGTATAGCAAGGAGTTTATGTGTGAAGGGCAGATGTTTTACTACTATAAGCGTTTAGGACTGAAACGTATCGGGGTTTACCGGACGGTAGCGATTGAGCCGGAAGAGGTGTATGTGATACCCTTGCCGGATGATGAATTGGATTTTGGTTTAATAGAATAAAAATGCGGATTATGAAATATTTATATACGATAGTTATGGCAATGCTGGTGTTGGCATCTTGTTCGGAAAACGAACGTATGGTGTATACGGACACGCCTGGCATTTATTTCCCGGATTATGTAGTGGGGACAGATAGTTTGGTG
>OGOV01001597.1_pt1 | contig 19442 bp, 25 predicted proteins | sample 1552711 | NCBI WGS metagenome assembly OGOV01 (sample SAMEA2580216, study PRJEB22360) | human gut metagenome | biome: human gut; feature: human-associated habitat; material: faeces | place: Denmark | collected 2008/2010 | reverse complement strand
GGACCTTCCCGCCCAGATCCCCGGTCTCCCGTCCCCCATCCTCTGTGCCGCCATCCACTTCCACCTCCTGCTGGCTGTCCGTCTCACTGGCTGCCGCGATCTCCACCATCGGCGGACCGCTCTCGCTGTCGGTGTTCTCCGCCGGGGCCATGGCAGCAGCCTTTTCGGCCACTTCCATCAGCACCTTGGCCACACCAGCCGCGTTCTTGTCGCTCATCACCCGGCCCTCGTACCGTTCCAGCTCGGCATTTAACAGGTCCCGCTCGTCCTCGTAGAGCCGCAAGTTCCGGGTTCCGGCTCCTCCATACACCACAAGCCCGGTCTCGGTGGCATCCGCCAGCTCCTCCGGGTCATCCTTCAGCAGGGTGCCCACGGCAAAGGCCCTGGCCCGGGTGTCCTCGTCCAAACGCCGGTGCAGCCTCTCCGTGATCTGCGCCGCCCGTTGGCTCTCAGCGGCCCGGCCCTGCAAAAAGGTCACCTGTGCCCGTACCCCCAGGCTTGCCCGGATGGCGATCTCCCGCGCGGCTTCCTGTCGGGCCTTTGCAAAGGCATCACTGCGGCCTGCCTCCTCGCTCATCCAGCTGCGGATGGTCGATTCCGGCACGCCGTACCGTTTCGCCACAGCGCAGATGGAGTTGGAGCCCAGCATGGCCATTACCACCTCGGCCCGGAACGCCGCCGGGTATTTCTTTCCCCGCTGCTTCCCGGCCACCGTGTTCTTGCAGTACGCCCGCTTTTTCGCCAACTCTCTCACCTGCCTTTGCAAATAGCCTATCACGTCTCGCCCGCTCAAAATACCCCGGACATTTGCCCGCCGGGCAGCAGCCCTGCATCCGCTGCACACACTGCCACGGTGCTCAGGGCTTCCAGCTCTTTGGTGTAGTAGGTCGTTCGCCCCACATACAGCCGGGCGATCACCTTTTCCTCGGGCAGACCTTGCAGGTAGCGCAGCCGCAGCAGCTGGGCGCATACCGGGTCATTGCGGTCGTACCAGGCCAGCACCGCCCCGATCACCTGCGCCCAGGCAGCACAAACAGACCCCTCGCCATATCGGCGCAGAGCCTGCCGGGTCGCTTTCTTCTGCTCTTTTGTCACCGCTCCACCTTCTTTTCGCATGGGTATAACGCGCAAAATACCGGTGTTTTATCTGTCAGGTGCGAGGTTTCGCAAGGCTCTGTCCCCTGCCTCCGCGCAGTGCGTTTCCATCGTACAGCTTCCACGTCCGTCTGCACTCACTCAGCCGGATAGTTTCCCCTGCGGGGAACGCCCGCTGCGCGGGCACAAGCATCCGGCTTCACTCGCTCCGACTGCGTATGGACCCCGCAAGCGGGGCCCGAACTTTCGCAGCCTCCCGCCGACGCAGGATCACATAGCATTGCGGTTCCAGCCGTTCCCAGCCGGTTCCTTCCCGCTTCGGGCTCTCATGCAGCCCGCCTGGCTCCAGCACGATGCACTTTTCCATCTTCCAGCCGGGAAACCGCTGCTCCCACCACTTGGCATCGTTCTGCTTTTCCCCGCAGGCGGCCCGCAGCTGTTTCCGGCTCCATCTGCCATCGTTGGGGGCCTGCTCAATGGCCGGGCGCAGGTTGGCCGTTTCCACCCACAGCCGCTCCTTGTGGCCGTAGAAGTAGCCCATCGTGCCGTATTCGCCCTGCACACTCTTGCCCAGCAGCTTTTTCATGTCGATCCGATTCACGTTCATGGTGCCCAGCGGCTCAAACTCATTGGAGCCGGGGATACGCCGCCGCCACAGATCCTCCAGCATCTCCCGCCACTCCCGGCGCTGGGCCGCGGTCAGGCCCTGGCATTCCGCAAAACCATGCATGTGCAGCCGTCCTGCTTCTCCCTTGCGCACCGCCACCAGCATCAGGCGGATGTCCTCCCGCCTTGCCCCGAACCGCTTGCAGGTGGCCGCCATCACCCGCCGCTTGTAGTTCTCCACGTCTCTCCGGCAGGCCAGAATGTCCTCCGGCAGAAATGGATCCTCGTATGTACCGGTCAGGAACATTCCCGCCGGACTGAAATTGGTCAGCGCCTTTCTCTGGCGCTTGCGCAGGGAAGCCATTTTGTTCTTCGCCTTCTGCCCCTCGCTGGATTCCTTCCGCTTCTTGCCCCGGCCCCGGTGTTCCTGGGGGATGATGGAGAACACTCCGACTGCCATGTAGTCATCCCCGCACTGGTATTTTTTCTCTCGGATGTAGTTACAGCGCATCCCGGTGCCCTCCTGCTGGCTTTCACTTTCTGCTGATAGTCTCTTTCTCGTGACCCCACCGTCACAGAAATAACGGGTATACTAGCTCCCCAAAGAGGGCTCTTCCCCCTCTTTCTTTATAAAGGTATTATGAAACGTAACGGATACGATGGACGTGTCAGTCCATCGTATCCGTTGCTCTTCATAATAGATTAAGGTGTTTAAGGCGTGGCGGGCTTTCCTTTTTCCGCCCAGTATCCGTAGGTCAGTTCCGGCTTTCCAATTTTCCGGGCCTTCTCGTTGTAGATCATCAGATCGTGCACGTCGTAGGCCAGGGCGCTGGGGTCGATCACGCCGCCAATGGGCTTGCGCTTCACCTTTGCTGGCTGATCCGGCAGCTTCATGGGGTGCCGGATCCGTTTCTGGCACAGCTCCATCTCCATCCGCGTAACGCCGCCGGGCTTGTACACGCCGCCCCGCTTGCGGTAGCACTCGTGCACTGTGCCCTCGCTGCCAAACAATCCCTTGTCCTTCAGCTCTGCCGCCGTGCCCTTGCCCAGCAGGGTGCCGTCCGCACCGTAGCAGCTGTACACCCGCACCATCCGGGTCTCGGCCCGCTCGTCCGCACTCAGGCCTTCTGCCCGGGCCCTCTCCACCCGGTCGTCTTTGGTGCTCTTCCGCTCCATCTTCCACCGGTAGTTCTTCGGGCTGGGGTTCTTGCATTTTTCCAGATTATTCCAAACGCTGCTCAGCTTGTTCACATCGGGAAAATATCCCTGCTCCACCAGCTCCACGCTGGTGCCCTTGGCCACCACCTCGCCAGTGTCCCAGTCCATCAGGGTGTATACCCATCTGCATCCACTCTGCATCTTATCGTCCTCCTTGATCCTTGGCTCCCATATCAGGGGAGCTCTGCAAGGCGCTGGCATAGCCAGACCGCAGCGGTGAGAGGTTGCTTCCGGTAGCCGCTGCCATGGCATCTGCACATTTCTGCCGAACACTCTCTTCGTTCAACACATTCAGGCTCTGGCGGCAGGCCTTGCGGCCCGCTGCCATCATCACGGCCCGCTTCAGAAACTCTGTTTCCTGCTCCTTGTAGCTTCGGCTCAGGGTCTGCACTGTCTTTTCATCGTCCACGTTCTCCACCACGATGTCCTCAGTCTGCAAGGCATCGCAGGCGCAGCGCCGCAGCTTTTCCATGGCCACGTCCAGCCCGTCCGTCTTTCCCCACTCATTCAACTGCTCATAGTTGTGGCGCATCTCTGCATACAGCCGGTTCAGCCGGTCTGCTCCAAACCCCAACTCCTGCACACAGGCCAGCGCCATCAGCTGCCAGGCCATGGTCGCTGCCCGGTCGCCCACCATTTTCAGCTGCTGCTCCCGCCGGGTGCGGGGTGTCCGCAACGCAGGCACCCGGAACTCCGTCGGCACGCCCTTGGGGATTGCCTCCGCCCGCAGCCGCCGGGCCTTCTCCGTCTGGGGCATCCCGTTCTTGTCTGGCTGCATCACCACAGCCAGGCTCTGGCTGCCCAGCAGCTCCTTCCGTCTGGTGATCCGGTCAAGCCGGGTGCGGCCCAGCCCCCACAGCTCATGTAAGGCGATCTGCCCGCACCAGCAGGTCAGCTGCACCACGCTGTCCTGGGTCAAGTCCATCTCCGCCGAAAGGCTCATCTTTGTTTTCATGGTAACTTCTCCGTTCTTCATATTCCCCGCACGCCCGGTTCCGGCCCCCACAGCTCAGGCACCGGCTCCGGGTGATCTCAAACACATGTACACACTGGGTCTTATCCATCAGGGTTCCCCGGTCTCTGCCATCATGGCGGTCAGGTCGCCCAGCATCCCGCTCACCGTGCGGGAAAGAACGTTGATTGCATCCTCCTGCAGGTCGCCGGGCAGAGCCCGCACCGCAAAGCCCGCGTTCACCATCTCGTCCTTCAACCGGGTGTTGATCCGGCTCACCTCGGCCCAGATCTTTGCCTCGTCCGGGGTCATCTTCCGCCGCCCGGGCCGCACAACGCCCTTGATCATGGCCGTCAGCTCGTGGAACTCCTCGTCGGTCAGGCTCCTGTCGTTCCCGGCCTCGGCAATAGCCCGCGCCCGATCACTCGGTGTCCCGGTAATCAAAATGTTCTTGTACTCTTCCAGCGTCATTTCTGTTCCCCCGTGTTCATGCCGTTCAGCGCGGCAATAAATTTTGCTTCTTTGCCGCTGTACCCTTCGGTCACCTTAAAGCCTTCCGTATCCATCAGCATGTCTTTGATCAGCCTTGCCGCTTCATCGGCAAACTCCTGGCTGGCAGAAATCGGGCCGCACAATTTCCGGGCCGTTCCCACAAAACACCGGGCAGCGCACATCAGTACTTCTTCCGGTTTCTCGTGCTCAGCTTCCATAGCCAGAATCATCTGACCCTTGACCGTCTTTTTGATCTCGATCCGTACCACGATTACCCCACCTTTCTGCCGCAGACGGCTTTCTTCACCGTGTTCTCCGGTACCTTGTGGATCTTCTGCGGCTCCTTCCGCTGCTCTGCCACCAGGCCCAGCCCGGCCAGCGCCAGGGCTGCACACCCCAGCACAATGGCCAGCAGCGTGTAGCCCAGCATTGCCCAGCCGTTGGCCGCGTTCTCAATGGCCCCGCCGCAGCCTGCGGCAGCCAGTCCCAGCACAATGGCACCGGCGCTCAGCACGCTGCCCGTGATCCTTTTTTTCATTTGCAAATCCTCCCACTCTGTGTTAAACTTCTGGTGATGTGTTGTCAAACCATCACCCTGGTTGGCTCGTCGGTGTTCCCGCACCGGCGGGCCTTTTTGCTTTTCTCGCATCTCTGGCCGCCTTCCATTCCTGGAATGCAGCCTCATTCTCCGGTTTTGAGTAAAAATCCTGTGTGATGTGCAGCAATTCAATAATTTGCCAGTGCTCAAAGGGCAGTTTCTGCTTTCGGCCCATGGCAGCACCTCACAGCCATTCGGCGCAGATGGTCTCCACCACAGGCTTTGCAAAGCCGATCAGCACATCGCCGCGCTTTGCGGCCACGACTGCCGGGCCCACCAGCTCTGCCGCCGTCATCTCACTGGCGCGCTGGTTCGTCAGGGGGCGCTCCTTCATCAGCCCTTCCTCGTTCACCAGCAGCAGAATGCCGTCCACGTTCTTCTCCCGCGCCCACTCGGCGCTCAGCAAGGCGGGCACCGGCTCGATCGGCCCGCCCACCAGCTTCTGCAGGGTCTCCAGCTTCATGCTGTCACCATCATCACACTTCATGTTGAATGCCCGGTTCTTCGCCGGGATCACGATCATATAACGGTCCATCGTTCGTTGCTCCTTTCATGTGCTCTTGTCCGGTTCTCCCCCTGGTGGTACAATCCAACCAGAAAGGATGTGTTTTTTTGGATATCAATCTGATTTTGTCGTCTATCACAGCTCTGGCCGCAATCGTTTCGCCTTCCGTAACAGCACACATCAACAACCGTGCCGCCTATAAGCAGCAATCCGCACAGATGTTCTTCAACGCTAAAACAGAAGCGTATAAGAAATTTCTCGACGTTTCTTCTTCCATTTCATATCCGCTCACAACGGCTGAATTTCAGAAAATTCGGGAGGTTTATTCCCATACCCTTATTTTTTCAAGCAAGGAAGTTCAGGCTGCGCTTCATACGCATCTGCATTCACTCAATTCCTGCAGCAGCATTCCATCTGATGCAGAAGTTGACAAAATAGCTGATACGAGATTGGATGTTGTGTTGGCAATGCAGCACGATCTGGAATCATTCAAATAATCCTGTCTTCGCCAGAATCGTGAGCGTCCCAATCACACTCATAACCAGCGCGTACCATGGATACCACGGCATGATCTCCGGTGTATGCTTGGATGCCATACAAACACTGATAACTGCGCCGATCCAGATCACCGCAATACAAACCCATGCCACCTCTTCACCCCCTTTCCTCCCCCGGCTCCCCGCCGGGGCTTTTTCATGCGCTCTTTTTCGGGTCGGTGGGGTCAAGCCGCTGGCCCGTTAGAATCTTTTTGAGATACCAATGAAGCAAAAAATATCTCGTTCACTTCTTCGGCAGTCAAGCCGTAATGCTCCTGAATGGCTGCAATCTCATTCTGTCGAAACTGTGCTCCACGGTATTCATTAATTTTAGCATTCAGCCGTGAGAGGCTCATTTCGAGGAAATCCGCCAGATTTTGTTGCGATTCCCCATGCAACTGCATAACAGCATTGAGTTTTCTCTTATTCACCCTTTTTCACCTCCGTTCATCCATCCCCTTAAATATTGTTCTATATTTAAGTATCTTTTCAGGATACTTAAATATTAGCATGTTGTATGAATCTTGTCAAGATATTTTTTCTTGCTTTTTAGATTATCTGTGTTATTATTAAGATACAACGTATGAAAGGGTGATGTCCTATGACCACCGGCGAACGGATACGCCAGCTTCGCATTGAGCATCAGATGACGCAGGAAGAACTCGGTGCCAAAGTTGGTGTGCAAAAAGCGGCCATCTACAAATACGAAAACGGCCTTGTTGTCAACCTGAAACGTTCTATTCTTGAAAAACTTGCATTGGTATTAGATACCACTCCCACTTATTTAATGGGAATGGAAGATGCCGAACCAGCACAGGCCTCCCTCACCAAGGCCCAGACCTCTTTGCTCTCGGTTTTCGATAAACTGAATGAAGAAGGTCAGGCTAAGGTCATTGAGTATGCAGAGGACTTGCATCGTACAGGATACTATAAAAAACCTGCTGCGGATGGATTGGTTACGAAAGAAGCGTAAGTAAGGGAGGTATTATGGTGGCTGATCCAAAATCACATAAATATCGCTTTTTATTTCTTATCACTATTCTAATGATTGTTTTTCTTCTTGTTGGCTTGTACTTCGGTATCCGTATTGGTGCCGGATATTATGATTTCTATCGTCCTGATTCTCCGTATTATCAAAATGCCGTTTCTCAGATGTCCCATGATAGCTATAATAATGGTTGGGACGATGGATTCGATGATGGCTATGCTCAGAATCAGGAAGCATCATATAACAAAGGCTATAAGGCGGGATACGAAGCTTGCCGGGTGGAAAACGAAAGTATTCGCAATGAATATGATGCTGGCTATTCGGTAGGTTATGATGAAGGCTGGGATCATGGTTATGACGCTGGTTACCCGGACGGCGCAGCAGATAATTATCAAGAAGCCTATGACGAAGGCTATGAACATGGCTATGATGACTGTTTTGACGCTGTAAACTAAGTTTTCATTGCAGAAAGGATATACCCATTATGATTCACCGTACAACTTGCAATAATTGTGGTTCACTTTTGGAGTATGATAGCACATCTACTCATGAAGGACTTCGGGATCTTGAAGATATTTTATGCCCGGTTTGCGGGAAAAAAGTTGCTACCGTTTTTACAAATCTTATTCCCATCGCAACGTTAGTTAAGGCGGAGGACATTAAATGAAAAGAACACTTATTTCCCTTGCATTAATTGTTCTGCTAATGGTTTCTATCCCTGTTTCTGCATTTGCATCTGCTGAATTTAATCGCAGCATTTTTAATGGGAGAGATGATCTCAGCCTTACTGCAGATGATATGACTGGAATAACCTATGTTCGTTCCTCAGGATGGGCAGATGGTAAAACTATTGTCACATCCTCCGCAAGTGCTGTTATCTTAGTCAGCCCCTTTATCAGTCTAACAGATCCCGCCGATTTTTACGTTTTGGAATTTGATTATCATGGATACCATTGGGCAGACCTCAACTCGATTCTCATTAAAATCGGTGATAACCGCTACATATTCTCTAACTGTAATCATTCCTATTCGCTCGGAAGCGATGGGACCGTCTTTGAAAACATCAGTTTTGATTTGACAAATCAAATGCTTTCTTTCATGGATGATTTGATTCAGCATCAAAATGATGAGATTAAAATAAGGCTCCAGGGAACAACGCAAAGCTTCGACTTTACTCTCACTGATGAAATGAAAAACGAAATTCTCACTTTGTACGATGTTTATGTCAATGGTGGCGGTATACGCAAATCCAACCTTGACGGCATAAGCCTTGTTGAAAAAACAGTTGTTACCAAAAACGGCTATCCGCTCAAATGAACTGTTTTCATTTTGGAATCAGTCCCACAAACAAAAATAACCCCGCCAGTGCGGCAACACCAGCGGGGCAAAACAATACCCCCGCCGGGCTCAGCCGGTGGGGATATGAGCATCCACTCGTATCATGGCGGGGCTTTTCACGTCTTTTGTGGAGCGTTCTATTGAAAATATAACTTTTAAGTGATATAATTCATACTGGAGGAAGTGATTTTTCTGAACAAAGATCGATTTTTGCGGTTGTTGATTGAACTGTTTTCAAAATACGAGAGTATGATAACCTTGCATTCCGCCGTGATCAGCGAGCTGCTTGCGGTCCTGAAAGGCGCAGGTGTCGAAGGGCAGTTCCTGTCAAAGCTGGAAGAGTATCTTTTCAATCTGAACTCATACGGAGATGATGCGATCAAAGGGAAAGGAGCTCCCATGGAGCACCTCGCCGGAGAAGCTCCGCTCTGTTCGATGCGTTTTCCATTTACGTCATCCAACGTTCGGATCCTGTTCGTTTATCAGGAGGGGCACCTTTACTTATTGGCTGCTTTCTATGAACGGGCAGGCAAAAAGAAAACCAGTTATTCAGCATATACTCCAATCGCAAGGCAGCGTTTAGAAGAATTGTTAAAGGAGAGATGAACATGTCCTGCAAAGCAACGTTGACTGATCTGGTGGAAGCTCTTACCCAGAGCATGTCTGTTGTAGAAACAGCTAAGACCGCGCTTCACATTGAACTCAGTCAGATCATCCGGGAGGCGCGCAAGCAGCTCAATTTGTCCCAGAAAGAGCTTGCCGAAAAAATGGGTGTAAAACAAAGCCTCGTATCCCGCTGGGAAAGCGGCGAATGCAATTACACCATCGACACCTTAGTGGAAATCGCAAATGCGCTCAAGCTTTCTGTACAGTGTCCCTTAACTTTTGATGAAGTATCTGTCTCTGTTCAGCTTTTTCCTGTGCGTTCGCAAAGTATTCATACCGTTGTTTCTGAGGAAACCGAGTTCTCAAACGCGCTCCGTATTGATTTCAAGAAAGTGGCACCGGGAGGGATCGCATCGTGAATGTCAATGAATTTTCGGCCAACATCCAATATAAAAACAGTTTCATTACAGAATGCACCATTACAAACAACTTGCTTGATATTGGCGATGATGCTGTTTTGAAAACAGACGTAAAGGTGGCAGTGAGCAAGCTTTCACTTTCTGATGATGAAACAGAAAAGCTGGGCAAGGTTCGTTTGACCCTTGATGGAAGTTATTCTGTTCCGGACAACACCGATGCCAAGCTGGAATATCATATCGTATTGATCGGCGAGTTTTGCACTTCTGCATCCACAAAAGATGAAGATTTCACCGCATCCTTGTGGCTGAATGGTTCAACCGCTCTCTATAGTATCGCCCGGGGTAAAATCGAAACAATTTCTACCACCGTCCTGAATAACGGTAAGATCATACTTCCCATGGTAAATATGATGGAGCTTCTAAGGGCGCAGTTGGGGGCAGACTCCTCAGAACATACCAATTAAAATCGTACTGCAGACCCCGCCGCGCCTCTCAACGATGCGTACCATGGTGGGGTCGTTTTTATTGCAAAAAGAATCCCCGGCAGCTCTGTACGATAGAGCCGCCGGGGCCAGATGGGGAATCTGTCTGTCGGAGAATAATCATAGGATAAGAAAACACGCCTGCTGAGCAATTTCATTGTACCATGATCCTGCTCAGCGCACAAGGAGCAATCATGGCAAGAAAAAAGAAAGTATCTCCCGGGAACCGTCTGGTTGCCTACTACCGTTACAGCGGCGGTTCCCAGCAGACCGAGCAGAGCATCGAGGGCCAGCGCCGGGACTGCGAAGCCTACGCCCGGCAGCATGGCTTGACTATCGTGCATGAATACATTGACCGGCACATTTCGGGCCGTGGTGTTGAATCCAGGCTAGCTTTTCAGCAGATGATCGCAGATAGCAGCAAACATCTGTTCGATCTCGTGATCTGCTGGAAAACTGACCGTTTTGCCCGCAATCGCTATGATAGTGCGGTCTACAAAAAGAAGCTGCGAGATAACGGAGTTCGTATTCTTTATGCAGCCGAAAGCTCTGTGGAAGGGCCCGAGGGCATTATTCTGGAAGGTCTGATGGAATCTCTGGCCGAATACTATTCCGCAGAACTGGCTCAAAAGATGCGGCGTGGTATGCGGGAATCCGCATTGAAAGGAAGAGCCATCAATCCCAGCCGCCCCCTGGGGCTTACTACGGATGAACACAAGCGATTTATTATCGACGAGAAAAACGCCCCGACCATTCGATTCATCTTTGAGCACTATGCGGCCGGAGAAAGCAGCGCTTCCATCGTGGAGCAGCTGAACGCTGCCGGGCTCCGTACCAGCAAGGGCAACGCCTTCAACAAATGCAGCATTCCTCGTATCATCCAGAATGAAGCCTATCATGGTGTCTATATCTGCAAGGCCTACGATGTCCGTATTGATGGGGCAATTCCCGCCATCATCTACGATGATCTATGGAAGAGGGCTCAGAAAATGCTCACACTCAATAAGCAGCACCGCGCACCACACAGTTCCCATGCCGACTATCTGCTCTCTGGCAAGCTTTTCTGCGGCTGCTGCCACAGTCTGATGCGGGGCATCTCCGGCCACAACTGCCGCAACGATGTTTACTATTACTATGCTTGCTACAATCGCATACCGCTTATCTCGCTGGAACACTTCTTGATTTTAACACAATCGGATGTTATCCTATTCTTATAGAAATCTCCGAAGGGCAGGTGTTTTCATGTACAATCATCAGCTGGAAACCTTCATCCGTGTGGCGGATGCAGGCAGCTTCAACAAGGCGGCAGAGGAAAGCTACATCACGCCAACGGCCATCATCAAGCAGATCAACCTATTGGAAGATTCCCTTGGTGTCAAGCTGTTCGAGCGTACTCGCCGGGGACTAACACTGACCAAAGCAGGCCGTTCCATGTATCAGGATGCCAAGTACATCATTCAATACTGCCATGATTCTGTCATTCGTGCCCGGAACGCAATGCAGGAGGATTCCAACGTCATCCGCATTGGTTCCTCTCCCATGACACCTGCCCAGCTGCTCATGGAACTGTGGTCGAAAGTGCAGACCATCTGCCCGGACATCAAATTCCAGATTGTGCCTTTTGAAAACACCCCGGAAAATGCACGGGAAATTCTGGCGAACCTCGGCACGAACATTGATGTAGTAGGCGGCATCTTTGATGAAACGATGCTGCATCTGCGCAAATGTGCCGGTCTGGAACTGGTTCGCAGGCCGTTTTACTGCGCGGTTTCCATCCATCATAAACTTGCGGCAAAAGACCGCTTGCAGATCACAGACCTGTACGGCGAAAATCTACTGCTGATGCACCGTGGATGGAGCCACTATGTAGATGAACTGCGGGATGATTTATGGCAGCACCATCCACAAGTAAATATCGTGGATTTTGAATTCTACAGCATGGACATCTTCAACCGCTGCGAAAACACCAACGATGTGCTGCTGGCAATTCCGGGCTGGGCCAATGTCCACCCATTGCTGAAAGTGATTCCAGTAGATTGGGATTACGGCATCCCCTATGGTATCCTGCACTCCCCGAATCCAACGCCTGCCGTTCAGCGTTTTCTGGATGCGGCTAAAATAGCCAGCAAGGAATTGTATAGCTGATACGCCACTGCAACGAGAAGCTGCTGCATGAGAAATCATGCAGTGGCTTTTTCTTTTTACAAAAGATGCACTTGACCTAAAGCTGACTCTAAGTGTTACAATCAGGGTGTCAAGCGGGTTGTTTGAACCTTTGAGTTCAAACAAGTGAACAAAGTGGAGATTCCGGGAAATGCAGACTTGCGCTATACTGGAACCAGAAAAAGAGAGTACCTCAAAGGAGGAACGACCGATGAAGAAAGTATTGATTTTATCCGGCAGTCCCCGCAAGGACGGCAACTCCGACCTGCTGTGCAGTGAGTTTATGCGTGGTGCGCAGGAGAGCGGCAATGAAGTGCAAAAGATCTTCGTGCGCAGCAAGAAGATTGTGCCCTGCAATGCCTGCTATTACTGCCGCGACCACGGCGGCAAGTGTGCCCTGAACGATGACATGAGCGAAATTCTGGACGCAATGCAGGCGGCAGATGTTATCGTGATGGCAAGCCCAGTGTACTTCTACTCCATTGATGCACAGATGAAGATCATCATCGACCGCAGCCTTGCCCGGTGGACGAACATTCCGAACAAGGAGTTCTATTTCATCATGACCTGCGCGGACGATAACCGTGCTGCCATGGCCTGTACCTTGGAGTGTTTCCGGGGCTTTACCGCCTGCCTGAATGGTGCCAAGGAAAAGGGGGTCATCTACGGCACCGGCGTATATCGACCCGGCGAGGTGATGTCCTCCCCGGCCATGAAGGAAGCCTACGAGATGGGCAAAAACGTCTGATTTCCCAGTTTTATATAAAGGAATGTAACGGCTATGAACAATTTTCTGTTTGAAAACAAGACCAAGGTTTATTTCGGCAAGGGTGGCGTGAAGGAATATCTGGGCTGTCTGCTGGAGCACTACGGCGATACCGTGATGCTGGCCTACGGCGGCGGTTCTATCAAGCACAATGGTATCTATGATGAAATCGTCGGTATTCTGAACGCCGAGGGTAAGCGCATCGTGGAGTTTCCCGGCATCATGCCCAATCCCACCTACGCCAAGGTGCAGGAGGGTGCAAAGCTGGCCCGTGAGAACCATGTGGATTTGATCCTTGCCGTGGGCGGCGGTTCCGTGTCCGACTGCTGCAAGGTGGTGTCCGCACAGGCCAAGGTGGACGAAGATTTGTGGGAGCTGGAAAACACCAAGCATACTCGTCCCACTGAGTTCATCCCGCTGGGCACCATCGTCACGGTGTTCGGTACCGGCTCCGAGATGAACAACGGCGCGGTCATCACCCATGAGGAAAAGAAGATTAAGGGGGCCCTGTGGGGTGCTCAGGCCGACTTTGCTTTCCTCGACCCCACCTACACGTTGTCCGTTCCCATGAAGCAGGTCATTTCCGGTGCGTTCGACACCCTGAGCCACGCGATGGAAACTTACTTCGGCAAGCCGGACGAGAACAACCTCTCCGATGACATCAACGAAGCCGTCATGCGCAGCGTCATCCGCAACATCCGCGTCCTGTTGACCGACAAGGACAACTACGAGGCCCGCAGCGAACTGGCATGGGCTTCGGCTATGGCCGAAAACGGCATCCTGAAAATCGGCAAGGTCACCGACTTCCAGTGTCACATGATCGAGCATCAGCTGGGTGCCTACACCAACTGCAACCACGGTGCTGGTCTGGCGGTCATTCACCCGGTGCTGTACCGTCACCTGCTCCCGGCCAACACCGCACGGTTCGCCCGCTTTGCACAGAACGTCTGGGGCATCGACCCGGCGGGCAAATCCGAGCTGAAACTGGCACAGGCTGGCGTGGAGGCTCTGGCGGCCTTCATCAAGGAGATCGGGATGCCCACCACCTTTGCAGAACTGGGCGTCCCTGCCGACACCGACCTCAAGGCTGTGGCCGATTCCACCGTGCTGACCGGCGGCTGCTGCAAGAAGCTGAGCCATGACGAGATTTACGAAATTTTGAAGGAGTGCAGGTGACCATGAAGAAAATTACAGCAGGCAGAGATGTGCTTGGTGAATTTGCGCCGAAGTTCGCACAGCTCAATGATGATGTTCTTTTCGGTGAGGTTTGGAGCCGGGAAAGCGAGCTTTCTGCACGCGACCGTTCCCTCATCACCGTGACAGCACTGATGGCGCAGGGGCTGACGGATACCTCTTTCGGACATCATCTGCAAATGGCCAAGGAAAACGGAATCACCCGCAGTGAAATTGCGGAAATCCTGACGCACGCTGCGTTTTATGCGGGTTGGCCCAAGGCTTGGGCGGCATTCCGAATGGCAAAGGACATCTGGGCAGATGCGGAAAACACTGATGAAAAGCAGCTGCACCAGAACAGTATGGTCTTCCCCATCGGCGCGCCCAATGACGGCTTTGCACAGTATTTCAGCGGGCAGAGCTATCTTGCGCCAGTCTCCACGGAGCAGGTCAAAATATTCAATGTAACCTTTGAACCCGGCTGCCGCAACAACTGGCACATCCACGAGGCGGACAAAGACGGCGGACAGATCCTTATCTGCGTGGCCGGACGCGGTTACTATCAGGAATGGGGCAAAGAGCCGCAGGAGCTGCACCCCGGCGATGTAGTCAACATTATGCCCGGTGTCAAGCACTGGCACGGCGCTGTGCCGGACAGCTGGTTCTCCCATCTGGCGGTGGAGGTACCCGGAGAAAACTGCCGCAGTCAGTGGTGTGAGCCGGTGAGTGAAGAAGATTATCAAAATCTGAAATAAGGAGTATCAATATGAGCATTTTATTTATCAACGGCAGTCCCAACAAAAACGGGAACACCGCCGCACTGGCGGCAGAGCTGCTGAAAGATCACGAATATGAGACTTTGAACCTTACGGACTACACCATCGGTGCATACGGCCAGAACCTCCCCGGCGACGGACTGGATACCGTCATCGGCGCGATGAAACAGGCGGACACCATCGTCATCGGCTCACCCCTGTACTGGCACAACATCTGCGGCAGCGTGCGCAACGTGCTGGATCGTTTCTACGGCAAGGTGGAGGACGGCGAACTGTCCGGACGCAAACTGTATTTTGTGTTTCAGGGCGCAGCTCCGGAACAGTGGATGCTGGAGGCGGGCGAGTACACCATGAAGCGTTTTGCCGCTCTCTACGGTATGACCTACGGCGGCATGGCGACCAACAAGGCCGATGCCGCCAAGCTGAACAAGAGCCTGTGAGATAGAAAATACAAAAAACAACAGAAAGGATGACACGACCATGAAAAAACTGACTGCTTTACTTTTGAGCCTTGCGATGGTTTTCAGCCTCGCTGCCTGCGGCAATACGGCTAACACCCCGGCGGACACATCTAAAGATGACGCCCAGACGCCCGCTGTTTCCCCTGTTGAAAAGCCCGACGACACCAATACTCCTGATGATGCCGAGACCCCCGATGACGCGAATACCACGGCGGAACAGCCCCAGACCGGCAAGACGCTGGTGGTCTATTACTCCGCCAGCGGCAACACCGCGCGGGTGGCCAAGGACATCGCTGCCGCCACGGGCGCAGACCTCTTTGAGATCGTCCCCACGCAGGTATATACCAGCGACGACCTGAACTGGACGAATGCCAACAGCCGCGTCAGTCGTGAGCACGACGATGAATCCCTGCGGAACGTACCACTGACCTCCACCACCGTGGCGGACTGGAGCAGCTACGACACCGTGTTCATCGGCTACCCCATCTGGTGGGGCATCGCCGCATGGCCTGTCAACAACTTCGTGACCGACAACGACTTCACTGGCAAGACCGTGATCCCCTTCGCCACCTCGTCTTCCTCCGGCATGGGTCAGAGCGGCACCCTGCTGGCCAATATGGCGGGCACCGGCGACTGGCAGGAGGGCCACCGCTTCTCCTCCGGCGCTTCTACCTCTGACGTGGAGAGCTGGGTCAACGGTCTGGGTCTGTAACAGAAAGGAGCATCTATCATGGAATACACAATTCTCAATAACGGCGTAAAAATGCCTATGGCCGGTATTGGCACATTTCTTTTGACCCCGGACGAGGCGGAGGCATCCTGTGTCAGCGCTTTGCAGAACGGCTATCGCCTGATCGACACAGCCAACGCCTATGTGAACGAAAAGGCCGTTGGCCGCGCCATGAAGAAGTCCGGCTTGCAGCGGGAGGAGATTTTCCTCGAAACCAAGCTGTGGCCCAGCTTCTATGAACAGCCCGACGCAGTGGACAGGACCCTTGCCCGTCTGGACACTCCCTACATCGACCTGCTGCTGATCCACCAGCCCGCGGGCAATTATGTGGCGGGCTACCGTCAGATGGAGAAGGCGTACAAGGAGGGCAAGGTGCGCGCCATCGGCCTGTCCAACTTCACTAAGGAGCAGATCGAGGAGATCCTCTCCCTCTGTGAAGTAAAGCCTACCGTCTTGCAGACCGAGCTGCACCCCTATCACCAGGAACCGGAGTTGAAAGCCTTCCTGAAGGAGAACGGTATCGTGCCGCAGGCATGGTATCCGCTGGGTCACGGCGACAAGGCGCTGCTGGAGGAGCCGCTGTTCGCTCAGCTTGGCAAGAAGTACGGCAAGTCCGCGCCCCAGATCATCCTCCGCTGGCACATCCAGAGCGGCAACATCGTCATCCCCGGCTCCAAGAATCCGGAGCATATCAAGTCCAACTTTGACCTCTTTGATTTTGCCTTGACCGATGATGAAATGGCGCAGATCGCCGCCCTCAACAAGAATGTACGCTACTACACCAGCACCCCCGAACTGCTGAAAAAGTACGCGGAAATGGTTCCGCCCGTAGACGAGCAGAAATGAGACGGTTTCTTGCGTTCTGGCTAGCGGTGTCGCTGCTGGTTCTCGTGGGGTGCGGAACCAGAGAAGCGGAACCGTCCCAGCCGGAGCCGCCTGCCGTTACGGCACCGGACATAGACACGCCGACCACATCACCGGACGAGCCTGCTGAGAACACGCCGCCCGCCGAAACGTCGACGCCGGTGCAGACTGGCCTGTTTGCAGAGCAAATCTTCTCCGGCGCGGACGGTGACATCCATTACAGCTACTACCTGCCCGACAGCTACGACGGCAGTCGGAAGTTTCCCATGATGGTGGTTATGCCGGGCTACGACATGATGTGGTTCGGTGAAGATTCTTCCGGCAGCAATCTGAACTGGAGCGGCTTCACCGCATGGACGAAGCTGGACACGGAGATAATCGTGGTCTCCGCTCAACTGACGGACTGGGGCGAAAAATCCGCCCGGCAGGCCATTGAGTTGACGGAATACTTTATCAGCCATTTTGCTGTGGATACCAGCCGTGTCTACGCCGCCGGATACTCCGCGGGCGGCGAAACCATGTCCCGTGCGGTGTCCATGCGGCCCGACCTGTATGCCGCCTATCTTCACGGCGCTTCTCAGTGGGATGGCGACTATGCGCCCATTGCGGAGAACGGCGTGGCGGTCTATATCTACATGGCCGAGGGCGACGAGTATTACGGCAGTGCCAAGGCCCGCTCGGCCTATGAAAATCTCCACGAAGCCTATGAAAACGCTGGTTGGAGCGATACCGACATCGACCAGGTTCTTCGTATTGAAACGCCCAATAATGCCTTCTTCAACGAAAAGGGCATTTATAACTACCACGGTGGAGCCAATGTGGTCTTTGACGACCCGGACAATTTGAACTGGGTCATCTCTCACAGCAAAGGATGAGGACATGAAACCAACTCTCAAAATAAAAATCGCCGTAGATGCGGCCATGTCGGTGTCCATGCTGCTTCTGATGGCCTATGGCCTTGTGGGTGAGGCAGCCCACGAGTGGATCGGCATGGGAATGTTCGCCTTGTCCGTGGTGCACCATGTTTTGAACCGCCGATGGATTCAAGCTGTGCCGCGGGGGCGCTACACGCCCCCACGCATCGTGCAGACGGTGCTGACGCTGCTGCTCCTTCTGACCATGCTGGGCTCCATGGTCAGCGGTGTGATCGTCTCGCGGTATGTGTTTCCCTTTCAGGCTGGCTTCGGCCTTACGTCATGGGCGGAAAAGCTGCATATGCTGTGCGCCTATTGGGGCTTCGTGCTGATGAGCCTGCATTTGGGAATGCACTGGAACATGGTGCTGACCATGATGCGGAAGCATTTGACACCCTTCAAGCCCTACACATGGTGCCTGTGGCTGCCGGCTTATCTCTGGGCGGCCTACGGTGCGGTAGCCTTCGTCCGGCGGGACGTGTGGCGCTATCTGCTGCTGAAAAGCCACTTTGTGTTCTTCGACTACACCGAGCCGCTGGTACGCTTTCTGCTGGACTATCTGGCGGTAATGAGCCTGTTCGTACTGGCGGGCTACTGGCTGGCAAGAGCACTCAGGCCAAAAGGCCAATGAACCATCTTTCCCGATGAAATCCGGTTTTCCTCTCCCTCTTTCTATAAGCAAAGTTCCGGTATGCGGCGTAGGCCGCATACCGGAACTTTGCTTTGTCAAATCTAATAATATTGTGTATTTAGGAATTGACAACCGCAATATATTGTGATATATAAGAATTGTCATTGTTCTTTGTGCACCATTTGCAGGTCTGTGATCTACATCGCACACGTTGTTAAGTTTGTACTTGAGGAGCATCATGCTCCCGTTTGAGATCAGGGTCATTGCGCCCATTTGATTCAATGACTATGCTGCGAGAAGATTTCTCGCGGCATTTTCCACCTGTACATTTCTCTGTCGCCGTACTACACTGAACGTGTACTTAAGGCATCAAGCATTTAGGTCGGAGCAGAGCAGGCACGGGTGGAAGGCTATCAACAGCTTTTCGCTCTGATTAAGAACCCGAAGTATGTCAAAATGCGCCTCCCGAAAAACGGGCGGTCATCAGAATTGAACAATACTGCAAACGCAGGAAGGATCGTATGAAGCCGAAACGGCAGGAAGATTCTTCCTGCGTTTTTGCTTACCGTTTTTGTCGCGGCACTTGCCACCGCCGCAATACCGCAGAAAAAGAAAGAGTGCCGAAATCAATTCGGCGCAGATCAGGAAAAAGGAGCTTTGTAAAAGCCGTTGGGACGATACGGCAGGAAAATCGTCAAGGGAGAGGCAAGCTCCCGCCCCTGTATGCCGCAGTCAGAGTGCGGTGCCGGTCATACGGGGTATCGCGCATCCCCCGATCCGTCGCCGGGCGGATCACAGGACACCGGCGGAGCCTTCCGCAGCCGAGTTCAGCGGCCTGGTGTCCGCGGTTGCTCACACGAGCAGAGGTCAAAGACCTCCATACCGCAGCGTACTAACCTGGCACAAGTAAAGAGAGACAGACACACAGGCAGACCTCGGAAAGCACGCAATACAAAGGCTTTCCGCCTGCGGCAGTCTATCAGTTCTGCGGAGATACGCCGGAAACGGCTCTCCTTACCAACGGGTAAAGTGCGCCCATCTGAACACGACTACGATTACAAGGAGCTTTTTTTGATATGACCACAAAAGGCATTTACCACACCCTCGTTACCCAGTTGGACAAGCTGGC
>OGOV01001595.1_pt1 | contig 19453 bp, 15 predicted proteins | sample 1552711 | NCBI WGS metagenome assembly OGOV01 (sample SAMEA2580216, study PRJEB22360) | human gut metagenome | biome: human gut; feature: human-associated habitat; material: faeces | place: Denmark | collected 2008/2010 | reverse complement strand
TACCGGGAAGACTACTGTATTTATGACAACAAACATCGAGTCAGTATGGATGAGGCCCGTCAGGTCATCGAATCGGCGGGGCGCACCCATTCGCTACACAGGGAGGGGTGACATGCTGGATGCGCCTAAGGGCCTCAGGTTGCACATCGGCCTTTTCGGTCGGCGAAATGTGGGTAAATCATCGCTGCTCAACGCGTTGGCCGCACAATCCGTGTCCATCGTATCCGATACGCCGGGAACGACCACGGATCCGGTGGAAAAGACGTTGGAATTCGCCCCGCTGGGGCCAGTCGTTTTTCTGGATACGGCGGGATTGGACGATGAGGGCGAACTCGGGACACAGCGCACGGAACGCACGCTTGCCGTATTGCCTCGAACGGACATGGCTTTGGTGGTGACGGCGGAAAACGTCTGGGGTCACTACGAAGAAACCATCGTGAGCAGGCTCAGGGAGCAGGCAATTCCGTTCCTTGTGGTCATGAACAAAACGGAGTCGTCCGTTGCTTCCAAGGATCGCCTACCCGATGCCATGAGGGGCCTCCCCATGGTGCGCGCTTCCGCGAAAACGGGCGAAGGCCTCGAAACGATCCGCCGCGAACTGGTTCGGCTGTCGCCTGGCGAATCGCTTCACAAAGCACAGCTAGTGGCGGATCTGCTTCCCGAGAAGGGAGTCGTCATCCTCGTCGTCCCCATCGATTCCGGCGCACCGAAGGGCCGGCTCATTTTGCCGCAAGTGCAAACCATCCGGGATGCCCTTGATGGGCGCAAGTTATGCCTTGTGGTGACGGAAGGAGAACTCGGGGCGGCCTTCGCCTGCCTGAAGGAACCGCCGGCTCTGGTGGTCTGCGATTCGCAGGTGGTGCGCCGCGTGGCGCTGGAGACGCCGCAGTCCGTCCCTTTGACGACCTTCTCGATCCTGATGGCCCGACTCAAGGGAGATCTGCCGCTCCTCGCCGCCGGGGCCGCCGCCATTGGGAACCTCAAGCCCGGCGACAGCGTGCTCATGATGGAAGCCTGTTCCCACCACCCGCAACAGGACGACATAGGGCGGATCAAGATTCCCCGCCTGCTCCAGCAGTATGCGGGCGGAGAGCTGCGCTTTGACATGTGTGCGGGCAAATCCCTTACGGACTGTCCCGGATCATACGATCTCATCGTCCATTGCGGGGGGTGTACACTCACGCGGCGGCAAATGCTCGGCCGCCTGCGCTCCGCTCAAAGCAGAGGCATCCCCATGACGAACTACGGCGTCGCCATTTCCTTCACGCAGGGCGTACTCAAACGGGTACTAACACCATTCCCCGATGCCCTCGCCGCCTGCGGGCCGGCCCATGAAACGTGTCATGACGCTCAATCAAAAACAGATAAGGAGTCCGGCTGGAGAGGATACATTTTCATTGGCCCCCGATGAGGCCGGGACTGTTACGGGTGGACGGACATGCCGTCTGGATTCTTCTGAAATAAACAAAGATACCATATGATTCCACCCGGTGGGCACGGAAGCCCCTTCGCCCCGTTTCAGCGTACACGCTGGAGCCCCTGTTTTTACACATACTCAAGGCCGCCGTTTCCCCAGTAATTGCGAAACCTGTTCAGGGAAGCCAATTAAAGTTTTCTTATGCACGAAATGTCTCTTGTTACAAGCTTGTTATCCATCATTCGCGAGGAGACGGAACGGCACGCCCTGCACCGTCTGTTGCAAGTACGCGCACGGTACGGCGCTCTGGCGAACGTCGTTCCGGAAGCTGTCCGTCGCGTTCGAGGCTCTTACGGCAGGAACGGATTGGGAAGGGGCTGTGTTGCAAGCCGAAGAAATCCCCCTCTCGCTCAAGTGTTCTCGATGCGGACAAATCTTTTCTCCCGCTCGGCAGAAACGTTTTTCGGCACCGTGCCCTTTCTGTGGAGAAGAACAAGGGCACTCCATAGGAGCGGGACGGGAACTCTATATCCAGAGCATGGAAGCGGGATAAAGGAGTTATCTCATGGAAATACCAGTTATTCGCAACGTTCTTGAAGCCAACGAAAAACTGTCGGCACGTCTGAAGGAACATTTCGCCAGGCACGGCATTCTTACCTTGAACCTCATCAGTTCCCCCGGCGCGGGAAAGACTTCCCTACTCGAACGGACGCTTGCGGATCTTTCCCCCGAGTTCCGCATGGCCGTTATCGAAGGCGATCTCCAAACGGACAACGACGCCCAACGTGTAGCCGCCACCGGAGCTCAGGCTGTGCAGATCAACACGGAAGGCGGCTGTCATCTCGACAGCAATCTTGTCATGGAAGCGTTGGGGGCGCTCGACCTGAGCGAAATCGATATCTTGTTCATTGAAAACGTGGGAAATCTTGTCTGCCCTGTGGAGTTCGATTGTGGCGAGGATGCCAAGATCGCCCTCCTCAGCCTCCCCGAAGGCGACGATAAGCCCGAAAAGTACCCGTTCCTCTTCAACCGTGCCAGTGCCATGATCCTGAATAAAATCGACCTGCTCCCCTATCTGGATTTTGACATGGAAACCGCCGCGCGACATGCCCGCCATCTTAATGCCGCTCTCCCCGTCTTTAAAATATCCTGCCGTACGGGTGACGGGCTTGAAGAATGGTATGATTGGCTCCGTCAGGCTGTCCGCGCCAAACGCAGCGCACCAAACGAATAAGACGCATGTTCTTCGTCTGAACATTTCTTGTCTGAAAAGGTATGCAGGTACCCAGTATCCATGCATACCTTTTCATTTCAGGAAGGTTGGAGCTAGAACTTGTAGTTTACGCTAAAAGCTGCCTGGAAATTGTTTTCCTTGTATAAATCATTCCAGAGCTCCTTATCGGCATCGAGATAGATATACCCAAGCTCAAAGGCGAGGGTAAGCCCCTCGTACAGCTTGTATTGGGAATCAAAATTGACTTCCCACAGTTTGTCTTTGGTGGTGAGGTACATATTATTGCCGACAGTGGCCATTGCGTCACGAGCGACCACCCCGCCGCGTACCATTTCCGTATTGTTCGTGCCTTTGACCATCGCGACGCGGAACGCGTGACTCAAAGCTTCAATAAAGGAAATATCCTTCAACTCCGCCATGATCCCCCAGCTGCCGCTGATATCCGTTCCGTTAAACGTGCTGGAACGGTTATACATCCCGCCGTCATATCCGAAAGAGGTCAACGCCACGTCAGTATCGATGACGGGCATACGTTCGGAACCGTCAAGCGCGTTCGCGTCATCACCGGAAGCGTACCAGAACGTAAGGCCGGGTGTGACAAAATCCGTTTTGCATTCAGCTGCCAGGGCGGCATACCAGCCCGCGCGCTTCAGATCTTGATTGCCCGTTTTCCCCATGTCCACCTTTCCGTAAACACCATCTACGGCGACCCTGAGCGGGCTGAACAACGTCATTTCAGCGGAAAGGCCGCCCCACCATGCGTTGCCGTGATTGTCTTTGGAGTCGGCGCCAACCTTCCCGGTGCCAACGGGAAGCAATCCGCTGGCGACTCCGGTCTTGTTGTTCGCACCGGCACCGAAACGGGTGTCTTTACCGATCGCGCTGTACATTCCGAAGGGGTTCATCCTGATGCCATCGAACTGTACCGGAACCGCCAGCCCGATGACGTCCATCGCATCGTGGCTGTTGTATGTATACAGCAACGTGTTGTCCTTGTCATATACGGAAACAGTACGTTCATCGTTATTGTACGCACGAACCCAAAAAAGCGTGGCCCCCACGTTTTCAGTGAAATTTCCGGAAAGCGAGATCCCGGCACCGTCGGTCATGAATGCCGCGTACGGTACCGCAAATGTCGCGATGTCGAAGGGCTGAAGGCCCATACGGACTTTTGCGTCCGTCTCCGGGATACTCCAGTCGACATAACTATAACGCACCTTGACGACCTTACCGTCCGTTCCGAGGGCGGCATCATTTGTTCCCCAGTTTTGATGGCCCACTTCAAAAAAGACGACGCCCTTGAGCGAATCGGAAGCCACGATATCGATCTGCGTGCGCAACCGTGTGGAAGCCTTGAATCTATCGACAGAAGCATTCGCTGATTTGAGGGGGTTGCGATCAGCCCAGGAAAAACCGTTTTGCCATTGTCCCTTAATATTCACGTCAGCCGCCCGCGCCCCGCTCGTCATACTTAAAAGAAGGCCCGCCGCAAGGAACAACATCATTGCACGTTTCATCATCACCTCTCTAGCGTCAAAGGTTATACGATGGGCTCTCCCCCCAAGCACAGTGCGGAGGAATTCAGGGCGGAGCCTTATACTGTTGCGACGCAAGCGTCAGGGTTAAAGGGGATAACGGATTGAAGGAGCCGTTGTGCATATCCGCTGGATGCCCTTGCCAGGTACTCCTTCTCCAAGGATTCCGCGATGGTCCCCTCATGAAGAAACATAATATGATCACATAAGTAGGTGACGGCCTGAACATCATGGGCAATGAACAGGTAGGTCATGTCCCCCTTCAGCTCCAACAGCAGTTCCAGCACTTGCGCCTGTACGGACACGTCAAGCGAGCTCACGGCCTCGTCGAATACGATGAAACGGGGCTTGGTCGCTATGGCTCGCGCGATGCACACCCGCTGGAGCTGCCCCCCGCTCAACTCGTGGGGATAACGGTTCCGCAGCGCCTTCGGGAGCCCGACCCGCTCAAGCAGTTCCGGGATTGCGCATGACGCGTCCAGCCGCAAGATATCCAACGGCTCTCTGATGAGTTCCTCCACCGTGAATCTCGGGTTGGCGGAGGATGTATAGTCCTGGAAGACAACGCTCATTTGCCCAGGATGTTCCTTGCTCCATACCTGAACAGGGCGGCCTTCCAAGAATACCTGCCCACTGTCCGGCTGTTCCAAGCCAAGGATCAGCCTTCCGAGCGTGCTTTTCCCCCCGCCGCTTTCGCCGATGAGCCCTACGGAAGAGCCTTCGGACAGTGTGAGGTTCACGTCTCTGAGGATCGGCTGCCGTTTTTTCCTCCAAAAGCCTCCCGATACCGGATAGCTTTTGGAGACATTGCGGACCTCAAGCAACGGCGTTTCCCGATGTGCTACCGACATCGCATCACCCTCTCGAAGGCTTTGGACAACGTGGCTCTCGTGTCCACGAGATAACGCGTATAGGGATGCCGTGGAGCGGAGAAAAGCTCCGCTCCGCCGTATTCGACACCGACGCCGTCCTTCATGACCACGATGCGGTCGCCAAGGGTCATGGCCTCGGTCTGGTCGTGAGTAACGTAGATGAAGGTGCCCTTGATCTCGTGACGCAGCTTAATGAGCTCGGCACGCATCTGGTTACGCAGCTTGGCGTCCAGGTTGGACAGCGGCTCGTCCATCAGGAAGACCTTGGGGTCTCGCACGATGGCGCGGCCGATAGCGACACGCTGGCGCTGGCCGCCCGAAAGCGCCTTGGGCTTACGGTCGAGGTACTCGGTAATGCCCAGAATCTCGGCAGCAGAGCGAACCTTGCGGTCGATCTCGTCCTTGGGGACCTTCTTGAGCTCAAGCGTAAACGCCATGTTCTCGTACACCGTCATATTGGGGTACAGAGCATAGCTCTGGAACACCATGGCGATGTCGCGGTCCTTGGGCGCCACGTCGTTGACGCGCTTGCCGTCGATGAGCACGTCGCCCGAAGTGATGTCCTCCAGGCCAGCGACCATGCGCATCGTCGTGGACTTACCACAGCCAGACGGGCCGACGAGAACGATAAACTCCTGGTCATGCACGGTGAGGTTAAAGTCCTCCACCGCAAGCACGCCGTCCTCGGTAACCTTGAGGTTGTGCTTCTTCTCCTCGGTCTTCTTCTTTTTGCCAAAGAAGCCCTTCTTTTTGGACTCGTTGTTGGGATACACCTTCTGAACATGTTTGAGAACGATCTCGGCCATGTCTTTACCTTTCGATATGCGGCGCCGCGCTGAGGGGCGCCGCAGAAACTTGCAAAACAGTTACGGCATCAGCCCTTGACGGCACCTGCCACCACGCCGTCGATGATGTACTTCTGACAGAGGATGTACATGATGACGATGGGGATAACGACCATCATGATGCAGGCCATCATGGGACCGAGCTCGACGTGGCCGTAGCCGCCGCGGAAGTACTGGATCAAGATAGGAATGGTCCTGTACTTAGTGGAGTCGAGGGTAAGGTAGGGCAGCAGATAGTCGTTCCAGACCCACATGGTCTCGAGAATGCCGACCGAAAGATAGGTGGGCTTCATGATGGGAAGGACGATCTTAAAGAACACCTGGACCGGGTTGCAGCCGTCGATCATGGCCGCCTCTTCGATCTCGAGCGGAATGTTCTTTACAAAGCCGGCGAACATAAAGACCGCCAGGCCCGCGCCAAAGCCGAGGTAGATAAAGCAGATGTTGAACGGCGTGTTGAAGCCGATGCGGTCCGCCAAATTGGACAGCGTGAACATGAGCATCTGGAAGGGCACGACCATCGAGAAGACGAACAGGTAATAGAAGAAGTTCGAGATCTTGCTGTTGACGCGCACTACGTACCAAGCACACATGGAGCAGCACACCAGAATCAGCACGACCGACGTGACCGTGATGATGAGCGAGTACATAAATGCCGAGGCAAAGCCCTGCTCGTTAAGGGCATGCATGTAGTTTGCGAGGCCGTTGAACGTCTCGGGCGTGAGCAGATCGAACGCTGTGGTGGTGCTGATTGCGGTCGCTTTCTTAAAGGAATTGAGCGCGATCATGAACACGGGGTAGATCCACGCGAGCGACAGAATCGTAAAGAAAATCGAGAGCGCGCGGTTGATAACCTTATCGCGTTTCATTACTGCTGCACCTCCTTGGACCTCGTGGCCTTAAGCTGAATCATGGAGATGGCTACGACCAGGATGCAGAAGATAACCGCCTTGGCCTGACCGATGCCCTGCCATGCGATACCGGCACGCGAATAGAACGTGTTGTAGAAGTTCAGGGCGAGCATCTCGGTGGAGTGCGCGGGGGCGCCGCCGGTAAGGGCGAGGTTCTGGTCGAACAGCTTAAAGCCGTTGGTGATGGACAGGAACAGGCAGATGGTGATGGTCGGCATCAGGTTAGGGATCTTAACCTTCCAAAACGTCTGCCATGCCGTGGCACCGTCGACCTTGGCGGCCTCGATGTAGTCGGACGGAATGGACTGCAGACCAGCAATGTAGATGATCATCATGTAGCCGACCTGCTGCCACAGGGTCAGGATGATAAGGCCCCAGAAGCCAGCAGCAGAGTTAAGGGCGATGAGCTGGGCGCCCACGTTGGAGAGCAGGCAGTTGATCAGAATCTGCCAGATGTAGCCCAGCACGATGCCGCCGATCAGGTTAGGCATAAAGAAGATCGTACGGAAGATGTTGGTGCCCTTGAGCGCTTTGCGGGTGAGCGCCTGCGCGATGGCGAGGGCGATCACGTTGATGAGCACCGTCGACAGGAAGGCAAACGCCACGGTAAAGAAGAACGACGTGGCAAACTGCGGATCGGACAGTGCGCGCACGTAGTTCTCGATACCGACAAAGTGCGTGTTGTTGATGGTAATAAACTGGCAGAACGAGAGATAGAAACCCTGGATAAAGGGGATCACGAACCCGATCATAAACGCCAGACACGTGGGCAGCATAAAGAGCGGCCACCAGCGCTTGAGTGCTTTGCCCATAGAAGGGTCCTTTCAATATGCAGGGGGCGGGCAAACCAACGTCTGCCCGCCCCCTGTCGCTAATCAGATAGCTTGGGCAGCAACTGCTTACTCGGAAGCAGCCTTCTCGGTCTTCCAGCCATCGACGAAGGCGTTCTTGACGCCGTCCCACTTGCTGTTGTCGGCAGCATAGGCAATCAGAGCCTGCTTGAGGTTCTTCTTCCACTCCTCAGAGGGGATGTAGACGAAGTCCCAAGCGACGGTCTTCTTGCCGTCCTTGGCCATGGCAACGGCCTGCTGCGAGAAGACGTTGGTGGTCTCCTTAGCGCTCTTGAACGGGGCAGTCAGACCCATCTTGTCAGCGATGATGCTGGTGGCGGTGTCAGAAGTAACGCACCAATACATGAAGTCCTCGGTGGCCTTCTGGGCATCCTCGGAAGCCTGGGAGCTGACGCACCAGTAGTTCTCGCCGCCGGAGCACAGGCCCTGGTTCTCCTCGCCGTCGACACCAATGTAGATGGGCATCATGCCAATCTGATCGTCGGTCATGCCGGCCTTGGTGAGGTCAGCGTAGGCCCAAGAACCGTTCTGATAGAAGACGGCCTTGCCGGTTGCGAACTCGTTGGTGGCGTCGTCGCCGGTCTTGGAGGCAAGCTGCGAAGGATCGCAGGTGGAGTCGGTGATGTACAGGTCGAAAATCTGCTTGAAGTTGTCGAGATACTCGCCCTTGATCTCGTCGTCCTCCTGGTTGTGCTCCTTCTCGAACTCGTAGTAGAGCGGGAGGTTGGCGAGGTGGGTGGTGTAGCGCCAGCTGGAGGAGTCGTCCATGCCGGCGGAAGTGAAGGCACCCTCAACACCAAGCTCGTCCTTGCGGGCCTGGATGTCGTCGGCACAAGCCTTCAGCTTGTCGAAGGAGTTGATGTCCTCGGCCTTGTAGCCAGCCTTCTCGAGCAGCTGCTTGTTGTAGATAATGCCGTAGCTCTCCTGGACCCAGTCGATACCCAGATCCTTGCCGTCGGACTGCAGAGCCAGGGAGTCGTCGATGAGCTCACCGCGGAGCTTGGTATCGGACAGGTCGGCGCAGTAATCCTTCCAGTTCTTAAGACCGGTGGGGCCGTTGACCTGGAACAGGGTCGGAGCGGAGCTCTTGGACATCTCGGACTTGAGCTTCTCCTCGTAGGTGTTGGAGGCGGCGGTCACGATCTTGACCTCGACGCCCTTCTCCTTCTTGTACGCCTTGGCGATCTCCTTCCACTCCTTGTCGACCTCGGGCTTGAATTGGAGGAAGTAGACCTCGGCAGCGTCACCAGAAGCAGAGGAGCCGGAGCCGGCAGAACCGCCGCAGCCCACGAGACCCAGACCAAGAACCGCAGCCGCGGAACCAGCAAAGCCCAGGAACTGCCTTCTGCTCATTTCGTTCTTCATTACAATCCACCCTTTCACACCGTGGCGGCACCCTTTGCCGCCGCCTTCGGAGATTGGCTCGGGGACTTTGCCCCTTTTGCTGATTTGTACGATACGCTATTTGGCTAGTTGTTTGAACAAGTATTACTAGAGCGGTAGAAAAACTTCGGTGAACGGTAATTTCAACTTGATACTTGACAAGTTTTGTATAAACAATTATTTGTTATCGAATGCAGAGAAAACGCCCGGTCAAGCCGATGCATCGTCGGTTTGACCGGGCGTTTTCTCTTTGAGGGCATGAGTCTCGTCAGGCTGCGAGCTAGCCGGCTATCGCTTGGAGTTGACGCGGTAGTGGAAGATCTCGGGATGCGTGCGGGCATGCGTGACCTCGAACAAGATGCCGTCCGAGGTGTACGACTGGCTCTCCATGACGGCAACGCAGTTGTATTTGCCAAGGTCAAGATAGCTGCAGTCCTCATCGTTGGCAAGCTCGACGCTCACCGTACGGCGACTCGCCATCACTTTGACGCCGCGTTTGTGCTCCAGATAGTCGTAAATTGACTTTGCAGCGATCTCGGGCGTCAGGCCTTTGGCGATCGACTCCAGAAAATAGCCGTGGTCCACCTGGCGAGCGCTACCGTTAAGGCTACGGACGCGCACCACGCGAATCAACTCCTCGCCCACCTTAAAGCCCAGGTGACGAGAGAGTTGCTCGGTGCAGACCAGATGTTCAAAAGACTTAACGTCCGTCGATGCAACGGCATTGTTGCGCTTTGCAAACTCGCCAAACGACTCAACCTCTTCGAGTGCGCCCAACATGTCGGTTTCGCCCTTAAGCCAAATAACGCGCACGCCCTTGCCGTGTATGGGCTGCACAAACATCCCGTCGGCCAGCATACTCAAGGCGCGACGGACGGTATTGCGAGTGCATCCGAACTCCGCGGTCAGCTCGGCTTCGGTTGGCAGCATCTCCTGAAACGCATAGGTCCCATTAATGATGCGCGAGCGTATTTCTCGGTAGATTCCTTCGTATATCGCTTTTGGCATTGTTTCACCTCTATATTGTTCATTTCCGGCTAGGCACGATAGCATTTCTTAAAGTTGTTTAAACCGAATATCGGTAAAGCGACAGGATTTAACCGTTGACGGTTTCTGTCATGCCCAAATCGGTTTCGCTCAAAACTGCCGGTACGACAATCGTCTGGTCCTCTACAATGAATCCATTGTTTAAACGTTTCCCCACGCGCAACGCGCCTCGATATTCGGAAGGCAGAACATGCTGCAAAAAATCCAACGCTTTGGCGGGGCAATGTTCGCTCCCGCCATGCTGTTTTCTATATCAGGCCTCATGGTCGGCGTCTCCGCTCTCGCAACGACTGCGGACATCGTCGGCGATCTCGCCGTATACGGAACCCCTTGGTACGTTTTTTGGACCATCATCCAGCGCGGCTCGTGGACTGTCTTTAAACGCCTCCCGCTCCTTTTTGCCGTAGCGCTGCCCATCGGTCTTGCCCAAAAACAACCGGCTCGTTGCTGCCTCGAGGCTCTCGTCGCCTATTTTGCCTACTGCTTCTTTTTGAGCGAGATCATTAAGCTGAGCGGAGACAACCTTGGACTTGAGTACCCGTCATCTTTGACCTCCGCCAGCGGTATCACCGTCATCGACGGCATCAAGACGCTCGACACCGGCATTATCGGCCCGCTGGTGGTATCGGCAACCGTCGTCGCCATCCATGACCGCTTCTACGATGCCAAGGTTCCCGATTGGCTCGGCACCTTCTCGGGCTCCTCGCTGGTCTACCTCATCAGCTTTTTTGCCGTGTTTGCCCTTGCCGCTATCTCGGCCGCCATCGTGCCCTCCGTATACGCAATGACCGAAACGCTGCGCCATGCACTTACGAGCGTCGGCCCCTTTGGCGTGGGCATCTTTGTGTTTTTGGAGCGAGCGCTCGAGCCCATGGGGCTGCACCACCTGCTCTACATGCCGATCTACTACGACAACCTAGTCATTAACGACGGCATCTACGCCACGTGGAGCAGCTTGCTCCCCATCCTCTCCCATAGCACGCGCCCTTTGAATGAACTTGCACCCTGGGCCGGTTTTACCGCCACCGGCTGGGTCAAGCTCTTTGGCCTTCCCGCCATCGCAGCCGCGTTCTACTCCACCGCAAAACCAGAGCGCCGCGCCGGCCTCAGGGTCATCCTTGTTCCCGCCATCATCGCCTCGGTGGTTTGCGGCGTTACCGAGCCACTCGAGTTTCTCTTTATGTTCACCCACCCCGGGCTCTTTTTGCTCTACGCCGTCTTATCGTCTTGCCTTGCCACAACCATGAATCTCTTTGGCATCGTCGGCATCTTCTCGGGCGGCCTCATGGAGATGGCAGCCTTCAACTTTATTCCGCTCATGCGCACGCATGCCGGTGCCTATCTTTTGGCGCTCGGTATCGGCCTTGCCTTTAGCCTCATCTTTTTTGTTAGTTTTCGAGCACTCATCTTGATCTATGACCTTAAGACGCCGGGCCGCGAGGATCATGTCGCCAATCGCGCGGCAATCGATCGTTTAACGGAAAGCGGCTTTGCCAAAGAGCAATCTCCCAATGACGAGGTCAATAGTCGATCCGATCAAGATCATATCCTCGCTGAGCGGGTAATTCAGCTTTTAGGTGGTGTTGGCAATATTGTGGGCGCAACCAACTGTGCCACGCGCCTGCGCGTCGAGGTCGCAGACCCTTCCATCGTTGCAGATAACGCGTCGTTTGTCGCGGTGGGCGCCAAGGGCCTCATCATTACGGGCAAGACCGCCCAGGTGATCATCGGCATCTCCGTTCCCCGCGTTAAAGAGCATTTTGACCAGATCATGGGCCTCGAGCCGGGATTTGTGCCCACCACCTCGGCCTCCCCTGCCGCCAGCGCAGCCCATAAGCGCAGCGATATCTGCTTCTTCGATATCGACGGAACGCTCGCCTGGCAAGACCCCAGGCTCGTCCAAGACCTTCCCGAAGACGAGCGGGACCTCTCCCCCTATCCCAACGAGGCGGTTTCGCAGGCAATCCGCGAGTTTGTCGCCAACGGCAACATGGCCTTTATCTGCACGGGACGCACCCTGAGCTGCATCCACCCCAAACTTCTTGAGCTGCCTTGGACCGGCATCGTCTGTCTTGCGGGCGGTTACGCCGAGATCAACGGACACGCAATTCGCGATCTGTCGATGACGCCCAGTATGCTGCAGCGTCTTGCCCCCTACCTTGAGCAATCGGGCGAGGTCATCCGCTTTGAGGGCCTCAACGGCGTCGTGCGCATGAGTGCCGATGCGCCCGATGCTCCCGGATACGCGCGCACCCTGGGCGACGCAGTCACGCAGCTGCAACATTACAGTGTCTACAAGATCTTGATGTCTACATCGCTCGCCAACCACATCGCTCAAGATAAGGCACTTGAGCCGCTGCTGTGCTTTAACGAGCTCGAACTCGAGGTAACCGAAATCTCGCCCCGCGAATGCACGAAGCGCGGGGGCATCCAGTCTGTACTCGACGCCCTCGATCCCCACCACGGAACCGTATACGGCATCGGCGACGCCAGCAATGACGTCTCGCTGATGAACGCCGTCGATGTCGGTATCGCCATGGGCAATGCGCCGGACTATCTCAAGGATAAGGCCGATTACGTGACCGACACCGTCGATCACGACGGTGTCGTTGCGGCGCTCGAGCATTTTAGGCTGATTTAGGCGCGCTCCATCAAACGCACGCCCGTTGTCCTAAATCGCCAAAACTGCCGCGCCAAACACCCTGATGTGGCAATATGTTGTCTGCATATTGCACCAATGCAACCTCAGAAAGAATGCGAGAACCCGTGTCCAGTCCGTTTACCAGCTTTTTAGCCCAACACTTTGACCAGATTAACGACTATCTGGCCACGTTCTTTGACGGACAGGCGGCCTCTGCCGATATCGAGCGCTACCTGTACGCGCCGCTCTCGGCTTTTACGGCCAACGCCGGCAAGCGCCACCGCCCGCTTATCTGCATGCTCGCCGCAACCGCAGTGGGCGGCAGCTTTAAGAGCGCCCGCAGCGCCGCGGCAGCCATCGAGCATTTCCAGTCGGGCGCGCTGATTCACGACGACATCGCCGACAACGGACAGCTTCGTCGAGGCAAGCCCTGCATGCACCTTACCGAGGGCACGGGCCTTGCCATCAATTGTGGCGACCTGGCGCTCACCATGGTCACCAAGACGGTTCTCGACGACCCCACGCTGGAGTCCGACGTGAAGCTGCGCGTGCTCCACGAGCTTACCGAGATGATCGTCCGCACCATCGAGGGTCAAGCGCTCGACCTGGGTTGGGTCCGTGACGGACGCTTTGATATCTCGGTTGATGACTACCTGGACATGGCGACGCACAAGACCGCGTTTTACAGCGGAGCCACGCCACTTGCCGCCGGAGCCATTATCGGCGGCGGCAGCGATAAGCAAATCGAAGCGCTGCGCGCCTTTGGCCTGCACACGGGCCTTGCCTTTCAGATTCAGGACGACCTGCTCAACCTTGTCGGCACTAAGGAAGCCGCCAACAAGGACTTCCGCACCGACATCACCGAGGGCAAGCGCACGCTTGTCGCCGTACACGCCCTCTCTGATGAGCGCCACCACGACGAGGTCGAGGCGATTCTTTCCTCGGGCACCGATGATCCCGCGCAGCTCGCACGCGCCGTGGAGATCTTCCAGGAAACCGGCTCCATCGATTACGCCCACACTTACGCGCTCGACCTGACCGCTAAGGCCAAAGCGGCCATCGAGAACGTTGAGCTTGATCCGCACGCACGCGAGCTGTTCCTCTCCATGGCAGATTTCTTTGTGGAGCGCCTTAACTAACGGGGGTTATAAAACCTGTCAGCAGCGTATTTAGGCACAACTTGCTACACTGTTGAGTGCATGTTTATGCATCCCTTTGCGTTGTCTATCCGACAGACGCTCAAATAGTACGAATGGTACGCCGAAAGGGGTTCGTTCATGGAACCTATTACAACGGGCATGCAAGGAGCAGCCGTCGAGGACGTGCAGTCTCGTCTCCTGCAGCTCGGCTACACGATTGATGCCGCCGAAGTCACCGACAAGTACTTTGGAGCCACCACTGAGCAGGCCGTCAGCACCTTCAGGCTCGACAGCGGCCTTGCTGCCGGTCATGCCGTCGATATCCCCTGCTGGAGCGCCCTTGTAGACGCTTCGTATAAGCTGGGCGACCGCACCCTCTATCTGCGCATGCCCAATTTCCATGGCGCCGATGTGCAGGCCCTGCAGCGCGCTCTCAACGTTTTGGGCTTTGCTTGTGGCGAAGACGACGGCTACTTTGGTCCGCATACCGAGGCCGCCCTGCAGCAGTTCCAGGAAAATGTCGGCCTGTTTGCCGACGGCATGGCCTTCCAGGACACCTACGCCTACATCAACCGCCTGCACCATGTGTGGGAGGGCAAGCCCTCGGTCACCGAAGCCGAGTCCCGCATCGGTTTTGCTCGCGCCGCCAACGTGCTCGAGCGCTTCCAGATTGCCGTTATCGGCGAGGACCCCATCGCGCGCAGCGTTGCGTCGCGCATGTGGAATATCGCCACGGCAACGACCGACAACAGCGGCATGATGCTCTGCGACTCCGAGGTCCCAACCGACGTTGACCTGGTGCTCGAGATCGCAAGCGACGAGCTGCCCGCCGACGCCGCACCGCGCGCCACGATTGCCCTCGCCGAGTGCCACAACCTAGCCCAGCGCATCCGTACTGCCAATGTTGCCGCGCAGCAGAAGCCGGCACGCATTCGCATTGAGATAACGGGCATGACGCGCTACAACGGCACCTTCACGGCCAGCGACGCGCAGACACTCGCCGTACGCCTGCTCGATGGCGTTTGCGATGCCCTCGCAGATTAGGTAAACTAAACGAGTTGCTTTTGGGCAACACTACACATTGGGACGTAGTTCAACGGTAGAACTCCGGTTTTTGGTGCCGGCTGTTGGGGGTTCGAATCCCTCCGTCCCAGCCAAAGAAACAAGCCTCTCGAACGCATAGCCGATCGGGAGGCTTTTCTTGTGAGCAAGCGGAGGGATTCGAACCCGCAAGGAATCTACCTATATAAGACAGACGCCCCAGGCCCATAACGACCAAGAGCGCCTTGCATCTAGAATTATCAGCCCTGTTCCGAAAAGCGAGCCGTATGCAACAACCAAGTAACCACAGGCCCCGGGAGAGCGGGGACACCGGCTTAGGTTTCCTGCTCTACAGTCCTGCTCACGACGGAGGCCACATTAAGTGGCCTCCTGTTCGTGCGGAACTCGCGATAAACTTAACCCCCACACCCCTCACGCGGCGGGCAACCGTCGTTGGGCTTATCACTGACACGAATAAACCGCTTGTATATCGTCTGCTAGCTTGGCACGGTACAATACTTGCAACTTTAATTCATGAATTAGTGGAGTTATTGATGGCAGAATCTCGTGCGGAGCGTAGGGCTCGTCGTGCTTTGGTGGAGGCGGTTGAGGGGTCGAAGGAGGAGAAATCTTCTACGAAATCCAAGTCTTCTAAAGCTGCAAAAAGCAAATCGACCAAGAGCAGGGCTAAGACCAAGCGTTCTGACTCTCGTCGAGGCGTGGATAAAGCGCCTCGGGCTCGCACCAAGCGCCCGCATAAAGATCCGGTTTTGTCTGCACGTAAGGCTGTGGACCCCAAGTCTCCCTGTTCGATCATGAAATCTTGCGGTGGGTGCACTGCGCTCAATCGTCCTTATAAAAAGCAGTTGGCAGCTAAGCAGGCTGCTATGGAGGAGCTTTTTGCTTCGCTTTGTGAGCGTGAGGGCATTGCTGTAGATCCTATTCGTGGCATGGGTGTCACCCTGGGCGACCCGGGCAAATATCCTGCGCCACGTGGCTTTCGTCATAAGGCTGCCACTCCCTTTGCTCCCGGTAGGGAGGGCACTGTCCGTTGCGGTTTCTTTGAGCGCGGCACGCACAAGATCGTTGCCGTACCCGAATGCCCCGTCGAGGCACCGGGCGCCCGTCAGATTCTCAACGGCATCGCACGCGAAGCTGAGCGGCTGCATATTCCCGCCTTTAATGAGGACAAGCATCTTGGTTTGCTTCGCTATGCCATCGTCCGCTGCGGTTGGCGTACCGACCAGGTTATGGTTACGCTCGTGACTGCCCAACGTGACTTACCGCATGCACGGGAGTTCTTTGAAGCCGTCGCGGCGCTCGATCCGCATATCGTCACCGTTGCCCAAAATATCAACGGCCGTCCCGGTAACGCCATCTTGGGTGAGGAGACTCGTATCGTCTGTGGCGCCGAGTGTATGCGCGACCAACTGCTCGGTTGCGAATTCGATATCTCCCCTACCGCGTTCTATCAGACCAATCCGCAGCAGACCGAGCTGCTCTATCAGCTCGCGATTGACGGCATGGACCTGCAGCAGGGTGACATTCTTATGGACGCTTACTGCGGCAGCGGCACCATCGGTCTATGCGCCGCGAAGGATGCCCAGGACAGAGGCGTCGGCATTATGCTGCTCGGCGTGGAGCGCAACCCAGCGGGCATTGCCGACGCACGTCGCAATGCCGAGCTCAACGGCCTCACCCGCAGCGCTTGGTTTATGGCCGACGACGCCACCGACTACATCCTAGATGCCGTCGATAACAACGAGCGCGTCGACGTCCTTTCCATCGACCCGCCGCGCGCCGGCTCCACGCCCGAGTTTCTTGAGGCCGCCTGCGCACTTAAGCCGCGCCGTATCACCTATATCAGTTGTAATCCCGCCACCCAAGAGCGCGACCTACACCAGCTCCTCGACGGTGGCTACCGACTGCTCAAGATCACGCCGGTCGACATGTTCCCCCACACCGACCACACCGAAACAGTAGCGGTCCTCGAGCGCCGCTAACCAACCCCGGCAGATTTTTGGGACTAGAAAGGGGGCGGCCCGTCTGGACCGCCCCCTTTCGTTGGACATATGAGTCTCGTTACATCCCCTTGCGCAGGTCGCACACGCCGGCTGCCGCCATCTCGCGCAGCAGCGTCTCGCGATCGCGCGTCACGATCAGGTCCAGCGGGAAGTGAATCTCGTCGAGCAACTTGCGGGCGTGCTCGAGCTTGCCAATGGCCATACCAATGTGGGCATCGGTCGACACACCAATACCCACGCCCAGCTCGGCGCAGCGCTCGGCAATCTTGCGGCATACGGCCCAATGCTCAGTGTCGGCACCGTGCTCAAGACTATGGTTGTTGATCTCGATAATCTTGTGCTTGGCCTTGGCCGCCAGCAGCACCTCATCGATATCGAACGGCACGCCCGAACGACCCGTATGCCCAAGCATGAACACCTTGGGATGTTCCAAGGCATTGATATACATCTGGGTCGTTTGGGCGAGCGTCGCGCCTTCGGCAAACTGCGGATTATGCACGCTTGCCACCAAATAATCCAAATTGCGCGTCACCAAATCGAACAGCGAATGCTGGTGACTGTACGAATCACCGGCAATATCGAGCGACACGGGAATGTCCTCGCCAAACAAGCTTCCGTCCAGCGAAACGATATCGACCTCGGCGCCGCGAAGCACCAGCACGCCGCTCCAAATGCGCGGCCAGATATCCTGGTTAATAAAGAACTGGAAACTGCGCAGGTCGTTGGGGCAAGCCGTAACCATCGAGCTCAGATGGTCGGCAGATCCGAGCACCTGCAGGCCACGTTCCGCCGCCCAGTACACATTCTCCTCAATGGTTGAGTACGCATGCGCGGAGAACAACGTATGAGTATGAATATCACAAGAAAGAAGGTAGGGCATCAGGTCTCCTTGTCCAGTATGGCCGTCGCGTATATTCATTGTACGCATAGCTTTCGGCAGTCGTAAAACTGCTTCATCCCAATCACACAACGGCATAGACAACGGGGTCTGGCTTAAAACCAAACCCCGTTTCACGTAAAACATTGTAAGCAGAGCGCTTTACTTTCGACGATATTCGTCGGCCAGTTGCTTCCAGGCAGGCAACGAATTGACGATGGTCTCGTAGCTCACGCAGTAGCCCAAGCGGAACCAGCCCGGCATGCCAAAACTGTCCGAGGGCACCGCGAGCAGCTCATACTTCTTCGCGCGCTCGCAGAAAGCGTTCGCATCGGGCTCCAGCGCCTTCACCCACAGGTAGAATGCACCATCCGGCTCAACATAGGTGTAGCCGTACTCCGCTAGCGCATCGGTAAGCGCGGTGCGGTTGCGTGCATAGGCCTCAACGTCACTCGGCTCATCGATGCAGTCGATAATTACGCGCTGGAAGAGCGCCGGCGCGCACACGAAGCCCAGCGTACGGGCGGCACCGGCAACGGCGGGCATTAGACGAGCCGCCTGAGGATTCGTATTGGGAACCAGGATCCACCCCACGCGCTCGCCCGGCAGCGAAAGCGACTTGGAATACGAGTAGCACACGATGGTGTGCTCGTAGATCGAAGGCACCCAAGGCACCTCGGCACCGTACACGATCTCGCGGTACGGCTCATCCGAGATGAGCATAATCGGATTCTCGGGATCGCGCTGAGCGTTGGCCTCGCGCAGAACATTGGCCAGTCGCGTCAGCGTGTCGCGCGTATATACGGCACCGGTCGGGTTGTTGGGCGAGTCGATAATGACGGCTGCCGTCTTGTCGGTGATCGCCTTGAATACGTTATCCACGCTCAGCTGGAACGTATCTTCATCGGCGAGCGCCTCGACACACGTACAGCCGGCCTTCTCAATCCACACGCGATACTCCGGGAAGTACGGGGCGATAACAATGACCTCGTCACCCGGGTTCGTAACGGCGTTGAGCGTGCAGGTGAGCGAAGCCGCGGCACCCACCGTCATAAAGACGTCTTTGCCCTCATAGCTCGTGCCAAAGCGGCGGTTGAGCGATTCGGCGACGGCTGCTCGACATTGCGGCAGGCCCGGAGCGGGGGTGTAGCCGTGCAGCTGGTCACTCGGCAGCTCCAAGGCCTTCTTAATGGACTCCGTGACGGCAGCGGGAGCAGGAACGCTCGGATTGCCCAGCGAGAAATCGAACACGTTTTCCGCGCCGATTTGCGCCTTGCGCTCAAGGCCATAGCTAAAAATCTCACGGATGATAGAGCTCTCTGCACCGCGAGCATACATAGTTTCGTTGATCATCTGTTCCCCTTTCGCATAGGCGCTATTGTACGCTTTAGTCGGGCAAAGCGCCGCAGCAATGTTGTTTGGGGACAGACTTAAATGCGTGAAAACGCTCATTTAAGTTTGTCCCCAAACAACAGATGGCCCCATATCGCTCAAAACAGATAGCCTCCGCAGGTTTCCCCGCGGAGGCTTTCACCACAAAGACTATTTGTCGGCGTCGGTGTCGGCATCGACGACGGCATGGTCATCGTCAGCATCATCGCAGTGGTGACCCAGGCGGCCCGCCTGTATCCCACGC
>OGOV01001594.1_pt1 | contig 19455 bp, 15 predicted proteins | sample 1552711 | NCBI WGS metagenome assembly OGOV01 (sample SAMEA2580216, study PRJEB22360) | human gut metagenome | biome: human gut; feature: human-associated habitat; material: faeces | place: Denmark | collected 2008/2010 | reverse complement strand
CTGCTGCTGGCCGCCGGCGCCTGGCTGCTGGCGGAGGGCCGTCTGCCGGACTGAAAAGCAAGAGGAGCGCCCACATGGGCGCTCCTCTTGCTTTCTCCCCGGTTTCCCCTGTCGGTGTCAGCATAAGGTATCCAGCTTTTCGGTGAACAGCTTGTCGTTGATCTGGAATAAGGTCATGCTGTGGCTCAGACCATAGAGAATGATGGCGTCCCGCCGGTCACGGGTGTACAGCGGCGCGTGCCGCGCCTGCCGCAGCAGGCCCTGGGCGTCCTCCACCGATGCGCCCAGGCCGAAGCATACGCACAGCAGGCGGTTGCGGGAGGGGAAGCGGCAGCCGGAGAACAGCTGGTGCAGATATACCTCGCTGATACCGGACTGCTTGGCCAGCGCGGCCTTGGAGAGGCCGGTGGTGGTATAGAGCCGCTGCAGCGTCAGCTGTAGCGGCGTGTCCCGGAAATTTTCATTGTTCTCCGACAGAAAGTGGTCCAGATTATTGCTGCTCGGCAAATTCAAATATATGTGGGTGTATTTGAAGTGATTTCACAAGAAAAACTTTCGCAAATATGTTAATATTTCACCTGCTATTTAGGACACCTCGTTTTCTTAGTATCAAAATAGTATCACAGAAAGCCTGCGATTGCAAGGGATCTAGGCTTTGCAAGCCCCTGCCAAAATTGGCCTCAATTTGAGGCCAATTTCGGCTACTGACCTCCGCCCAAAATTAAAGGAGGCGGGCAAGCACCCCTAGGGCTTGCCCGCCTTGATAACCGCAGGGCAAGACCGGGCGGGGCGGTCAATGGCGGCGCACTTGTGCGCCGTTCATCTCGACCATTGACAGCCCCGACAGAGGTTGCTGCTCCCCGATAAAATTCGTATTTGTTACTCGATACTGAACTCAGCGAATAGGTAAAAACCATCGTCTGTACCATAAGAGCCATCTTCTGTCGATGGATAAAAGAACTTAACGACTCTGTATTCTCCCGCCGAAAGCGAACCATATATTTCAGACCAATTGATATTCAAATCTCTTTCTCCTTGAAAAATATATGTTTCGGTGTCAGTAGTTCTATCGCCGATCTCTTTTACTGGTGACCATTTATCATCTTCCTTTTTTTCAATAGAAAAATCGTAATTGATCCCGCCATTGATATCAATTCCTGTGTTATTTGAAATGCGAACTGTCAAACCTGAAGGAGTTACACTTCCCTCTACAACTTTCATCGTGACATCCCCAAAATTGATATTTTTATTCTGGACGCAACCTGCCATCCATAGTGCAAGTACAAAGCAAAGTGATAATACGAGAATCTTTTTCATTTCATATACCTCCACAACAAATCCATCATTTTTCTCCACTACTTTTATATGATATTTCGGTTTACCATTTATTTTTTAGAACAGCATATCATAAACCTATAGGAAAATCTACTTTTTTTACCTACCTCCCCGGTCAAAAGTGCGCCGTGTTCGATTGCCACTTTTCTCTGCCTGTTCCCGCTGTTTATCGGCCCGTACTGCCGCCTTCACCTGCTGGCGGCGTGCCTTGCCGCGGCGCTGCTTTTGCTGCTGCCCCGCAGGGCGGAGCTGCCGCCGGCGGATGCGGAGACGCCCACCGCCCCGGACGCGGCCATGGACCCCTATCTGACGGCCTGCCAGACCTACTACACCGGCGCGGACGGGCGGGAGTACCATGTGTTCACGGCTGTGACGCCGTCCATCGAGGGCCGTACCGACCCGGTGGGGTATCGCTCGGAGCTGAATCCCGGCGGGCGGAACGGTGGACTTCCCCGCCACCGTCATGGTGGAGGACGCCGTGACCCAGGACTACGCAGCGGAGGATTTCGCCGCGCTGCTGGACAGCTGGGACGTGTCCGTCACCGCGCCGGAGGGCGTGAGCCGGGTGAAGCTGTGGGACGCGGAGGAGGAAACACCGGAGTCCCCGGCGCTGCTGTACCGGCGGCTGTGGGCGGATCCCACCTGCACCCACAACGAGGTGGTCTGGACGCTGCGCATGAAGAGCGGCGACGTGCTGCACCTGACCATGACCGTGGAATTTGAGGAGCAGCAGGCGCTGCGCATCACGCCGGAGGACGCGCCGCTGGAAACGGCGCAGGAGCTGCAGGCGCTGCTGGATCGGCTGGCGGAGGAGTACAACGCGGACACGTCCATCACGGTGGAGCTGCCGGACGTGACCTATGACGCGCCGGTGTCGGTGGGCTGCGCGGTCACGCTGAAGGGCAGCGGCACCACCTTTGCCGCGCCGGTGACGGTGACGCCCCTGAGCGACACGGAGCGGTGCCACGCCTACGTCCGCTTTTCGGAGGTCAGCTTCGAGGGAGACGGAAGCGGAACCGGCGTGACCGCCAGAGCGCCCACCTATCTGGAGAACTGCCGCGTAACCGGCTGGGACGTGGGCGCGCTGGCCGTGAACGGCGGCTGGGTTTATCTCCACGGCGGGTATATCGGCGGCAACGGGGTGGGCGCGCGGTACGACTCCGCGTACAGCAACTCCTATACATATACCATCAGGCGCATCGACTTTTTGAACAACACCACGGCGCTGGAGCTTCTGTGCCTGCCGCCGAACTCCTATGCGGCGCTGGATGACTGCCGCTTCCGGGGCAACGGAACGGATGTATACAACCCCGGCGGCTACCGCATCGAGGTGAACAACGGCACGGAGGTCACCTTGTGAGAACGTAAAAAAGAACCGCCCTCGGGCGGTTCTTTTTTCTTGCCGGAAGGACCGTTTACAGGTTCTTCTCGTAGGACTCGATCATCTTCTTGACCATCTGGCCGCCCACAGAGCCGGCCTCGCGGCTGGTCAGGTGACCGTTGTAACCGTTCTTCAGGTTCACGCCGACCTCAGAGGCGGCCTCCATCTTGAACTGATCCATAGCGGCCTTGGCCTCGGGGACATTCAGCTTGTTGCTGTTCTTGGTAGACATCGTTGTGTTCTCCTTTCATGTTGTGGGGCAAATGCCCTTGTTGGGTATCGCAACGGTAGTTTTGCCGCCCGACAGCGCGATATGCATGAAAAACAGTGGCAAATGCTGGATACGACGCCTAAAAAGGATGGACAAACGGGCGTATTCATGGTATACTAAATTCACTTAACAGCGAGGGGGACCTTCTTTCAGGAAGGACCGAGCAGGGAGGAAGAGGAAAAAGCGCGGCAGCTGCCGCGCTTTTTCGCGTCCTGCGCCGGACAAAAAAGAGGGAGATGACAACACCATCTCCCTCTCCGCTATGTAAAAAATAAGTCGGAGCAAGCATACAAACCTGCTCCGACGTGGTCCGAGTGTCGAGATTCGAACTCGAGGCCTCTTGAACCCCATTCAAGCGCGATACCAAACTTCGCCACACCCGGATATTCTGTTGTGCCTCAAACAGCCCACTTAGAATACCACAGTTTTCGGCGGTTTGCAAGTCCTATTTTGAATTTTTTTCAAATTTCTTCCGAGGCTTTTTGTTGACAAAGGCGTCGGCGCATGGTAATATAATACTCGCGTTTGGCACGAGAGACGCTTTTGCGCACGGAGAGATGGCTGAGTGGTCGAAAGCACCGGTCTTGAAAACCGGCGATGTGAAAGCATCCGTGGGTTCGAATCCCACTCTCTCCGCCAGAAAATAAATATGTATGCGGAAGTACCCAAGTGGCCGAAGGGGCTCCCCTGCTAAGGGAGTAGGCCGTCAAAAGCGGCGCGAGGGTTCAAATCCCTCCTTCCGCGCCAGCAAAAAGAGACATCCTTTCGGATGTCTCTTTTTGCTTCACGCGGCTGATTTTGCCCTTCCCCCGTGAAACCACCCGTTGACAAACCGCGCCGAACGGTTTATACTTATTGCCATCAAAAAGGCAGTGACGAAGAAGAAGCTGTTTTTCCGCGGCCAAAGAGAGGGGCGCCCCCGGCTGAAAGCACCCCGCCAAGGACACGGCCCGTACCACTTCCGAGCCGCCTGCGACGAGCAGGACGGGTATCGCCCGTTACAGCGATCGAAAGCGACGGCGTATGCCGGATCTCTTCCGCCGATACTGCGTTGCAGAAGTTTGAAATACAGACCGTATTCCTGCGCTCCTGCGCCTTGTCTCGACGAAAGATATCCCGCCATCCGCAGCGGACAGTAAAAATGCTGCGCAGGCCGTAAGCAGGGTGGAACCGTGGAGTAATGCCTATTACCTCACCCCTGATACCATTCAGGGGTGGGGATTTTTATTTATCCAGCCCCGATCACAAGGAGGAACAGACTATGAGCGAAGTCAACAAGGAATTTACGTTTGAAAATGAGCAGTACCGCAAGACCTACTGGCACACCTGCTCCCACATCCTGGCCCAGGCTGTCAAGCGCCTGCACCCGGAGGTGAAGCTGGCCATCGGCCCCAGCATCGACAACGGCTTTTATTACGATCTGGACGCGCCCTTCGCCTTCACCCAGGACGACCTGGGCGAGATCGAGGCTGAAATGCGTAAGATCTGTAAAGAGAAGCTGAAGCTGGAGCGCTTCGAGCTGCCCCGCGCCGAGGCCGTCAAGTACATGGAGGAAAAGGAAGAGCCCTACAAGGTGGAACTCATCAACGATCTGCCCGAGGACGCCCACATCTCCTTCTACAAGCAGGGCGAGTTCGTGGACCTGTGCGCCGGACCCCACGTGGACTCCACCGGCCGTATCAAGGGCAACGGCATCAAGCTGACCGCCTGCAACGCCGCTTACTGGCGCGGCGACTCCAACCGCCAGACCCTGCAGCGTATCTACGGCGTGGCCTTCCCCAGCAAGGACGAACTGGATGCCTATCTGAAGGAGCGGGAGGAGGCCGTGAAGCGCGACCACAATAAGCTGGGACGCGAGCTGGAATATTTCACCACTGTGGACTGCATTGGCCAGGGCTTGCCCATCCTGCTGCCCAAGGGTGCCCGCGTTATCCAGCTGCTGCAGCGCTGGGTGGAGGACACCGAGCAGCAGCGTGGCTATCTGCTGACCAAGACGCCTCTGATGGCCAAGCGTGAGCTGTACAAGATCTCCGGTCACTGGGATCATTATCTGGACGGCATGTTCGTCATGGGCGATCCCGCGGATGAGACGAAGGAGTGCTTTGCCCTGCGTCCCATGACCTGCCCGTTCCAGTATCAGGTGTTCCTGAACCGCGGCCGCAGCTACCGCGACCTGCCCATGCGTCTGGGCGAGACATCCACCCTGTTCCGCAACGAGGACTCCGGTGAGATGCACGGCCTGATCCGCGTCCGCCAGTTCACCATCTCCGAGGGACATCTGGTGCTGCGCCCCGACCAGCTGGAGGAGGAGTTCAAGCAGTGCCTGGATCTGGCCAAGTACTGCCTGGGCACCGTGGGCCTGTTGGAAAAGTGCACGTTCCGCTTCTCCCAGTGGGACCCCGCCAACCCCAACAACAAGTACGAGGGCACGGCGGAGCAGTGGGACCACGCCCAGGCCGCCATGGAGCGCATCCTGAAGGATCTGAACGTGGACTACACCGTGGGCATTGACGAGGCCGCGTTCTACGGCCCTAAGCTGGACATCCAGTACAAGAACGTCTACGGCAAGGAGGACACCCTTGTTACCATCCAGATCGATATGCTGCTGGCCGAGCGCTTCGGCATGTACTATATCGATGAGAACGGCAACAAGGCCCTGCCCTATATCATCCACCGCACGTCTCTGGGCTGCTATGAGCGGACGCTGGCCTACCTGATCGAGGAGTACGCCGGTGCGCTGCCCACCTGGATGATGCCCGAGCAGGTACGCTTCCTGCCTATTACTGACCGCGCTGCCGACTACTGCGTGCAGCAGGCCGCGGAGCTGCGCAAGCAGGGCTTCCGCGTGGAGGTGGACAGCCGCAACGAGAAGATCGGCAAGAAGATCCGCGAGGCTACCCTGGAGAAGATCCCCTTCATGCTGGTGGTTGGCGACCGCGACATGGAGAACGGCACCGTCTCCGTCCGTACCCGCAAGGGCGAGGACCTGGGCGCCATGACGCTGGAGGATTTCTCTGCCAAGCTGCGCCAGATCGTGGATGAGAAGCAGAAGATCTGACGAGTGCCATACGTCATAAGGTAAGCGGGAGAGACAGGCAGAAGCCTGTCTCTTTTGCTGCAGTCAGACAAAAAACAGATTTCGCCAAAAGAAAAGTTTATTATAGCAAAACAGCAGGCTTCTGACAGAAAACCGCATGAAAAATACATGAAAATGATGCAAATACGTCAAAAACTGTGGGAAAGTGTGTGGATGAAAAACAAGGAGATGCGCTATTGAACACCATTCAGAGATACAAATATGTTGACAGAGTGTGAACTTATCTGGTAAAATCAAATGGGTGCGCAGCACCCGAATGCATAGAAGAGGACAGGGCGCGCCCTGTTCGCTGTTTCCTTCTGGCGGAGGAAACAACAAACTATGGTAAAGGAATTAGGAGGTAAACATGAAAAAAGTAGTTTCTCTGCTGCTGGCTCTCATCATGGCGCTCTCCCTGGTCGCCTGCGGCGAAAAGAAGGGCGAGACCGATGATAACACCGTGCCCTACAAGATCGGCATCGTGACCGGCTCCGTCTCTCAGTCCGAGGATGATCGCCGCGGCGCCGAGGCCTTCCAGAAGGAGTATGGCGAGGATATGGTCCAGCTGGCCATCTATCCCGACAACTTCACCGAGGAGACTGAGACCACCATCCAGTCCATCGTGAACCTGTCCGCCGATCCCCTGATGAAGGCCATCATCGTCAACCAGTCCGTTCCCGGCACCACCGAGGCGTTCCGCAAGATCAAGGAGACCCGCCCTGACATCATCTGCATCGCAGGTGAGGCTCACGAGGATCTGCCCGAGATCGGCTCCGCTGCCGACCTGGTCACCAACAATGACTTCGTCTCCCGCGGCTATCTGATCATCCGCACCGCGCACGAGCTGGGCTGCGATACCTTCGTACATATCTCCTTCCCCCGCCACATGTCCTATGAGACCATGAGCCGCCGCGTGGCCATCATGAAGGCCGCCTGCGAGGAGTTCGGCATGAAGTTCGTCCTGGAGACGGCTCCCGATCCCACCTCTGACGTGGGCGTTTCCGGCGCTCAGGCCTACATTCTGGAGCAGGTGCCCGCATGGGTCGAGAAGTACGGCCAGAAGGCTGCCTACTTCTGCACCAACGATGCGCACACCGAGCCTCTGCTGAAGCGCCTGCTGGAGTGCGGCGGCTACTTCATCGAGGCCGACCTGCCCTCCCCCCTGATGGGCTATCCCGGCGCGCTGGGTATTGATCTGACCGAGGAAGCCGGTGATTTCGAGAAGATCCTGACCAAGGTCGAGTCCGCCATCGTTGAGAAGGGCGGCGCCGATCACTTCGGTACCTGGGCTTACTCCTACGGCTACACCCTGTCCGCCGGTCTGGCCCTGCACGCCAAGAACGTGTTGGACGGCAAGAGTGAGCTGAAGGACATGGACGATGTGGCTGCCGCTCTGCAGGTCTACTCTCCCAAGGCGGCCTGGAACGGCGCCAGCTACACCAACGCCACCACCGGCGCGAAGTCTGAAAACGTGTTCCTGATCTATCAGGATACCTATATCATGGGTGATCCCGGCCACTTCATGGGCAACGCCGACGTGGAGATCCCGGAGAAGTACTTCACCGTCAGCTGACGACAGGCTTTTGAAGCAACCATTAAAGCGGGGAGGGAGGGCATCCTCCCTCCCCGCTGCTATAGGTAGGGATGAATATGGAAAAGAACAATGCTCCGCTGCTTGAGATGCGGAATATCAAAAAGGGCTTTTTCGGCAATCAGGTGCTCACAGACATCAACTTCACCTTGAAAGAGGGCGAGGTGCTGGGCCTGGTGGGCGAAAACGGCGCCGGAAAGAGCACCTTGATGAAAATACTGTTTGGCATGGACGTGATCCGTGAGACGGGCGGCTACGAGGGGGATGTCCTGATCGACGGAGAAAAAGTGCAGTTCAACACCCCCTTTGATGCGCTGAAGGCCGGCATCGGCATGGTGCATCAGGAGTTCTCGCTGATCCCCGGCTTTACTGCCACGGAGAACATCCTCCTCAACCGCGAGCCCAAGAAAAAAAGCGTCATTTCAGAAGTGTTCGGCCCGCGCCTGGACACTCTCGACTATAAGGAAATGGATAACCGCGCCGCAAAAGCCATCGAGAAGATGGGCGTGGCTATCGACCAGAAGATGGTCATCAGCAGCATGCCCGTGGGTCACAAGCAGTTTACGGAGATCGCCCGCGAGCTGAGCAAGGAGAACCTGAAGCTGCTGATCCTGGACGAGCCCACCGCCGTGCTCACCGAGCAGGAGGCACAGGCCCTGCTGGATTCCATCCGCGGCATGGCCTCCCGGGGCATCGCCGTGATCTTCATCACCCACCGTCTGCAGGAGATCCTGTCGGTGTGCGATAAGGTGGTCATCATGCGGGATGGCTACGTTGTCAAGGACGTGGCCGCCCGCGAGACGGATGTCCGCGACATCACCCACTACATGGTGGGGCGCGAGGTGGCTGCCGGCGGCGCTGCCCACGACATCCGCGACCACTCCGACGCCCGCACCATTCTGTCCATCCGCAAGCTGTGGGTGGATATGCCCGGCGAGATCGTCCGCAACGTGGATCTGGACGTGAAGGAAGGCGAGATCCTGGGCATCGGCGGTCTGGCCGGCCAGGGCAAGCTGGGTATTCCCAACGGCGTTATGGGCCTGTACGAGGCGGGCGGCACCGTGGAATTCGACGGCAAGCCTATCGCGCTGAACAGCCCCCGGAAGTGTCTGGACTCCCAGCTGGCCTTCGTGTCCGAGGATCGGCGCGGCGTGGGTCTGCTGCTGGATGAGTCACTGGAGTGGAACGTGGCGTTCCCCGCCATGCAGGTGCAGAATAAGTTCCTGAAGCGGCTGGGCTTCTTCACATGGCGCGACGAAAAGGCCATCCACACGGTGACGAACCGGTATATCGATGAATTGCAGATCAAGTGTACCGGCTCCAGCCAGAAGGCCAGAGAGCTGTCCGGCGGCAACCAGCAGAAGGTGTGTCTGGCCAAGGCGTTCGCGCTGGAGCCCCGCTTCCTCTTCGTGTCCGAGCCTACCCGCGGCATCGACGTGGGCGCCAAGGCGCTGGTGCTGGAGGCGCTGAAGAAATTTAACCGCGAATCCGGCGTCACGGTGGTGATGATCTCCTCCGAGCTGGAGGAGCTGCGCCAGATCTGCGACCGCATCGCCATCGTCTCCGGCGGCAGGGTCGCCGGTATCCTGCCTGCTGACCATTCCTCCGAGGAGTTCGGTATGCTCATGGTCAGTCAGGTGAAGTAAGGAGGAAGAAATGGGCAATACGACCACACTTGGAAACAAGTCAAAATTCCGAGAGCTGCTGGACAGCTTCGGCCTGCCGCGTCTGATCATCGCGTGCTTCCTGCTGCTGCTGCTCATCGCCGCGCCCTGCGTGGGGCTGGATTTCCCCACACAGATCACCAATATCATCACCCGTTTCAGCTGGAACGCCGTGATGGTGTTGGCCATGGTGCCCATGGTACACTCCGGCTGCGGCCTGAACTTCGGCCTGCCGCTGGGTATCGTGTCCGGACTGCTGGGTGCCACGCTGTCCATCGAGCTGGGCTACACCGGCTTTGCCAGCTTCCTTATGGCCATCCTCATCGCCACGCCCTTTGCCCTGCTGTTCGGCGGCGGCTATGGTTGGCTGCTGAACAAGATCAAGGGCGGCGAGATGATGATCGCCACCTATGTGGGCTTCTCGTCCGTGTCCTTCATGTGCATGATGTGGCTGCTGCTGCCGTACAAGCACCCTACCATGGTGTGGGGCTTCTCCGCCAGCGGTCTGCGTACCGTCATCTCGCTGGAGGGCTATTATGACAAGGCGCTGGCCAACATTCTGACCATCGACCTGAACAGCATCGGCATCAATCTGGTGATCCCCACCGGCACGCTGCTGTTCTTCGTGCTGCTGGCCGTGCTGATGTGGGCGTTCCTGCACACCAAGACCGGCACCGCCATGACCGCTGTGGGCTCCAACCCCGCCTTTGCCCGCGCAGCGGGCATCAACGTGGACAAGATGCGGCTTATCTCCGTGATCATGTCCACCTGGCTGGGCGCTGTGGGTATTCTGGTGTATGAGCAGGGCTTCGGCTTCATACAGCTGTACAACGGCCCCTTCTGGATGGCCATGCCCGCCGTGGCCGCCATCCTTATCGGCGGCGCGTCGGTGAATAAGGCATCCATCGGCAATGTGATTATCGGTACGATCCTGTATCAGGGCGTGGTGACCATGACCCCCACCGTGATGAGCGCCGCCTTCCAGATGGATATGAGCGAGGTCATCCGTATCGTGGTATCCAACGGCATGATCCTCTATGCCCTGACCAGAAAGACGGAAAGGGGGCGCTGACATGAAGGGTAAGAGATTCGACGTAAAGCAATTCCTGGGCAAAAACTCAGTGCCCGTCCTGTTTATCATCATCTGCGCCGTGCTCATTCCCGTGTCCGGCCTGCCGGTGAGCTACATACTTAACGAGGCTATGACCCGTCTGGGGCGCAACGCCTTTTTGATCCTGAGCCTGCTGATCCCCATTATGGCCGGTATGGGTCTGAACTTTGCCATGACGCTGGGCGCTATGGCCGGCGAGATCGCGCTGATCCTGGTGGCGGACTGGCAGATCTGGGGTATCCCTGGTCTGGTGCTGGCGGCCATCCTGTCCATCCCCCTGTCCATTCTGCTGGGTCTTATGTGCGGCAGCATCCTGAACCGCGCCAAGGGCCGCGAGATGGTCACCAGCTACTTTATCGCCTACTGCATGACCGGTGTGTACCAGCTGGTGGTGCTGTATATGATGGGGCCCATCATCCCCATCCTCCACAACACACTGAAGCTGCCCCGCGGCTTTGGTATCCGCAACACAGTCAGCCTTCTGCAGATGCGGCAGAGCGTCGATAACGCGCTGGCCGTCTACGTGGGCGGCGTGAAGATCCCCGTGCTGACGCTGATCATCATCGCATTGGCCTGCCTGTTCATCGTGTGGTTCCGCCGCACGAAGCTGGGTCAGGACATGCGCGCGGTGGGCCAGGATATGAATGTGGCGCGGGACGCCGGCATCAATGTGGACCGCACCCGCCTGATCTCCATCGTCATGTCCACCGTGTTCGCGGGCTTCGGCATGATCATCTATCTGCAGAACATGGGCAACTTCCCCACCTATACGGCGCATACCAACGTCGGCATGTTCTGCATCGCCGCGCTGCTGGTGGGCGGCGCCTCCGTGGAAAAGGCGTCCATCGGCAACGTGTTCCTGGGTGTGCTCCTGTTCCATACCATGTTCATCGTGGCGCCGGCCGCCGGAACCAAGATTACCGGCGACTCCATGATCGGCGAGTACTTCCGCGTGTTCGTGTCCTACGCCGTTATCACCGTGGCACTGGTCATGTACGAGGCCAAGAAGCGCAAGGAGAACCGCACGCTGGGTCAGCAGCTGGCCATTGAGCAGAAGGCCGAGGAGGAGGGGAGAACCGCATGAAAACGACGAAACGTTCGTGGATCATCCGTATCGCCTTTATCCTGGTGCTGGTGCTCGTCGCCGTGCTGATGCTGCGCATCGGCCGCGGCCACACCGTCTATTTCGACAACCGCGCAGTGGACAAGGGCGGCCAGTCTGTGGAGGCACCCTATAAGATCACTGTGTATGTGAACGGCGAGCAGATCTCCAAGCTGTACGAAAAGGAGCGCTGCTTGACCACCGTCATCGGCGACAAGCTGGAGCTGACCGTGGAGGTCATGCAGCAGAAGGGCGGCAGCGAGACAACGGAAACGTACCAAATGATACTGCCCCATAACATCGACGGCATCATCATCAACCTGCCGGCGTATATGGCTGGTCTGCCGGAGGAGGCCTATCTGGAGGAATTCATCCCCGCGCCTCCCACCGAGGAGGACGACGAGGAAGCGCCCAACACCGAGGACGATATGGGCCTGGGCGACTTCTGATAATGTGTGCTGCATACACAGCCCATGCGAAAGCATGGGCTGTGGGCGCATAGGGACTTGCTTGCGCTCGGCAGGCGGATATGCTATACTGAATGGGCGGCGCGTAGACCGCGGCCGCATGGGAAAGGAGTATCAAAATGGCTGTTTTGAAAGGCTTGAAGCCAGAAAAGGTGTTCGCATATTTTGAAAAGCTGTGCTCGGTGCCCCACGGCAGCGGCAACACGAAGATCATCAGCGATCTGTGCGTGGACTTTGCCAAGGAACTGGGACTGAAGTACCGGCAGGAGCCGTGCAACAACGTGGTGATCTGGAAGCCGGCGTCCCCCGGCTGCGAGAGCGCCGAGCCGATCATCCTGCAGGGACACATCGACATGGTGTGCGCCAAGACCGACGACTGCACCAAGGACATGACCCACGAGGGACTTGACCTGATGACCGACGGTGAGTGGATCTGGGCGGACAAGACGTCGCTGGGCGGCGACAACTGCATTGCCGTGGCCATGATCCTGGCGATCCTGTCGGACGATACGCTGGTGCATCCGCCCATCGAGGCGGTGTTCACCGTGGACGAGGAGGTGGGCATGGACGGCGCCTTTGCGCTGGACTGCTCTGACCTGAAGGGCAAAAAGCTGCTGAATTTGGACTCCGAGCTGGAGGGCGTGTTCACCGTGTCCTGCGCAGGCGGCATGCGCTCCGACTGCCTGCTGCCCGCGGCGCTGACCGACGCGGCGGGCACGGAGGGCTTCGGCATCACCGTGGCCGGCTTGCGGGGCGGTCACTCCGGTGCGGACATCCATCTGGGACGCGGCAGCGGCAACCGCCTCATGGGACGGGTACTGGCCACAGCGCTGGAGAAGTTCCCCGGCCTGCGGCTGGCGGCCTTCTCCGGCGGGCAGTTCGACAACGTGATCTGCTCCCGCTGCGACGCGGTCGTGGCGCTGCCCAAGGGCAGCGGCCGGGCGTTCGAAGCGTTTATCCGGGAGCTTGAGGGGGTGCTGAAGAACGAGTACGCCGTCACCGACCCCGATGTGACGCTGACCTGCGCGGCAGCGGAGACGGCAAAAGCCGTGCCCGCAGAGCGCACCGTGACGCTGGTGCAGGCGCTGACGGCCATGCCGCAGGGCGTGGAGGCTATGGACACGGATTTCCCCGGTCTGGTGCAGACATCCCTGAATATGGGCGTGGTGAAGCTGGACGGCGACGGACTGCACATCGCGTTCTCCATCCGGTCGTCCATCGCGTCCCGGAAGCTGATGCTGGCGCAGCGCGTGCGGGCTGTGGCGGCGCTGGCGGGCGGCACTGTGGCAGAGCGGGGCGTGTACCCCGGCTGGCAGTACAAGAGGGAGTCGCAGTTCCGGGATACGCTACTGGCGGCGTATAAGGATCTTACCGGTAAGGACGGCGTGGTGGAGGCCACCCACGGCGGTCTGGAGTGCGGATTGCTGATGGAGAAGATCCCCGGTCTGGACGCGGTGTCCATGGGGCCGGAGCTGCACGATGTACACTCCGTGCGGGAGCGGCTAAGCGTGCCCTCCACGGAGCGCACCTATGAACTGGTATGCGAACTGCTGCGGCGCAGCTGTTGAATGTGACAGAAAGCTGAGAGGCGGGGCTTTGCCCCGCCTCTGTTATTTTGCAGGATTGCCCAGCAGAAAATGCACTTCTTGCGGGGCGTTCCTGCATAAAACAATTTAGCATTATGAATAGACCACCGCTAAAAAGTACCATGATACAGACAAAACTACGGATTTGCCGAAAGAAATACCAACTAAGAAAAGCGGGATGTCCGTGCGGGGCAAACGATCCCTCTGCAGAAAAATGAAATTTTCCGCATTTAGATATTGCAAAAAGTTTACGCCTGCGATATAATGGCACCGTTGAACACCGCCGCGCCCGACCGGCCGGCGGAAAAAGCTGTTTTTCAGGAAGAGGAAAACAATTTATCTATCAATAAGGAGAAAGAACATGAAAAAGTTTTTTGCACTGGTTCTGGCGCTGGTCATGGCGCTGAGCCTGGTCGCCTGCGGCGACAAGAAGGACGACAGCGGCGATGTGACCGCTGAGCATACCGACACCACCACCGTGGCCGTGGGCGCGGTGATCCTGGCCCGCGACGACGTGTCCAGCGACGACGTGTACAAGTTCGTGGCGGACATCTTCGACAACGCCGCGTCCCTGACCACCAGCCACGCCAAGTACGGCGAGCTGAGTCTGGAGTACGGCGCTTCCATCACCTCCGTGCCCTATCACCCCGGCGCTGCCAAGTACTTCGCCGAGAAGGGCTTTGAGGTCGCCTCCGTGAAGGACGGCGCCGGCAACACCGACTCCCGCAACCTGCGCTTCGTCACCGGCGGCGAGTCCGGCACCTACTACGCCTTCGGCTCCGTCATCGCCCAGCACGCCACCAACAACGCCGGCATCAACGTCGTGGGTCTGGTGGGCAACGGCTCTCAGGGCAACGTGCAGGAGCTGGTGGACGGCACCGCGGACTTCGCCTTCTGCCAGTCCGACGTGATGGCTTACGCCTACAACGGCACCAACCTGTTCAAGAGCAAGATGGAGGGCTTCTCCACTGTGGCCGCCCTGTACATGGAGCAGGTGCAGATCGTCACCACCAACGCCAGCATCAAGACCGTGGCTGACCTGGCTGGCAAGTCCGTGTCCATCGGCGCTCCCGGTTCCGGCGTGTACTTCAACGCCATTGACGTCCTGGGTGCTTACGGGCTGACCGAGGACGACATCAAGCCCACCTACCAGTCCTTCAGCGACAGCGCCGACGCCCTGAAGAACGGCCAGATCGACGCCGCCTTCATCGTGGCCGGTGCCCCCACCACCGCTGTGACCGACCTGGCCACCACCAAGGATACCTACCTGGTCAGCCTGGACAGCGAGCACATCGCCAAGCTGCTGGAGACCTCCGACTATTACACCGAGACCGTCATCGCCAAGGACGTGTACTTCGGCGACTAAATCCTTAGCAGAAAATTGACGCTTTTCGAGGCTACGGCGGGGTTTCCCGCCGTAGTCCTCGCGCTATTCTGTAATCTTCAGGGAGAGAAACGACTATGAGCATCGACAAGAAAAAACCGGATACCAGCCCGGCCGACGGCGTCAATACCGCCGCGGACGAGGCCCCGGATCTGGACGCGGTCATGCGTAAATATGACCGTGAATCCGCCACCCGCCTGTGGGAGGGTACGCCCCAGCTGATCATCCGCATCCTCATGGCCGCGTTCGGTCTGTTCTGCATCGGCATGACCCTGTTTTCCAAGGCCATGCCCGAGATCCGGCTCACCATGTTCGTGGGCTGCATCATTATCATCGGCTTCCTGACCTACCCCGCCAGCAAGCACCACGTCAGGGTCAACTACCTGCCCTGGTACGATATCGTGCTGATGGTGGTGGGCGCGGCCTGCTTCTTCTACTTCGCGCTGAACGCCATGACGCTGGTGCGCCTGTCCACCCGTATCGAGACGGTCCACGTCATCATCGGCGTGGTGGGTATCCTGATCCTGATGGAGCTGTGCCGCCGCTGCGTGGGCCTGCCTATTCTGTGCGTGGCCGGCGTGCTGATCGTGTACGCGTTCATCAACCAGCTGAGCTACGCCGGCGCGGTGAACAGTGCCACCCTGTATGACGCGCTGAAAACCATCATCTACAAGCTGTTCTACACCACCTCCGGCGTCATCGGTACGCCCATCAACGTGTGCTATACCTACATCGTTCTGTTCATCATCTTCGGCGCGTTCCTGGAGCGCACCGGCATCGCCAACTTCTTCATCAGCTTTGCCAACCGTCTGGCTGGCTGGTCCAGCGGCGGCCCGGCGAAGGTGGCTGTTATCAGCTCCGCCCTGTGCGGCATGGTGTCCGGCTCCTCCGTGGGCAACACCGTCACCACCGGTTCCTTCACCATCCCCATGATGAAGAAGACCGGCTACAAGCCCGAGTTCGCCGGCGCCGTCGAGGCCGCGGCCTCCACCGGCGGCCAGATTATGCCCCCCATCATGGGTGCGGCAGCGTTCCTTATGGCCGAGTACATGAAGCTGCCCTACGCCCAGGTGGCCGTCAAGGCCATCCTGCCCGCGCTGCTGTACTTCACCGGGATCTTCATCGCCGTCCATCTGGAGGCCAAGAAGCTGGGCCTGAAGGGCGTTCCCCGCGAGGAGCTGCCTGCGTGGCGTCTGCTGGTCCGTGACTGCTACCTGATCATTCCCCTGATCCTGCTGGTGTGGCTGGTGTCCTCCGGCAGCAAGACCATGTCCCACTCCGCGGCCTATTCCATTCTGGCCGCCATTGCCGTGGGCTTCGTCAATTTCTTCCTGCAGGGCAAGCGCGGTGAGGGCGACACCCAGCCCATGACAACCGGCAAGGCGCTGGGTAATGCCGGCAAGCGCTCCTTCTTCTCCGCGGTGGAGTCTCTGGAAGCCGGTTCCCGCGGCGCTATCACCGTGGCCGTGGCCTGCAGCATGGCGGGCATCATCGCCGGCTGTATCACCGTCACCGGCCTGGCCTCCATCCTCATCAACGCCATCGTCCAGCTGGCGGGCAACGCCACCATCGTCGGCCTGGTGCTGACCATGCTGTGCTGTATCGTCCTGGGCATGGGCGTGCCCACCACGGCCAACTACTGCATCATGGCCTCCACCTGCGCGCCCATCCTCATTCAGCTGGGCTTCCCGCTGGTGGCCGCCCACTTCTTCGTGTTCTACTTCGGCATCGTGGCGGATATCACGCCCCCTGTGGCTCTGGCGGCCTACGCCGGCTCGGCCATCGCCAAGTCCGACCCCATGAAGACCGGCATCAACGCCACCAAGCTGGCCATCGCCGCCTTTATCGTGCCGTACATCTTCGCCTACAGTCCGGCCCTGCTGTTTGAGAACATCTCCGGCTGGTGGGAGGTGGCGCAGATCTGCGTCAGCGCTCTGCTGGGCATCTTTGCCATCGCGGCGTCCCTCAACGGCTTCCTGTATAAGAAGATCCACCCCGTGCTGCGTATCGTCCTGGCCGTCGGCGGCCTGGGCATGATGATCCCCGGCACGCTCACCGACGTGGTCGGCCTGGTGCTGGTGGCGGCGGTCGTCGCCTACCAGAAGATCAGCGCCAAGAAGCACGGCGGCCCCGTGGTGACGGCCTGATCCCATTTGAAGCAAAAGCATCCCCGCACACCGTGCGGGGATGCTTTTTACACCATGTTCATACATTTCCGCGCATTTTGCCTAAAGTGCATAGTACGGGCATCTTGCAAAAACTGTCTGAATTTGGTATGATACAGGTGGTAAGGCAGTTTTCGCACAAAGAGAGGAGCATGGACATGGCACAGACCACAAAAAACGCCATTCGCAAGGGCTTTCTGGACCTGCTGGAGCAGCGGCCGCTGGATAAGATCTCCGTGGTGGACATCGCAGATCACTGCGGCGTGAACCGGAATACGTTTTATTACTACTACTGCGACATCTACGCCCTGGTGCGCGAGGTGCTGGAGACGGAGCTGGACCGCGTCCTCAACGCACCACCCCTCTGCACCAGCTGGTACCAGCTGATGATGCGGGTGACGGCGTTCATGCGCGCCAACCGCCGCGCGGTCTACCACCTGTACCAGTCCAGCCAGCGTGACCTGCTGGAGCGCGAGTATTACCAGGTGGTCTACGGTGCCGTGGAGGATCTGGTGCGCCGCACGGCGGAGGACCTGCCGGTGGCGGAGACGGATGTGCAGTCCATCGCGGCGCTGTATACGGCCACGCTGGTGGGCCTGCTGCAAAGCTGGCTGCACTACGGCATGAAGCACGATGAGGAGCAGTTCGTGGAGCGCGTCACCCGCCTGACGGAGGGCACGCTGCGCCACGCGCTGGAGCGCAGCTGCGGGGTGGAGAAGGCGTGAGCGGCTTCTGGAAATGCGTCCTGTACGCGGCGGCGCTGGCCCTGCTGGCCCATCCGCTGGGTCAGGCGATCCCCGGTCCCTTTGACCCGGAGAAGCGGCCCTTCCGCGGCTGGAAATGGGAGCAGAACGGCCGCATCTACACCAAATTGGCCATCGATAAGTGGAAGAAGCTGGTGCCGGACATGAGCCGCATCCTGCCGGACATGGTGAAGAAGGAGCTGCCCGGCAGCGGCGCCGTGACGGCGGATCAGGCCGCGGCGCTGGTGCAGGAGACGTGCCGCGCGGAGCTGGTCCACGGGGCCTCCTGTTTGCTGGGCCTGGCGTTTCTGTGGCTGTGGCCCGGCTGGGGCGGCGCGATCGTGCTGGCGGTGTGGGTGCTGCTGGCCAATCTGCCGTTTATCCTCATCCAACGATACAACAGACCGCGGCTGGTACGGCTGGCGGCCTTGCTGCAAAAGCGAGCGCAGCGGAAAGGAGAGCAAAATGCGCGTACTGATCCTGACCTGTAACACCGGCGGCGGGCACAACGCCGTAGCCGCCGCCCTGCGTGACAGCCTCCAACGCTACGGCGCGTCCTGCGACGTGATGGACGGCCTGGGCTTCATCTCCAAAAAGGCATCCAAATTCGTCTCCAAGTGGCACACCCGGTTCTACCGCCGGTATCCCAGGCTCTACAAGGCGGGCTATATGTCCGCCGAGGGCGACAAGGAGATGGACCGGCGCGACGGCCCGGTGTACCGCTACATTGCCCGCGGTGCCCGCCGTCTGGGCCGTACGCTGCAAAGCGGCGGCTACGATGCCGTTGTCTGTGTCCACGTGATCCCCGCCATGATGATGACGGCGCTGAAGCAGGCGTGGAGCGCCTGTCCGGTGTTCTGCTTCGTGGCCACGGACTATACCTGCAGCCCCACGGTGGGTGCCTGTACCCCAGATATCTGCGTCATTCCCCATCAGGAGCTGGCCGACGAGTTCGTCAGCTGCGGCATTGCCCGCGATACCCTCCTGCCCGCCGGCATTCCCGTGCGTTCCGCCTTCCGCGAGCATGGCGACAGGGCCGCGGCGCGGAGAGCCCTGGGCCTGCCGGAGACCGGCCGCCACATCGTCCTCATGTCCGGCAGCATCGGCTGCGGCCCCATGGGCGACGTGGCGGAGGACCTGGATATGCGTATGGCCGACGGCGACTTTGCCACGGTGCTGTGCGGCAGCAACAAGCAGATGCGCTATGCCTTGGAGCTGCGCCGCCTGTACCGCGTGGAGGCCATGGGCTTTACCACTCAGGTGCAGCTGTACATGGACAGCGCGGACGTGCTGGTCAGCAAGCCCGGCGGCATCAGCATCACCGAGGCCGGCACCCGCGGCGTGCCGCTGCTGCTGGCGGATATGGTGGGCGGCTGCGAAACGCGGAACGAGGCGTTCTTCACCGCCCACGGCTGGGCGGCCTCCTGCCCGCCGGACAACATGGCCGCGTCGGCCCTGGCCTTTCTGGAGGACGAACAGCAGCGTCAGGCCATCACCGCTGCCCAGAGCCGCGATTTCGACGGCCTGGCCGCCGACCGTGTGGCCGCCGCCGGCCTCGCCCCCTGCAAGAAATGACCCC
>OGOV01001589.1_pt1 | contig 19525 bp, 22 predicted proteins | sample 1552711 | NCBI WGS metagenome assembly OGOV01 (sample SAMEA2580216, study PRJEB22360) | human gut metagenome | biome: human gut; feature: human-associated habitat; material: faeces | place: Denmark | collected 2008/2010 | reverse complement strand
TCATATATTCACTTGTTTTCGCATTAATCTGTGTTCCTGCATTCTCAATGATCTCTTGATTCGTTTTTTTTGCTGAAGCTATATAGGACTTTAAATCAATGCTGCTATCAATACTTGTATTATGTGTTCTTCCACTTGTACTTTTTGTCAGTTTTTCCTTTCCCGATGCACTTATCGTTAAGGTATCTCTTGTGCCTCTACAACCAGTGTTTTGACTGCTTGCCGCTTTTTGTTGTTGACCAAACAGAACATTAAGCAACGACTGATTAGCATTAATTCGGCTGTTAAAAAATATATTCATAATATCACAAACCTCCTTATATATATCGGATTATCCTAATCTTTCACTATCTCAATAATCACCGAATCTGTCATTGATTCCTGTTTCATACGAATACCATCGTGTAAATACAGACATATTTCTCAGGAAATTTTTGACTTTAGAATTGTCTTTAGTATCCGAATAATAATCTTCCATTAAATCCCATACATTACGGATTTCGCCTTCCGACCTGATTTCTGAAATCCGAATTCCATATACTGTTAAAATCAAAACCACCGTCTAACGTAAGGCTAGAATTTGCTTCGATTTCATCACAGTCAATCCCGTCCAATTCCCATTTTTCCGTCATCTTCCGGACAGATTCTCTCAATGCCGCATTGGTGTCATTGCATTGATAGTAATAATCTGAATTATAATAAGTCCAATCACTGTGATCATCAGAATAGTATTTTTCCTTAAACAATGCCAGTAAATCTGTACCATCCTCTGCAATAAAAGTACCATTCTTTGAAAACAGATTTGATATCTGCTGATTTACAACACTCCTATTTATAAACCATTATTTTAATCGCACGCTCTTTACGCTTTCATATCAAAATTGTCTTGTGACATTATATTTTCATTCATACCACCAGTTCTTTGTTCACTGTTTAATGCTTTTCTTGCATCACAAAAAGCCTCATAATACGTCGATTTTAACGCCGAATGTACCTGTGACTCTGCTTTTGTTTCCTTTTCTTGCCAGCCTACTCCCTCTGTATATGTCAGAACTTCTTCACCACATTCGTTATATACATGAGCTGCTGATCCTGTTCCATCTCCCTGAAACTCTGCCTCATATGGTATCCCGAACAAAATACAGAGCCATTTTTTATCAGCTTTTTCAACTTCTTTCATTGCGGACATATTGCCGGAATTCATTGATTGATTAAATTTTCCAATTAAGGCTGCCCTGTTCGGTGCCACTTTGCTTACTTCCATCTTACGCAAATTCATAAACGCATTTCCCATATATACGTTGTCCTGTGCATCTTTTTTTGCCAGTTCAACAATTTTCTCTTTTAAAGAATCCGTTAATTTCCATTTGTTTTTTTCAGAAGATTTAGAAACTTTTTTATCCGAAGTGCCCCATAATTTTGCTGTGCTATAATTATTTGATACCTCCATTTTATGGTAACTCCTTTCTTCATTATTTGAAGTTCTTCCAACTATGCTACCTGTTGGATTTCTCTCAGCATCAATATGATATGTAACTTTATTTGCAAACCACCATACTGATATCATCTTTTGAATTTTGACACTCAGCAATAACCATTGCATATTTCCATCATAATCCTAAAGTGCATACATATGTTGTAATTTACTCAACATATTACTTACTCTGCCTTCAACAGCTTCTGACTGATTTCTTAATTCATACCTGCTTCCATAGTAATCATTTAAACGGTCTTTCATTTCATTACAAAATAATTTTTGATCTGTTTTACCATTTAAAAACTGATTGCAGATACCACTTATCTCTTTCTTCTCATTTGTATAAAAAGCTGTCTCATCTGAGATTATTTCTGACTTGTACTTATAAGATTCTGTTTTGCTTCCAATTCCAACAACCATGTAATCTGGTGTCATTCTCTCCATGATGGAATTACGTGCTGAATCATTAAAATGAACATATTCGTCAATCATGTCTGAAAAACCTGCCTGTAATTGCTCCGGGACATACATTTTATTTATTTTGTTTAATCCAGCCTCACTTGCACTTAATAAAAATACCGATTCAAATGAAGTACCACGATACCCTTCCCTGGCATTCAAGTCATCTACCGCTGCCACCATTGTGTCGATCTGCTCTTTTAATGTATTTCTTTCATCTTCTGATAAATATTCTGCCGCATTTTCATCTATCCACTTCTCAAAAACCGCAGCCTGATTCTCAGAATGTCCCTCAAAGACACTTCGATCTCCTGAAATAGAAGATGCCTTTAATTCCAATTGAAACAAATTCTCACACTTGTATTCTGCCGGTATTTCTTTTATCTCTCCATTGATTGATGAAAAATGCATTGCCTGAAACTCTGAGACTTTATCACGGGCAGTCTTCACTAATTTTTTTGCTGAATCACTGATTGTCACATCATCTTCCGAAATCATATTCTGAGGAACCGTTTTTTGCTTCTCAACCTTATTTTTTATCATCTCAGGATTATTAATATATCTATTTCCTTGAACTTTCATAGCAACCTCCATAAGTTAGTCCACACTTTCTATACTTCTTTATCTATCTTGCTCGATGTCAAAGAAGAATCCGTCTTAGAGTATGTACCATTATTTGTATAGGTTGCACTCGCCCGGTTTGCAGCATTCGATATACCAGTTGCTTTCTGCGATATTTTGCTTACAAAAGAATTATATCCTGTAAAGACCGTTTTCAGCGAACTGATATCTGCCTGCTTTAAAGCATCCTCATCTAATTCCAACTTGTTTCCTTTTCCTATGGTAATACCTATTTTGGCAAGCATATTACTGTTTTTGTCTGTCATTCCAGTCATCCATGAAGCATTTCGCAATACATCCTTTGTATTAGATTCTCCGGCTTCTTTAACTACATCATTATAATCTTCAACAAAAGATTTTACTGCCTTGGTGATTTTATCCCAGTCATAATCCTCTACCTCAATCTCTTCCCCCGTTTTTTCATCTTTCTTTTTTATTTTCTTTTTTTCCAAAAGAGAAGAGTCATTCAAAGCATCTGCTGATTTTTTCAGAGAATCTGCACTTGTTTTCATCAAGGTAAGTCTTTGTGAAGTATCACCTTTTCCTGATAATTTTTCAGCATCCTGTTTTGCATAATATGCTTTCATAAGTTTTCCATAGCTTCCATTTTTGATTGCAGCATAATCAGAAAGCATATTTGTATTGCCTACTGATGAACTATCTGACGTTCCACTAAACAACGCTGAAAAATCTACATTGCTGTTATATTTACTTGTATAATCACTAAAACTTTTGATTTCTGACATAACACCAGCCTCCTTTCTGAACTATAAACGTATATCTATCGGTGTATATACTACCGACTGTCCACTTTCTGATGCTGGATTTGTTATTGTTTCTGCTGTTTCTGTTTTGATATCTGCATTATCTGATGCATCTGTTGTCGTATCTGCATTTTCCTGTGTATTCTCTGCTTTCTGAGGTTGATCCTTCTTTGTTTCTGCTGCATCTGTACTGTTGTCTGTCTTTGCTGCTTCTTCCATAGATTTATTTGCATCTGAAAGTGAAGACATCTGTGCTACTGTTGCAGACTGCGCTTTTGCCTGCAAATCTGCCAGTTCTTCTTCTTTCTTTTCGGTATTGCCTTTTCCAGCATCCTGCTTGATTTCAGACTCAAGCACACCGGCTCTTCCTTCCATCTGTGTTGCCATACTACCCTGCACTTTTGCTTGCTTCATAGATGAATCTGCGGAAATCATTGCCCGCATACCTGCCTGTGACAAGCCTGTTCCTTTCTTTGCAGATGTATTTTTTGTACCAGCCACCATATCATCCATAGATGATTTTTTACTCTGCTGTTCCTTTCTCTGTTCAATCTGGTGCTGTCTTAACTGTTGATTGAGATTTGTAATTTCCTGTTGTATCTCCTGACGTTTCTTCATCTTATCCTCTAATGACAGTTCTTCATTTGATGATAAGTCCTGCAATTTCTGCTGTGCATTTGCAATCTGATTCTGAATATTTTTACTCACAGAATCATTCGCCTGTGCCATTCCTATTGCTCCTGTCTGCGTATTCGTTCCGTTAAATCCATTAATTTTCATCATTTCGTTGTCCTCCTTGAGCTAATACTCTGAAATCCGTTTCCTGAAAATCTGCATAACATGATTTCTCTTTATTTTTTCTTTCGGCATATCTTTCTTCACAATAAACCGTGATGTTGTGAACCGCCCTTTTTTCGTTGTGAAGCATCAAGAAATCACTACATATTTCTGTAATTTGCAAAATACATAGTGCCAATTTATTTCTTTATTCTACCTGCATCATAATGCTAAGGATTACTTCCTCATTTCCCTGCTCCAAAGATATATCTCCCATATACATTCTGGCAACCCGGCGAATGTTATTCAGACCCATTCCATGTTCCCTCCCAGATTTGGTTGTTTCTGGCAAATCGCTGTCACCAAAATGAAGCTGTCCCTCAAAACTGTTTTTTATGGTTATCATAAAGATACTGTTTTTCCGAAAAGAAGAAATGCTGATATACGGATCATCTCCACTTACATTTTCCATGCAGTTATTCAAGGCATTATTCATGATCACACTCAGATCAAATGCATTTAACTTCGTATTCTGCGGATAATGAAAATCCGACAAAAACCGAATATACCTTTCTTTTGCTTCTCTCAACTTTTCCATCAAAATGACATCAATTACCGAACTTCCTGTCTTTATTTCCGGAGATACCTCGTCCCATTCATTTTTCAGATGTTCCAAGTATTCTGTAGCATCATCCATGTTATTATGTGCCACCAGATGTTCCAGTGTCTGTATATGATTTCCCATATCATGGCGCATGGAGCGGATATCCCGATACAACTTTTCGACTTCCCCAATATGCTTTTTCATGTCACTGATCTGATTTAATACCAGCTCTTGTCCCCGCTGTTCTTCCTGCATCTCTTTCCAGTTTTGAAACATTACAATCACAACAAGAATAGCAACTATGGAAATCAGATAGTGTAAAAAGCTTAAAGTTCCATAAAATCCATATGTAACAATCAAGTTCTTTCCAGTATCTCTTTCGTATATCATGAGATAATATTGTAAAATGCCATACCCAGTGACGCCTACAAGTGAAGGTATAATAAGCATTACCATCTCTTTGATGCTCATTTCATCTTTTTTGTATATATACGCTTTATTGATCAGTCCTATTGCAACCGCAATAAAAGCAATACAAAGTACAATATCCAAAACTCTGGTTCCAACATATAGTCCGTATTGCAACCACACTTTTTCTGCACTCATATTCCGAAATACAAGTGCTTTTGTAACAAAATCATCAAGTCTGGCTGCCATTGCAACCGTTAACCATCGGATCGAAAAGAACGTAATTGCAAGAAATATTTTCTGATATATATTTCTTCTGTCCTCTACATACATTGCAAGAAACGCTGCTATAACTCCAATCAGATATGCGGAAAAATTATCAATCTGTGGCGGAATCATATATAAAACAAGCATAATCGTAATATAAACAATACTGACTGCCACAGCCCCTTTTTTCTTTTTTATATAGGGACAAACAAATTTTCCAAAATAGATTCCTGTAATCATAAGGAGTGCAATAACAGAAATTTTCGATGTAACCATCCAGCATTTTTCTACCAAACTCATCCGATTTCTTTTCCTTTCCTCTGATTATATTTCAAATATTGTTTTACAAACTCAGAATAATTCTGTTTTGCAATCAATGCAGTTCCATTTTCCATCGTCACACAATTTGCATCATATTTCTGAACATATTTGAAATGTACGAGGTAGGCTCTGTGTGTACGAAAAAAATCTGCTCCCGCAATTTCACTCAGTTCCTGCAATTTTCCATAATATTCAATATGCGTATCCCGTGTATGGATAATGACTTTTCGATTATATACCTCGGCATACACAATATCCTTCAAAAACACTTTCATATGGCTTCCTCCGGACTGCACCATCATGTATTTTTCATCCGATTGATTTTCAGAATATTTTTCAATGCTTCTGACTGCACATTTCACAACTTCCTCAAATTTTTCATCTGAAAATGGTTTCACCAAATAATGAAATGCTGCAACATCAAATGCCTGAAAAACATACTCCTCCACAGCAGTTACAAATATCAATACCATTCTTTCATTTTTCTGACGAAGAATCCTTGCCGTTTCCATTCCATCCATTCCTGGCATCTGAATATCTAAAAATAGAATATCCGGCTCACAACCACTTGCAATCAATTCATCACCAGATAAATATTTTTCTATTACTGCATCCGGTAATAATTTCTTTATTTTTTCTTCTAATATCAATCCTATAGATTTTTCATCATCACAGATTGCTATTTGCATCTTGTCACTTCCTTACTTACATACAATTATATTTATTATATCGGAAAAAGTCTTTTAATAGCTAGCCGCCATGTTGTGAACCGACCTTTTTTTGTTGTGAAATAACATATCACATATATCGCTTTATTTGCTTTAATCTGTTCTATCTGGCACACCCTCCGCGAGTGCCAAAAACAACCTTAGCAAGCACTGCCTGTGTCATGACACAGGCGAAATTTCCCACACTTTCCTATCTATCGTCTGTACGGGTGAATTTCCATAGGGAAGTGTCCCTAACCCTCTTTTCATTTTTCTTTGGTTCTGCACCGGAACACCTTGACCTTTTCTGCCGCTTTTGCTACAATTTGCTGTGGGTGATTGTGTCCAAAACTGAATAAAACTTGAAACAGACTGTTGTAAAATCGAACATTTTACAGCAGTTTTTTTGTACCCAAAAGAGAGAAAGGAAGTGGCAGAAATGGCAAAGCGAAAACGCACCAATCCGGTGCAATTTTATCTAGATGATGACGAGCAGTATATCCTGGACGAGAAGTTCAGAGTATCAGGTATGAAAAGCAAGTCCGCTTTCTTACGCAAGCTCATTTTGTATGGCTATGTCTATGACGTGGATTACAGTTATCTTAGAAATTATAATACGGAGCTTGGACGTATCAGCTCAAATCTGAACCAGATTGCCAAGCGGATAAACAGCACCGGAAACATTTATAAAGAAGATATGGACGAAGTAAAGGAGTTGATGAATGAAGTATGGCGTACACAAAAATCCATGCTATCAAAGCAACCGTTGATAAAGCGATAGACTACATCTGCAACCCCGAAAAGACCAATGAAAAAATGTTTGTTTCCTCTTATGCCTGTTCTCCAGAAACCGCAGCTTATGACTTCAAATATACCCTCGACCACTGCCGGGAAAACAGTCCTAACAAAGCCTATCATCTGATACAAGCTTTTGCTCCGGGAGAGGTTGGTTTTGAAGAAGCGCACCGCATTGGAAAGGAGCTTGCAGATAAACTTTTAGAGGGAAAATATTCGTATGTCGTTACCACCCATATTGATAAAGGGCACGTTCATAATCACATCATTTTTTGCGCCGCTGATAACATCGAACATAACAAATATCACGACTGCAAACAGTCCTATTATCACATCCGAAAACTGAGTGATGAGCTGTGCAAGGAACACAATCTTTCCGTCATCATTCCGGGTGCGCAGCGTGGCAAAAAATACAAAGAATGGCAGTCTAACCAGAACGGTTCTGCATGGAAAACGCAGATCAGAAAGGACATCAATTTCTGCATCAAGTCGGCTTCCACTTACGAAGAATTTCTGCTTCTGATGAGAGCCAAAGGGTATGAAATCAAGGGGGAAACTTTTGAAGAAGGAGCTGCCAAATACATCTCATTCCGCCCTCTGGATAAAGAGCGTTTTGTGCGTGGCAGTGCAAAGTCTTTGGGTAAGGAATACACAAAAGAACGTATCAAGGAACGCATCGAAAGGAAACGGGAGCGAAAGGCAGTGATCCCCAAAAGGGACTACTCTGCCCGCAGGCTCATTGACACCTCGGACGAGAAATTTCAGAACAGTCCGGGACTGCAAAGGTGGGCTGCCATCGAGAATTTAAAGATTGCCGCACAAAGCTATACTGAAGTCGGTTTCCTGCCAGAACTGGAACACAAAATTGCGGTGAAAACCGAAGCCGGAAAGTCTGCAAAACAGAGCGTGGTAGAACTGGAACACCGCATCAAAGACCTTGCGGAAATCATCAAATACGCACATCAGTACAAAGACAACCGCTCCTATCATATCGGCTACAAAAAAGCCAAGAATCCTGACACATATTTCCGCAGATACGAAAGCCAGATCATTCTTTATGGCGGCGCCAGACGTATGCTTGAACAGTCGGGCATAAACATAAAGAGCTTGAATGTTGATAAGCTGAAAGCAGAATATCAGGAACTGATGAAGCAGAAAAGTGAGCTAACTTCCACCTATAAGGATTGCGAAAAGGAAGTGCGTGAGCTGAAACGGAAACAGGAAAATCTCAATCAGTATCTCGGAAAAGATATGCCCACTACTCAAGACATAAAAAGCAAACAAAAATCTTTATAAATTTGATAGTATGTCAACCCATTTTATAGTATAATCAATTCACTACTTAACAAAGGAGCAATCTATTTGCATGCTTACATTCATAGATGAAAGTGGATATCCTCGCCCTACAGATTCAACCAAGAATCCTATCCTGCTTGGTGTCTGTATCCATGAGAATGATATTAAACCAATCACAAATCAGATATACAAATTAAAAGATTCTATTTATGGAAAACAGGACAAAATAAAGTCTACAAAACTTATTCGTGAAGCGACAATTACCAAGAATCGTACAAATAATAAAGCATATGTTGAGGACATGGTAGACATCATTACCTCTTATGACGCTGCTATTTTCGCTGTAATTATGGACAAGCCAGATGAACCAATTATTGTTCCAGAACATCATCTTCCGAAGCAGTATTACCTTCTTTTAAAAAAGGTTGAGTTTTACTGTAACCATCATCACTATGGCAAAGCAATGATGATATTTGATGAGGTACATGAGGATGCTGACCGAAAAATTGCTGAGGCAATTACAGGTTTTCTGTTCAAAACGAAGTTTGGGCGTTCTTTCCATCACATATTAGAAATGCCCTTGTTTGTCAGCTCTGCTGTAACTCCTGCAGTGCAGTTCGCCGATATATTTGCTGGTATCGTGAGGCATTATTACGAAAATGGGCTTGACCAAAAAGAACCAGAAACAGAATTTCAGGAATGGCTTGTAGCGCTTTTCGCCAAACTACATAATCTTACGGAAAACAACTTCATCCCCAAATCACATTATCTGGAATATGGCTTTCAGAAAATAGGCAAAAACTTCTCCTATCCTGTAAGCGAGAAATTTACTACTTCTGATAATGATGAAAGCCTTCTAAGTGAATAATTTTTTGTTTGACTTCATACAAATATGGTGTATAATATTATTAGAGTCATATGTTGTTCCGTCCTGGAGCTGCGTAGGACTCGTAATATTGACAAAAGTATCGCACCTGCAGTTTAGCGGGTGCGATTTTTGTATTATCTATATTTACCTTCAATTCCCGGCTTTTTACTCTTTGCCAGATTTCTTACCTTTTCTAGCAAATCCAATCTTAAATCTGCTGTTGTAACATAAGGAAATATTTTTCTCTCAGCATAAGTGTTACTTTTTCTGTTATACAAATTCTGCAACTGAATAGGCGAATCCGTAATATCCATATCGCCATCTTCATTACGATCATAAATTCTGTTTGCACATTTTTCCACAGTTGATGTTGGTGGCGCAAAAACCCATAGCAAAGTCATTCCCTCGTATTCAATCTCTTCTATAGACAGATACAAGGTGGGTGACATTTTATCTGGGTTGTTAAGCTGATTAACAAAGTTCTTCTTCATATCCTTAATCAGCTTCTTGTTAATACCTATCGGCTTTCCACCATCCTCAACACCCATGATAATATAGCCACCATACCTGTTAGAAAATGAACACACAGTCTCATGCACATCATCATGTATTCCATTCTGGCAAGCCTTATATTCGACCGTAATTTTCTCATCCTTCGTAAGAAGCTCTCTCATTTCTTCAATTGTCATATATAAACCAGCTCCTTCCATATTTTCGTTATTTGTAATCTATATTAAATAATAAAATAACCCCACCAGACAACAATCCAGTGAGGTCATATAATCAAGCTTTCTGTTTTGGTACAAACTCAATCTTAAGAACCATTCCCATGCCATCCGCTAATCTTTTAAGCAAATTAACAGAAGGATTCCTTGTTCCATTCTCAAGCTTACTAATATCTGCTTGATTAATACCAGTACGTTCAGCCAGTTCCTTCTGCGTCATGTTCTGAGAAGTACGAGCATCTACGATAGCCCTTATAACATCCATCTCTGGCTGGATGGCTTCATATTCTTTTTTAAATTCTTCATCCTGTAACTGCTTGGAAAGCATATCATCAAATGTTCTCATCCTTCATCACCCTTTCTATAAAATCTCTTCTTCTATCCTTTGCAATCTGTATCTCTTCTTTTGGTGTTTTCTGTGTCTTTTTTATAAAACCATTCGTAAGTATTATTTTTCCCTCATAATAGAAAAAATATAAGACTCTGGTGATATCACTTCCAAATTTGCAACGCAATTCAAATATTCCGTCATCTAAATGCTTACTATATGGTTCTCTGAGCATATTACCCTTCTCTTGAAGAATCCCCAACAATCCAAATATCTTAGCTCGCATCTTAGGATTAACAGAATCAAGGAATTCCTCTACTGGAACTTCGCCATTTTCCTTTTCATATGCTATCAGTTTAAATTCTGTCATATAATCTCCTTTGCAAAAATTATATGGCATATATACCATATTGTCAATTATCCATTTAATTCAATTATACCGAGCTATTTCTTTAAAAAGTGTGTATGTCTCACCCTTAGCTGCCGTTTTTAAGGCACAATTTTGCCACAGATTCTAGATGCGCTGAAAGTTACTTCTTATTACTAAATAGCAAAACCGTCACCTTCTGTAAAAAGTTTTATCCTCCACTTAGGTGTGGATAGTATTTACCCCCACCATTTAAAATTCATTATCGGTATGCTTATTTTCAGCTTGTAAAATACAATTATTACGCTGGTATAATATTGTATCATACCTTATTTCCTTGCTATAATCACTCTTTTGCTCCATGCGATCATGACGAATATTATAACCATTACATTACCTAATATACATTTCAATATCTGCAACATCTAAATCCCAAAAATGATATGGTCCCTTATTTAAATCACTTGTAGACTGATTAAACAATTTCACAGAAACTTTGTACTTATCTTTTAAATATATGATTTCTTTCAAATGTTGTTGTGATACTCCTACTAGTTTTACATTATTATTGCAATTCAATAAGCAAAGAGTTTGGAATTGCTCGGCAAAATATTTGCTTTCAAAAAGTAAGATTCCCTCTTTAAGAAACAAATTTTGCTCTATGGAATTTTTTCCGTTCAAATTCATAAACATCCAAAAAGGATCACCGATAGTTTTATAGTCTGGAACCAAGTATTTACTATTTTCACCATTAATAAACTTATAAAGTTCATCATATTTTATAAGTCTGATTCCATTATAACTAGATACTTTTTTTGCTCCATCTTGAAACTCACTTTCTGCCGAAATAAAAATTCCATTTATATTCCCTATATGCTCTAATTTATAAGAAAAATTTCTTAACTCACCAACATTTATTGGATTTTTCCAGTTTTTACACTCAATTGCCACCTTGTAGTTCACTCCAAAATGTTCGTATGAATATAGTATGTCTATCTCATGGCTTGCACCATCATCTCCTATTATTGGAACATGTTTCTCAACTTTAGCTTTTATTCGCTCATTATTAGCAATTTGAATATAAATTTTTTCAACAATAGACTCAAACTCCTCTCCTTTCTCATTTGATACATTATTCATTATTGTCTCCTCTCAAATAAAATTTTTTTAAACTTTTATGTGGAATTGGATAACATAAGATAGAATTTTCCTGTAATTGCTTAAATTCAGGAAAAGCTATACTAAAATCTGGAAACATCCCTTTTTCTTGAAGCGAAACTAACACTTTGAGATGGTTTTGAGAAATGCCAAAAACCTTAGCACTCTTTTTTATTTTACTACAATAATTAATAGCCTGCTTCTTTGATAAAAACAATAAAATACTATCATCAACCATCTCATAATTTCCTGTATTCTTATCACTATCTTGTTCGGTTTCCATAACGATCCAAAATGGATCTCCTATTATCTCTTCATCTGGCAATATTACTTTTAGAGCACTTAAAACAGATTTTCTTACTTCATCTAATAAATCAAATTTCTTTAAATCAATATTTGTCAATTCAGCTACTTTCTTTGCCCCACTAGATACTCTATCATCATAGTAAATAATACCTTTTGCAAAAAAATGTAAATCTTTTAAGACATTTGCAAATTCCCACATATCATTCTCTGTTACTTTTGAACCTTCTATTACTTTAATCACTGTACGCTCTAAATTATTCATCTGCATGAATTCAAAATAAATATCAACTTTATGTTCTTTTAATTTTCCAGAGATTGTCACATTCTCTGCAATCCTAGGTCTAAAAAAGCCTTCGCTTTGAAAATGGCTTTTATACATTGAAATTACATTAGCTTTTAATCCTGGATTTTTTCTTAATTCGAATATATATATCCCTCCTTCATTTTATAGTGCTCCTCATAATGTACCAAATCGCTTATTCTTAAAAGTATCCTTTCGCCCAAATGTATATTTCCTATTTTCCCAAGCCTATCCCCTGAGCTAAATCTCCACTTATCTCATTGCTCTTTGGAAACAGAACCACAAATCCATTTTTCTTCCCAAATTGCTAAAACTTTGATTTATTAGTTCTCGTTCATACCAATACTCAATACTATCTGATTTGTGACGAATATCGTCAAATTTTTTTCTATACAGTTCTATCGTTTTCTTTTCCATTCATTCTATCTCCCATAAGGAACATATTGCTGACATCAGCAATATGTTCAGTCTATTATTACTCTGTTGACGCAACTAATATAATATAAAATTTACACTAAAATCCTACATAATCTGAAACGCCTTCAAATCTTCATCTCCTCCAGACGTTCTATCTTCTTTAACGCTTCCATATAAGCCATCAACCGTTTCTGCTGTTCTTTCTTAAGCCCATGGTAATCTTCAACCAACTGTATGTCATAATCTGTAAATCTGCTCTCTGGACTTGTAGACCCAATCTCCTCTTCATCTTCAATCCCTTTCCCGGTAAGAAGCTGCTCCGGAGTAATCTGTAACACATTGCAAATATCCATAATCTTATCTGCACTTGGATTCATCTTTCTCTTTTTCCATTCGCAAATCGTACTTGGTGAAATACCCACCCGTTTTGCAAACTCCGCCTGCGTCATTTTTCTTTCTTTCAAAACTTTTAATATTCGTTCACTAATTGTCATTGTTTTGCCCTTATATTTACACTATTGAATTTATTAAATTTACTATATTGAATATAGTATCATATCAGAACCTCATAATTCAACATCAAAATTATGGATTATTTTGTATTTTTTAAATAACTTATAAATCTTTCCTTCCCGCCTAGAGAACCTGTCACTGGCAGATTCTCACAGATGCATGGCAATAAAAACCTGGCAAATATCCACATTCATGCAGACACTTGCCAGGTCTATTCCTGTTCGCATTAGTTATTTAACAATATTTTTTCTTACACAAATCAAAGCAACTGCAATCATCAGTAAGCCCCATCCAAAAAGGTATATCTTCGTATTCCCTTTTGTATTAATCACTCACCATATTTATTAGATTCTGCAAGTTTTCTTTGTTTCTTATTGAATTTATTTTCACCCCCACACTTCTTCTATAAAACTTAACAATTCCATTTCTCTATTGTCAATTGCTACCTTATTCCAATCATCTAATTCTTCTATTTTATTGAGCATCAATAAATGATATGATTTATATATTTCCTTTTTTTCTTCAAACGATTTTTGTCCTGCCTTACTATTTATTCCAGGTGGCAATAATACAAGGTTTCCGATTCTATTTACAACCTTATCAATATCTTCTTGACTGGTTCCAATTTTACCTTTCCATTTATCAGTATAAGTCTTAGGATGAATATGCTCAATGGTAGTTGCTGGTGTTTCATTCCAAATTTTTTCCCAAATATCTTCGCTAACTTTCTCGCCCGCCTTTTCTGCTAAATATTCTTCATACCTATATAAAAGATATTTTAAATCATTATCATAAGATCCATACCAATCTTCTCCCATTATTTTAGAAGTTGCTTCTTGAATTGTAAACTTATCTGCAATGGAATGAATTTCATTAATAGCATCATCTTTACTTATTAAATTTTTAGATATCTTTCTTGCTACACGAACATAGTCTCCAACTCTATATCTAGAATCCATTCTATGTAAACCAAAGATTAGGAAAGTGACTTTTTCCCATTCTAATAACATCTCTTCTCTCTCCGATTGCGAATAATGTTCTGCTAGTCTTATAGCAATTGCAAGCATTCTCGCATGCGAAATATCCGTAACTGCATTAAGTCTTGGATTTGAATACAGTTTTACCAATTCCTTTGTAACTTTCAAAATCCACTGTGAGACATCTATCGTTTTTTCTGCATTTTCTAAACACACATTTCTAAAACACTCAACAGATTTTTCAACAGATAAGGGCTTACCTAATGATTCTCCCTCATACCAAAGTGTTGCAGAAACTGTAAGTATTTCATCATCTTTAACCAATTGTTTTCCTATTGTCAAATAAATGTTACTCCAGATATCATGTAACAAAATCATTTTTTCTTTTGCTAACGTAGCTGAATAATTTTCAAACACAATCCCCATAATCATACTCTTACATTTGTCAAGCCACGCAACTGCTAGTCCTCTACTATTTAACACTTCAAAAACTGTATATACCGCTCCTTCATCTTCAAGCACATAAAATATAAAATCTAATCGATTCTTTACAATTTTCAAAAGATTTAATACAGCATTACTAGTTCCAAATCCATCAACAAACTCCTCGCATTCTAAAAACGCTTGATTTAGATTATACTCTGCCAGTGTTGTCAATTCATTAGTATTCGGCATTTTCCCTTTAGTTAAATAGTCTGCAAACATTACCTTACTAACATGATTAGTTTGTAATAAAATTAATCTTCCATTATCTTTTATAATCAGTTCATTTAGTTTGTCCGCTTCTGCTTTTTCTAATTCACCACCTGACTTTTCTAAAAAGATAGCAATTGCTTTTAATAAAATTATAAGTGTAGTTAATCTTTGCTGTCCATCTACAATATCTAATCTTTCTAACTCATCTGTTCCAATTTCTTCTGTTTGATTCGTTTGCAGGCAAACTATTGTAGCCATAAAATGGTGCCTATTTGAATCAGGTGCATATAATACTTTTTCAATATCCTGAAAAAGTTCTTTTCTCTGCTGTGTTTTCCAACTATATGCTCTCTGATAATCTGGAATTGCAAATAATCTTTTCTCTAATACTTTAATCAACGGTAAATATTCTGGTTTTAGTGCCATTTTATCATCCTTTCTGTATTTTTATCTCAGTTCAAAATGCCTCAATGCAGCCCTAATATACTCCACATTCTCCTATGGGCACTGCTTTGCCTCTAGACTCTCTTTCTTAGGTTTATTATAATTCTCGCCCATATCCAGTCCACACATTCCTTTACTTGTGCAATATAGAAAAGTATGTACATTCGCATCACCCTAAGCTGCCGTTTTTGAGGCACAATTTTGCCACAGATTCCACATGTGTCGGCATCGGCTGGGGAACACATTTCCCCAACCACGTTACCGTCTGATGAACACATTTTTTCAGTTACATTTTCATTCAATCGCTCTGCCTTATTCTGCTCCATTTATGACACCTTTTTCCCTTTCTGATTTGCTCTGTAGTCTGCTTTCGCATTATCTACCTTTAATGTCTGATTGCACTTAAGTACAAATGTCAGTTTATATGGTGTTGGATTACCTTCTGCATCATACCCACCAACAATTACCTTTTCTACAATGCTCTCAAACACGATTCTGTCAAATTCATCCAGGGCATTTTCATTTTCCAGTGTCTGTCGAAGCTGTGACATACGCCTGCTTATATTCTTCTGCTGTCCGATATTTTCTTCCAGATAAGCCTTTTCTTCCGTAATCTTGTGAAGTTTCCGCTGAAAGCTCAGCTTCTTTTCATCATAATCTTCCTGTTCTATTTTACCATCAATCAACAGATCTGTTAACCTGCTTTTTTTCGATTCAATAGTGGAAATGTCTTTTTCCAGCTGTTTTACCCTTTTCAATTCGGTATCATCCTTCAGAATATCTTCAATCGTATTCAGCACCGATTGAAGAACATCATCAAAACTATCGGCCAGAAGTCGAAATGCTTCCAGAAAAGCGTTTTCAATAATCACTTCATCTACCGCCTTGCAGTTCGGACAATTATCAATCCCGTTTTTTGTAGCATTCATACACTGCCAGACAGGTTTTTTCGTTGTAGTCGTCTGATGTCTTGTCCTTCTGGATAATTTATGACCACAATACCCACATTCCAGCATACTGCTGAATGTGAACTGTCTTGTATAACGCTCTCTGTTTCCGGTTGTTTGCATCAGCTTGGGTTTGGCACGCTTCAATCGAATCTCTTCTGCTTTGTCCCAGATTTCTCTTGATACGATTGCTTCATGGTGATCCCGGATATAATATTGATTTTCCTCTCCCATATTGGCAAGTCTCCTCTTTGAAATCGGGTCAACTGTAAAAGTCTTTCCAAGAAGCACGTCACCCTTATACTTCTCATTTTTAATCATTCCCATAACTCCATGGTCATGCCATTCCACTGTGCCACGCTTATTTTTAATTCCAAGTTCTACCAGCCGTTTGGCAATCGTACCACAGCCATTCCCTTGCAAATACATATCATATATGAGTCTGACTGTTTCTGCTTCTGTCTCATTTACAGTGATTGTCTTTGTGTCCTGATGATAATCATACCCAAAACAGCCATTAAAGCCAACCAGTTCTCCACGTTTCATTTTCATCTGTAATCCCATTTTCACGTTACTGGAAAGGGATTCTACTTCTTCCTGTGCCAGTGAACTTAAAATTGTCAGAAGCATTTCTCCGTTCATATCCAGCGTATTGATATTTTCTTTTTCAAACATGATAGCAATATTCTTATCCCGGAGCATACGCACATATTTGATAGTATCCGGTGTATTTCTGGAAAATCTGGAAATTGATTTGGTAAGGATCATATCAATCTCGCCGTTCAGACACTTCCGGATCATTTCCTGAAATCCTTCACGCTTGTCTATCTTTGTTCCGGTAATTGCTTCATCTGCAAATATTCCTGCCATCGCCCATTCTTTATTCTTCCGAATTTTTTCTTCATAATAAAGTTTCTGGGATTCAAAACTTCCTAACTGCTCATCACCATCGGTAGATACCCTGCAATAAGCAGCCACCCTTATGCGGTCAATCTGGACTGCATAATTACTATTTCTTCCACGGCTGTTTGGTGCCGTTTTTGTTGCCTGTAAGACCTGTACTTCTCTCATGCTCATAATCTTCCTCCATTTCTTTTACCTGCCACTTTCTTTTCTGAATATTTGTGGCTGTTTTCTTTGCCTGTGCTGTCATTCTATCTGAATTTTTAAATGTGAACGACTGTTGAATTACTTTATCTTCCATTATTTTTTACCTCGTCTTTCTATATCATAATCAAGCGATTGCTTTCACCGGATCGTCACTTCGCTCACCGGATACCAGATAACTGTCCATCAGCTTACGTCTGATTTTTTCAAATTCTTTTTCAGACAGCAGATTCATACGGTACAGCTTTGCAATCAGTGTTATTTTCTTTGCATATTCCAGTTCCTTTCTCATGGTACACTCCCCCTTTCTTTCAGATTCTTCAGCACCACCTCCTTACAGTGAGTTATCACTTTCTGTTTTTTTGGTACTTCTTTGTTATCTGTTACTTTTCAGATACAGGCAGCGTGATTTGGCTTCCACTCATATGATCTGACGTTGGCGTTACTGCCAGCCTCTATCAGAGTATTTCTGAATGCTGGCAGCTTCTTCGCAAACTTACCAGCCGTTTCCGGAGTATCTTCGACGCTCGCCTGTAATATACTTACAGGGTCATGGCATTTGTGGAATCAGATCATACAGCTCATGTAATTTTCAAGGTACAAAAGAATTTTTTTGAATGTTCCTTCACTATTACAACTAAGAAGTGACGAAATGTTGTTTTCAAAAAATCCTTTCACTAATAAAGCCCGGCAGAGGGATTTTACCAACCTCATTTTGCAATAATTCACAAAAAATTTTATCTCTGCCAAAGCATTCGCTTTCGTGCGAATCTTTATTGTACTGTTATTTTAATTCGCCTTAATGCGAATGTCAAGTATTTTATTCGCTTCAATGCGAATCTTTCTGTTTACATTCATTGTTTTTGGTAGTAAAATAGATTTATCAAAAAGAAAGCAGGAAATCTGATATGACAATCGGTGATAAAATAAAAAAAATCCGGACATTCCGGCATATGACGCAGGCAGAACTTGGTGCTGCCCTCGGTTGGGGTGATAAAGGTGCAAACCGCCTAGCCCAATACGAAACAAATTACAGGGTTCCCCGTAAAGATCTTGTAACTGAAATGGCTAAGATTCTGGATGTAAATCCACTGGTACTACACGAACCGACTACTATGGATGCATCTGAACTTATAGAAATCCTATTCTGGATTGATGAATTTAACCCAGCAGCTATTAATCTCTTTCAGTTAGAAACCTATCCGGGTGAAAAATGCAATTCCAGTGAGGATACCGCTGTCCGTTATCATGATTCTGATAACTGGCCGGCTCATCCACCTGTTGGTATGTGGTTCAATTATGGAGTTCTCAATGATTTTATGAAAGAATGGGTTCTCAGAAAAGAAGAATTGAAATCCGGTAAAATTACCAGAGATGAGTATTTTGAGTGGAAAATTAACTGGCCACAGACCTGTGATGGGTGTGGGAAATATGAGCCGAAAAGGCAATGGCGATCTGCAAATGCAGAACTTAGTGAAACTTAGCAAAACTTAAATTTATTATGTTTTTTCTCTTTAACCAAAGAAGAAAGCACTGAAAACCATTAGTCCAACGGTTTTCAGTGCTTTTTTCATATTGCTCTATTGAATTTTCCTCATTCCACCTATACAAGTGAAACTTAGAGAAACTTAAATGAAATCTCTTTCAGACAATTCAATTTGGATATTCTCCAACTGTGGATTATTTCTCAGTGGGCCAGTTTCCAGCTTACTGCCTGTTGCCTTGCATCCACAAATCTCTTATAAATACCTTCCTGCTTCATTAGCTGCTCATGTGTTCCCTGCTGTACAATTCTTCCTTTGTCAACAACCACAATCTGGTCTGCATGTCTGACTGTTTTTAATCTGTGGGCAATCATAATAATCGTTTTTTCCT
>OGOV01001585.1_pt1 | contig 19574 bp, 18 predicted proteins | sample 1552711 | NCBI WGS metagenome assembly OGOV01 (sample SAMEA2580216, study PRJEB22360) | human gut metagenome | biome: human gut; feature: human-associated habitat; material: faeces | place: Denmark | collected 2008/2010 | reverse complement strand
AACAAAGCGTTCACCGCCGTCCGCTGCCAGCTTAACTGCTGCCAACGCAGTTGAAGTTGACATCATACTGCGTTCATGCTCGGCAGCATAGCAATAACGGCAGGCAAAGTTGCACTGGCCGGTCAGGCTCAGCACTAACATTTTAATGCTCATCTGCTCTGTCCTCCAGCTCGCCCTCCATATCAAGGTAGAGCTTTTGCAGCTCCTCCTTAGTTTCCGGCTTAGCCTGCCACAGTCCGCGCTGCTCTGCCTCCAGCAGAATTTCTGTCATGCGCTGCAGCGCCCAAGGGTTCACATCACGTAGCCATTCCTGTACAACCGGGTCAAAGGTATATTTTTCGGCATATTTTTCGTACATCCAGTCTTCCATGACGGCGCTTGTCGCATCCCACTGGAAACTGTGCGCAATCATGTTGGCCATATCGGCAGCACCCTTATAGCCATGCTGCATCATGCCCTTGATAAACTTAGGATTAATCGCCTCGCTGCGGAACAGGCGCTTTGCCTCCTCCTGCACGCTGTGCATCGTCACACGCGTCCTGTCGGTACTATCGCCGCAGTAGGAGCGCGGCGCGCTGCCCTTAATCGAACGCACTGCAGCAATCATGCCACCGTGATATGCATTGTAGTCATCGCTGCTGAGCATATTGGTTTCGTGGTTATCCTCGTTTTTAATCGTAATATCCAAACTGCCCATACGCTTGCGGAACTGCTGCGGCAGGAATTTACCCTTGGTTTTGCCGCCGTAGGCATGACCGCCCCAGCGCACATAAACATCGGCAATATCATCAATAGTTTCCCAATTTTTGCTTTCCAAAAGCGCCGCAACGCCTGCACCATATGTTCCCTGTGCATCGCCGAAGACGCGGAAGGCCGCCTGACGCCATGCAGCAGCGTGCTCCATGCCCTCCTGCTGCTCCAGCTCCCTGGTATCCTCCTGAATATGCTTGCGTACAAAGTTTAAATCATCAGGCTCATCCTGCTCCGCTGCCAAAAGCACCGCCTTGTCCATTACCTGCATTACTGCAGGCATAGTGTCGCGGAAAAGACCGCTGATACGCGCCGTAACGTCAATACGCGGACGCTTAAGCTCCATCAGCGGAATAACCTCCAGCCCGTTAACACGCAGGCTGCCGCTCTGGTACTTGGGACGGATGCCCATCATATAGAGGAATTCGGCAATGCACTGTCCGTGGCTGCGCATGTTTGCACCGGACCAGAACACCATACCGATATTTTCGGGATAATGACCTTCTTCCGCAATGAAGCGTTCTACCACCTGGTCACCCAGTGTCCGGCCTATCTCCCATGCTGCCGGTGTCGGCAGGGAGCGCGGGTCTACGCCGTAGAAGTTGCGTCCTGTCGGCAGCAAATCGGCACCGCCGCTGGAGGGCGCACCACTAGGACCAGGCTCGATATATTCTCCCTCAAAGCCACGCAGCATATTGGTAATTTCCTGCTTCGTCAAAAGCAGATTGGGGTAAAGTGTATCTACAATATAGTTGCAGACCACTTCCAGCTTTTCTCTGCTTTCCGCCGGTGCCTGCTGCACCCAGGGCAGCTGCAGAGCGTCAGCAACAGCTTCCTTCACAAAGTCACGCTGCTGCAGGCAGCGAATCAGCTCGCGGCACTGATTGGCGATACGGTCGATTAGCATACCGTAGGTGATATTCAGCGGCTCGTATATCAGACTGCTGTTTTCCAGCAGATAGTAATAATCAAAGCCATACAGCGCTGCTATTGCCTGCGTCATGCTGGGGATATTGCCGTTATCAAGACGCAGCAGCAGCCACAGATAATCCTCGAGCTGCTGGTCCTCAGGAGGCTGTCCCATAATATGCAGGCCTGTGTGTACCTCCATATTCTTCAAATCCGTAATGTAATTATGCAGATTCATCACGTATTCGTCGAAAGGTTTCTCCTCGTCATAAGCAACCTCGTCCTGCAGGTTGGCCTCGGCAACCTTCGCCAGCACCAGCTCCTGCAAGCGCGGCAGATTATCCGGCTGCGTGCTGCTGAAGTGCACGTATTCATCCATGAGCTTTTCCAGCTCCTCCAGCTCGTCGTACACTCCCGCTTGTGTCTGCGGCGCCGGCAGATGCTCAATCAGGCAAGCAGCGCCACGGCGCTTCGCCTGAATGCCCTCGCCAGTAATGGTAATGTTGTAAGGATAAATATTCGGCAGATCTCCCAACGACAAATCAGGATAGCAGCTGCAGTCCAGGCCGGCGTTTTTACCTGGCAGCCATTCCAGGCTGCCATGCGTACCGATATGCGCAACAGCGTCTGCCTGCCACACATCGCGTACCCAACGGTAGAAGGCCAGATATTGATGCGTCGGTGCAACGTAAGGATCGTGATAAATCTTTTCCGGATCCTCGCCAAAGCCACGCGGCGGCTGCACGGTTACGAAAACATTACCGTTCATCGTTCCCGGCACAAGGATATCGCCGTCATATTCCATGACAGCGCCGGGCGCTTCGCCCCAATCCTTCACCAGCTGCTCCTGCACCTTTTTATCCATCAGCGCAAAGAATTCCTTATATTCTGCTCCTGTCAGCTTGTTGGCAGCGTCAATCTGCTTTTCCGTCAGCATACTGCGGTCGTTGGTGGCATTAGCCGTCAGCAGCTTAATAAACTCCTTGGTATCCTCAGGAATCCAGTCCACCTTATAGCCACGCTCGCTCATTGCAGCCAACACACGGCGGATGCTTTCGATTGTATCCAGGCCGATAGCACTGCCGATATTGGAATTACGCGGCGGATAGTTATGGAAAATAATAGCGATTTTCTTCTCGCTGTTGGCCTTGTGGCGCAGCATCGCCCACTTCTTCGCCTTGGAGGCCATGCGCTTTACACGCTCCATATTAGGCAGATAGCGCACATCGCCGTTTTCCAGAATCTTTTTATGTGCTATAGGCACGCCATGAACAATACCATCAAATTCCGGCAGGGAAACGCTGATGGAAACCTCCATGGCGTTCATGCCCTCAAAGCTATCCTTCCATTCCTCAAAGGGTGCAATCGTCGTATAGGCAGCCAAAACCGGTACGTTAAGCTTTTTCAGATAATCAAGATTAATCGAACCGCCGGTAGTCATGGAAAATTTCATCACGTTCAGCAGCACGTCAATTGCAGGCACACCATCTGCCGTACAGAAGAAGCTATTGAAAACCTGCGTCAGACTGGGCATGCCCATTTCCTCAAGCGGCATGCCGTTGCTAAAAACGCAGACAGCGTTGACGCCCTGTGCTTCCAGCTCCTCTATCATCGCAGTCTGGTAGGTCAAATCGCCCCACACCCATTCGTCGCGGTAAAAAAGAATGCCCGCTGTCGGTCGTCCGCTGACGCAAAAATCACGCTGGTATTCCGCCAAATCGGTATATACCTTTTTCGCGCGCGGGTGATAAATACCGCACCAATGAATCGGGTTAGGCTCATCTACCGTTATTGCTTCACCCTGCAGCAGCTGCTGCAGATATTGCCACAAATTGTAATAGTTGATTTCGCCGCCGAACATACAATATTTTTTGATAACAGCAAGCTGCTCAGGTGTCAGTCCCTGCGCCAGCTCGCCTTCCTTGCTGCCGGCAGCATCAATATAAAAGGGCAGGCGCAACTGCTTCAGCAGGCTGACGCAGCGCTGCAGAAACGGTGTATCCAGACCTGTACCCATCCATTTCATAATCACCAGCTTGGAGCCGGCAAGCTCCTTCTGCCATTTATCATCCCAAACCGTCGCATCTGTAATCCAGCGGCAGGCACAGGCATTATCCAGCTTGCCCTCCTGCTGCAGCTTTTCCATAGTCTGCTGCATCATACCCATGCGGCGGATAACATTCGTCAAGAAAATAACCTTCATAATTTCTACCTCATCTTAAAAGAACTGCTTCTGCATTCTGCGCAGCAGATACAGGAAGTACGGCGTACCTAAGAACGCCGTCATAATGCCTACACGCACCTCTGCCGGCGGCATAATAACGCGTCCCAGCGAATCGCAGAATACCAAAAAGGCTGCGCCGCCAAGTGCGCTGGCAGGCAAAAGCACGCGATGGTCAGGACCAATCAGCATACGCATCATATGCGGAATAACCAGGCCGACAAACCCGATATTACCGCTGACGCAAACGGAGGTAGCAGTAGTCATGGCCGCTACGAAAAGCAGGCCCATGCGGAAAGCAGTAACAGGCATACCAACAGCTTTAGCTTCCGTTTCGCCCAGCACCAGAATGTTCAGGTGACGCGCCAGCAGGCACATAATAATAATGCCGCACAGCACAGGTCCCACTGCCAGATATACGTGCTCCCAACGACGGTAATCAAGACCGCCGACCATCCAGAACAGATATTGCTGCAGCTTCTGCTCGTTCATAAAGGTGAGCAGACCGGAGGTAATGGCACCCAAAAGCATACCCACGGCAACGCCTGCCAAAAGCAGCGTCATAACAGGAATTTTGCCGTTACGCATCGCCAAAAACACTGTTAGGCACACAGCGCAGATACTGCCGCAAAAGGCAAAGGCCGGCATAGCAAACATACTGCCAGAGGCTGCACCCAAAGCAATAGAAAGCACCGCACCGGTAGCAGCACCGGAGGAGATACCGATAAGACCGGGATCTGCCAGCGGGTTGCTGAAGATGCCCTGCATTACAGCGCCGGAAATACCCAGCGCCGCACCTACAAGCACACCTACAAGCATACGCGGCAGGCGGATATACCAGATAACAGCAAGCTGCTCCCTGCTGTAATCAGCCTCGGTAAAGCCCGGCAGATTCAGCTGAGCGCCGATAACCGCCAACGCCTTGCCCACAGGCACATCTATCTGACCGAAGGTCAGAGATACACAGGCAATAACAACTAAGAGAACTGCTAATAGAATAATAGCCAATGGACTCCGTTCACGTTTAATAATCATCTACAAACACACTTCCTCAAAAAATTTCCGGATATACAGCATGCGCAATGTTTTCAATAGCATCGACAATATGCTGGCTGGCAACATAACGGTATTTGTCCGAAACAAACTTAATCTGCTTGTTGCGTACAGCCTTAACATCGCGATAAGCGGGGTCATTCATTACGGCATAAGCATAACCCTGCACATCCTGTTTATTGTTATAATTCCAAGTCGGCAGCATAAAAATATCCGGATTTATGCGTACCACCTGTTCCTTGCTGATAGCAGGCATACCATGCTCACTCTTGTTTTCATCGGCAACAATAGCCGCGCCGTTGATAACATGCGCCATAGTCAGCATGCTGTCGAGCAAATCTCCTCTACGCCCCATGGCAGAGGTAAAATTAAAGGCTACAGCAACGCGCCTTTCGCTTGACGGAATCTGACGCAAGCGTTTTTGCAGCTGCTGCAGGTGCGTATCCATCTTCTGCACCATCAGCTCCCCCTGCTGCTTTTCGCCTACAGCTGCAGCTATACCGCGGATTTTGTCGCACATCTCCTGATAATTATGCGGACTGCGCGCTATATAAACCGGCACGCCCAAGCCCTCCAGACTGCGGACCAAATCACTTGAGGTAGCAGTTGAAGCAACGACAAGGTCAGGCTGCAATGCATAAACCGCTTCCGTATTTTCCGGCACCTTGCGTCCCACAGTATAGGCCTGCTCCTTGGTAATAAAGCTTATCTCGCTGTCGCCTGCCCAACGGCTGTAGGCCATAATGCGTTTGATATCAACCAAATCGGTAAGGATTTCATCCGTGCCATAGGTAAGCGAAACTATCCGCTGCGGCTTATGCTCAAAGTGCAGCGTCCTTCCGGCATCGTCCGTAACGCTATAGGCCACATCCGCCGCCGGCGGTGCAGGAACATCGGCAGCCTGCTGCTTACTGCATCCTGCAGTAAATACCAAAAGCAACAGGCTTATAATCATCAATAGCTTTTTCATAGACCACCTACTCTACTTTATTCTTTTTCCTGCGTATAAAGCAATTCCACAGTCGCTCCAGCATGTAAGCACTGCCCTGCAGGCCTACCATCGGCTGCTTGGTAATAAACACCTCATCATTCGTAGGATAGCAGATATTGCAGGCATCAAAGCTGCACTGCTTTCTGCGATAAAGAACCGAGCTTTCGCTGCTGCTTGCCAGCAGCAGTACATTGTCACAAGTTTTAAAATATTCACTGATGGCAGCATCGTCCACGCCGACAGTGTAAATCGCCTCTGCAGTGTCGCAGGCAGGCGCATCTTTGAGCGGTTGCTGGCAGATGACAGTCAGCCTGCCGATATCGGTCCATTCGGTGCGCAGCGTCTGTGCGAGGCACAGCGCCTGCGTCGCAGGCGCGCTGACGAGCACGTTATCAAACCACATGCTGCCCCAAAGCGCAATGGCTTCATTATTACGGCTCAGCAGATAATTATCCTGCGCCTGAGCTTCTGCCGTCACCTTGTCCAACGCAGGAGCCGGCAGCTGCGCATTGATCTGCTGCAGCCAGCGCAGCGTTCCCTGCACCCCGTAAGGCAGACCGGCAAAAATATACGGCGTGCCGTATTTTTTCTGCAGATATTCAGCCAGCGGCAAACCCAGCTCCGCATTGGTAACAATGTTCAGTGAAGCCTCCGGCAGCTTCTGCAGCTCCTCCAGCGTGCATTCGCTGCCGGGAGTGCACAGCACCTCATAGCCTGCCAGCTGCAGTAAGCGTTTTAATTCCCGCGTATCGGCAGCACCCTGCAGATAAAATTCCGATTGTCCTAAAATATTGACAGCCAAGGGCTTTGCTGTCGCAGTCTGCGGCAACAGCTGCACAAACAGCTTCTTGGCAGCCTTGGCGTAGCCTTCGGCAAAGCCGCCGACCATACCGCCGCTGTCCAGCGTAACCACTAGGAACGGCAGCTCCAGCTTGCGTGCCATGCCTGCCAGATCATCACCGATTAAGCTCAGCGAGCAGCTGCTTTCCAAAAGCAGTACCGAAGGCTTATGACCATCCTCCAACATGCGCCGCAGCTCCTGCGTCACATATTCCTCGGAACCGTAAATAACAGCGTTATTATCAGGCTGTGAGCCGTAAAAGCGCGTATACATATCAGGGCGCGCCTTTTCCAGATGGCGTAAAGCATAAAAATAACACCACAACGGTCCGTTAATCAAAACCTCACTCTTATCAATAGCAGCGAAAAAGGCACCTGCACCTGTCAGCGCACAGGTATCCACACGCTCGCAGATATTGCCCCAGCCCTGTTTTTCAGACATAGCGCACGCCTCCCTTCAGCCTGCTACACAGGCTCTGATAAATTCCCTGCATCATCTTGACCTCACCGGCAACAGCAACCTGAGGCAGCATCGGCAGGAAAATCTGACGCGCCTCCTTGTTCTGCAGCTCGTGCGTCGTCAGCACGATATCTGCATTCGCCACCAGCTTTTCGCCCTCCGCTGTAGTATATACAGGTACATCGCTGTTTTCCTGCACAACCTTCAGCATCGCTTCACGCTCATCACCATCATAGGAATCAAGCAGGATAATACCGGTAAGATTCAAGCGCAAAAGCTTGATGGTCTGCAGAATATTCCCCGGATGAAAATATCTCAGAATACGGCCGATGCACAGCACTGTTTTCTTGCCTTCCGTTACCGGCAGAAAATGCTGCAGCTGCTCATTTAAGCGCTGCTGCTCCAGCTTCAGCACCTGCTGTGCCAACGCCTCGCGCCCCAGCATACGTCCGATACTGATAATCCAGTCCTGCGTTTCCTGCCAGCCGACAGGATAAATATCGGCCAGATAATGTGTGCCGTATTTTTTCTCCAGCTGCTTAGCTACCTGGCGTAGGCCGATGTGTGTCTGCCCACGGCCGCCAAGCACAACAGCATATTCGGCAGCCGCCACCTTTTCCAGCTCGTCCATAGCCATATAGCCCGGGAACTGACCGATGACCTCCACGCCGAACTCCTGCAGAATACGCGTAACCTCTTTCGCATAATGGCCCCACGGGCCGCCGTTATCACCTAAAAGCAGGACGCTGTTCTTTTGCTTGGCGCAAGGCTTCACAAAGCGCTCCAACAGCTTCTGCGTAATTTCAAAATATCCGTCATAATATTCCGCACCCAAAAAACCGCAGCATTCCACAGTAAGGATAGGAACATTGTATTCCTCCTCCACCTCGCGTGCCACGGATTCCACGTCGTCACCGATAACACCGGCCACGCAGGAATTGGCAATCATCAGGCATTTAGGCTTATATGTTTCAATAGCAAAGCGCAGGCATTTTTCCAAACGCACCACACCGCCGAAAATCGCATCCTTTTCCTGCATCTGACTGCTGAGCAACGGTACGGAGCCCCACTGCTCGCGCTCATTCTCGGAAAGAGTGCGGTATTGGGAGTTGATATCCATTGTACGTGCTACATGGGCACAGGCACGCGGACTGTGAAAAACTACTACAGCGCCGTCCATATAGGCAACAGCGCGCCATACGCCGGGCATGCTGCAGCTGCAGCTTTTGCGTGCACTGTAAAAGCGTCTTGTTTTAATTGCCATATTCGGCCACCAGCTTTTCAAGCTCCTCAAAGCTCATCGGCGTAGGAATAGCCATGTTTTCATTATGCCAGATATCGTGCGCCAGCTTGCGGTAAACCTCAGCCTGAGCGCTTTCCGGTGCATATTGCAGTACAGTCTGGCGATGGTTTTCCGCTTTATTGACGATAACGTCACGCGGAATAAAGGCAATCAGTTGTGTGTGCAGGCGTTTAGCGAACTCCTGTAGCAGCTGCTGCTCGTTCGGCGTATTACGGCCGTTGCCGATGATACCGCCAAGACGCACGCCGCCGCGCATAGCAAAACGCTTAACACCCTTAGCGATGTTGTTGGCAGCATAAAGGCTCATCAGCTCACCGGAAGAAACAATATATATATCGGTTGCATAGCCCTCGCGGATAGGCACGGCGAAACCGCCGCATACTACGTCACCTAAAACGTCATACATAATCAGGTCCTCGTCCGTCAGCACCTCCAGCGAACGTAGCTTTTCCAAAGCCACAATAATACCACGGCCTGCACAGCCTACACCGGGCTCTGGACCACCGGCCTCTACGCATTTAATGCCGTTATAGCCAGTATGGACAATATCCTCTGCCGCAACCTCATCATTATCGCGCACCATATCAAGCACAGTCTGACTGCAGATACGTCCCAGCAAAAGTCTGGTAGAATCATTTTTCGGATCGCAGCCTATCTGACAAACCTTAAGACCTTCCTCGCTGAATGCAGCCGACAGATTTGATGTTGTTGTGGACTTGCCGATACCGCCCTTACCATAAATCGCAATTTTTTTCATTAGACATTGACCTCCATCCTATACTCAAAAACTTCTATTCAACTAGCAAGGAAAATATGATATAATTTACTAGATAAAAAGAAGTGATATTACTCCTTTTAATATTAAACTATATACTAGTATTATAGTCAAGCTTATGAGGAACAATTATGATTAATAAAGACAAACGAAAGTACTTTACTGCCGGCGAGCTGGCAGCAATTTTTAATATATCTAAGCAGTCATTGCTCTACTACGACAAGGTTAACCTGCTTTCACCGGACTTTGTCAGTGAAAATGGCTACCGCAATTATTCTATCCAGCAATTTCTGGATTTGGAGATAATCGTCAACCTGCGTGCGCTGGATATCAGCATCGCCAATATCAAAAAATATCTGGAGGACCGCAGCAAGGAGCATTTTCTGCAGCTGCTGCAGGAAAAAACAGCGGAATGTCAGGCAATCATCCACAACAATCAGGAAATCTGCGACACCATCGAGCGCATTAAGGAGGATATGCACGTCAAGGAGCTTAATACATGTCGCCACCTGACGCTCAGCTGGCAAAATGACCGTCTGCTGCGTCTGACGCCGCTTGCGGAAAGTGATGACGGCAAAAGCCGCATTACCAAATTTGCACGCCATGGGCAAAGACGCGCGCATCACAAGGGAGCCTTGCCTAATCATGCAGGCTGGGTTTTAGACCAGGAAAGCTTTTTTAAAAAGCATGAATTTCAACGTTCACAGGCATATTTTTCCTGTGTCACCAGCGCCACCAAGCATCGGCAGTCCATCAAAATGACGCTTCCGGCAGGTCTGTATCTGGAAATCATTTTTTCGGGCACCTTTTGCGAGAACGCTGAAAAATTATCCCAGCGCATCGAACACTTTCTGCAGACCAATGATTTGGAGCCTGTCGGCAATATTTATATCCTTCCTTTGGAAAATCATTGGTTCTCCTGCGACTGCGAGCAGTACGTCAACAAAATCTTTTTGAAGGTTGAGGATAAAGATACTCCCTCTCTGACGTAAAAAATCTCTCACGTTATCCTTAAAATTAAACATTTACGTACAATGTCTAAGATAGCCTTTACTGAGTCCGCTCTATGTGAGCGGACTTTTTGCATGTAAAAAACGCTAAAGACTTTCGCATGCCTTTAGCGTTTTTTGTTTACGTTCTTCAATTAAGCGCCTTCTACACAGCCTCACAGCTGCAGCTGACTCAAAAAGTTTAAGCTGTTCAACGGCTTATCTGTCTGAAAGAAGATAAACTTGAAGAGAATTTTTTCCAGCTCCATGAGCGCACCGCCTCGCACCCTAAAGGGCGCCGGCTGCTCGTAATCGAGCTGCGCCAGCCACTGCCACAGCTCGCGTGCTTCCGCACTGCACGGCTCCAGGCCATCACCGTTATAGCTGCTTTTGCAGCTGCTGCAGATAAGCCCGCCCTGCAGCGGACTGAACCACGCATCCTCCTTGGCCGTCACGGCCTCACCGCAATGCACGCAATGCTTAAGCTGCGGCGCAAAGCCTGTAGCCGCCAGTAATTTTATAGCATAGGACAAAACAACCAAACGCGGATTGCGCTGCAGCAGCGCCGCCAGGGCAGCACCCAGCATTTCATAAAGCTCCGGTTGCGGCACTCTGTCCTCCGTCAGCACGGCAGTCAGCTCCGACGCTACCGCCGCATAAGCCATCTGCTGCATATCCATAGACTTTGGCATCTGCAAAAGCTCACAGCTGCGCAGCTTGTCTATCTTATGCCCCTGCTGCACCTCAATATGCAGATTGGCAAAGGGCTGCAGCAATCTGCCATGTATATTTTTTTCATAGCGGGCACCATAGGCGATAAAGCGCAGCTTGCCATGCTCCTTCGTAAAGCAGACCGCATATTTATCAGCCGTCTGCCAGTTTTTCACATGCAAAACAAGCGCATCATCTGCCAAAAGCTCCCTTTGCGACTCACTCATCCTGCTGTTCTTCTTTCTGCTTTTGCTCCTGCGGCAGCTTCGCAGCTAGCACGCGCACTACGCGGAAGCCCTCCGTGCGCAGCACCTTGAAGCTGTAGCCGGAAAATTCCACAACATCGCCAATCTCAGGCTTGCGCCCCAGCAGACCGAACACATAACCGCCGATAGTATCCTCCTCAGGATCATCAAATACAATCGGCAGCTGCTCTGCCACATCGTCCAGCAGCACCATGCCGTCAAATTCAATACTGCCATCGGGAAGCTGCAGCACATCCGGCGGCTCCTGCGCTTCATGCTCATCCTGAATCTCACCGACAATTTCCTCCACCAGGTCCTCCATCGTAATCAGGCCTGCAGTACCACCGTACTCATCTGCTACCAGCACCATCTGCACATGACGCTGCTGCATCAGACGCAGTGCCTTCGGCACAGGCATAGCCTCCGGAATAACGACAATCGGACGCATCAAGCGACGCAGGTCAAAGGTAGTCTGCCCCGGCTTAAGCTTCAGCAAATCGCGCACATGCAGCGTGCCCACAACCTGATCCTTATCCTCCATGCAGAGCGGATAACGTGTATGATGACTGCTGCGCACAACAGCCATATTTTCTGCCAGCGTATCATCCAAAAACAGGCATACCATATCCTGTCTTGGCACCATGACCTCACGCGCCACACGGTCGGCAAAATCAAAAACGTTACCTATCATGCTGCCCTCGACATGGTCAATCTGGCCGTGGCGCTCACTGGCGCTCACCAGACGGCGCAGCTCGTCCTCACTGCTGGCACTGCCCTCCTTATGCCAGGTACCGTTCTTCAGATAATACCAGGCAAGCGGCAGCCTGTGCCAGAAATCAATCAGTTTCCGAAAAAAGTTGATAAGTCCTCACTCCTTGTAGCCAAGCTGCTTCAAGGCTTTATCCTTGTTACGCCAGTCAGCCTTAACCTTAACCCATAAATCCAAAAAGACCTTGCAGTACAGCAGGTTTTCGATATCAGCACGCGCCTGTTGGCCGATTTTCTTCAGCAGGCTGCCCTTAGCACCGATAACAATGCCCTTTTGCGATTCACGCTCTACAAAAATAGTTGCTCTGATATAAACGTTTTCTTCGTCGCGCTCCTTGAATTCGTCCACCTCAACCGCTACGGAATGGGGAATTTCATCACGCGTCAGGCGCAATACCTTCTCACGGATCATTTCAGCGGCAATCACGCGCTCCGGCTGGTCAGTAATCATATCCTCCGGGAAGTACGCCGGCCCCTCCGGCAGATGCTTGGTGATTTCCTGCACCAGGCCGGGGAATTCGCTGTCATTCAATGCGGAAACAGGTACAATCGCCGCAAATTTATACAGCTTGCTGTAGCCTTCCATAATCTGGAACAGCTTTTGCTTATCTGCCAGCTTGTCAATTTTATTTACTACCAGAATTACCGGTGTTTTTACCTTCTGCAGCAGGTTCAGGATATAATCCTCGCCTGCGCCGCGTTTTTCGGTTGCATCCACTACAAAGAGGACAACGTCAACCTCCTGCAGGGTGCTTTCAGCAGTGCGCACCATGTATTCGCCCAGCTTGTGCTGTGGCTTATGGATGCCCGGCGTATCAAGAAACATAATCTGTGCGTTATCAGTATTCATAATGCACATAATCTTGTTGCGGGTTGTCTGCGGTCTGTCGGACATGATGGCGATTTTCTCACCGATCAGACTGTTTGTCAAAGTGGATTTGCCCACGTTCGGGCGGCCCACCATAGCCACAAAGCCGGCATAATGTTTAGCTTCTTCGTTGTTTACCTTCTTTATCTTAATCAGCTCCTGTTATTATAATTCAAAACCATACGGCAGCAGTTCTTCTACCGTAGTAATTTTAAAGTCACCCTTCATATTCGCTAAAATCACGGTCTGGATACCAAACTCGCGCATTACCTGTCTGCAGGCACCGCAGGGAGAAACGGGGCCGGAGGTATCTGCAACTACGCACAGCTCCACCATTTCGCGCTCACCGGCGCAGGCAGCGTGGAAGATTGCGTTACGCTCACCGCAGACACAAAGTCCGTAGGAAGCGTTTTCCACGTTACAGCCACCGTAGATTTTTCCGTTGGCACAGCGTACTGCCGCACCTACAGCAAAGTTGGAATAAGGAATGTAAGCATTCTTACGGGCAGCAACCGCTGCATCGTACAATTCGCGCCAAGCCGGGGATAATTCATTCAGTTTTACGTCTTTCATGGAAAGCACCTCCTATGTTTTTTACAGGTTAGTTATAAATAATTGTGCATTAAGCATCAATGAATGCCTGTGGGATGGTCAAAATATTCTTCGGAAAGGTTAATCGCACGCAGAGCTTCCTCCTCTTTCGCACGCATTTGCGCCTTATCCTCCTCCGTCATATGGTCATAGCCCAACAGATGGAACATACCATGTACTGCCAGATACGTCATTTCACGCTCCAGGCCGTGCCCGTATTCCTCTGCCTGACGCAGTGCTGTTTCCGCCGAAATGATGATATCACCGAAAAGATGCTCCTCCGGTCCGCCGATCAGCTCCGGCTCATCTTCATCCTCGCAGTCCTCGTCCAGCGCAAAGCTCAAAACGTCGGTAGGCTTATCCATATCGCGATACTCACGGTTCAGCGCATGGATTTCCTCATCGTCGACAATAGTTACATCAACTTCGGACTCCTCCGGCAGCTCATTCAAGCGTGCTACTGCCTGCAAGCCCTCCTGCAGGCACTCCAGCACCTGCGCGGAAAGCTCTAGCTTCTGCTGGTCATTTTCCAAATTAATTATCATGCTGTTTTTCTCCGTTATATTTTTCTTTTTGTTTTTCAAAGCGTTCATAAGCCTTGATGATGGAACCCACGATTTCGTGGCGCACAACATCCTGCTCGCTGAACTTAATCACACCGATTCCCGGAACATTTCCCAGAATACGCGCAGCGTCCTTCAGGCCGCTGTTCTTGCCGCCCGGCAAATCTATTTGCGTGATATCGCCGGTAATAACCATCTTACTGCCAAAGCCAAAGCGCGTCAGGAACATTTTCATCTGCTCCGGTGTAGTATTCTGCGCCTCGTCCAAAATGATGAAGGCGTCATTCAGCGTGCGTCCGCGCATGTATGCCAGCGGTGCAACCTCAATCGTACCCTTGGTAAGATACTTTTGGAAGGTTTCCGTGCCCAGCATATCATACAGGCCGTCATAAAGAGGACGCAGATACGGGTCTACCTTATCCTGCATATCACCCGGCAAAAAGCCCAGCTTTTCGCCTGCCTCTACCGCAGGACGCGTCAGGATAATACGCTCTACCTCTTTTTTCTTCAGCGCCGCTACTGCCAGCGCCACTGCCAGGTAGGTTTTGCCTGTGCCTGCAGGTCCGATGCCCAATGTTATATAGTTATGACGGATGGTTTCCACATACTGCCACTGTCCCAATGTTTTGGCCTTCACCTGACGGCCACGGTTGTTGACAATAATCGTGTCAGCATACATACGGTGCAGGCTTTCCAAATTCCTTGCCTTCACCATATACATGCTGTAACGCACATCATGCGTTGTCAGCGGCAGTCCCTGACGGTACAAAAACAGCAACTCCTGCAGAAGCTGTTCCAGCTGCGCCACCTCTTCAGCGCATCCGCTCATGGTAATCTGATTGCCGCGCGCGACGATTGTACAGTCAAAAGCACCACGGATTAAACGCAGAAATTCATCATTACGTCCGCAAATGCCAACCATTTCCTGCTGGTCAACAGTTTCCAGTATACCTTGCATTTTTTCTTCTTCACTAGCCAAGCAATTTCCTCCTACCTGTTTTAAAAGGGGTGTTAACGTTTTTCTATCGTAACCTTCTTAATGATTACAGGCTCCAACGGTTTATCATTGGAATCTGTTGCTGTTTTGCCGATTTTATAAACAACATCCATGCCCTTGCTTACCTTGCCGAAAACAGCGTGCTTACCGTCAAGCCATTTAGTTTCACGCAGGGTGATAAAGAACTGGCTGCCGCCGGTATTCGGGCCGCGGTTTGCCATGGAAATTACACCGGGGCCGTCATGCAGCAGCTTACTGCTGAACTCATCCTTAATAGTGTAGCCGGGACCACCAGTACCATTGCCGGCAGGGTCACCGCCCTGAATCATAAAGTTATCGATTACACGGTGAAAAACAAGACCGTTATAAAAGCCCTTTTCTGCCAGCGTAATAAAATTCTTCGACGTTTCCGGTGCATAATCTGTTGCCAACTTCACCTCAAAATCGCCCATGCTCGTGTTGAAAACCGCCGTCGCAGGCTCTGCCTTCGGTGCCTGCTCCTGTTTTTCCTGACCGCAGGCTGTAATCCCCAGTGCGCACACCAGCATCAGGCAGATTATTAACAATTTCTTCATGCTCTTTCCTCCCATAGAAAAGGATATAATTTCTCAAGTATATTATACAACTAACAAGCGCCGCATTTCAAGCGTTTGCCCAGCCAATCGCTCAACAGCGCGCCTGCTTCGTCACTGTATTCCGTAAAGCTGTGGTCGCCGCCTTCAAAGATATGCAGCTCAGCCGCATTGCCGATGGCTGCGGCGTTGCGCTGCGCCTGCTCCGCCAGCACCACCTCATCCGCACTGCAGTGCAGCAAAAGTACAGGCAAAGGCTGCGCCTTCTGCAGCAATGCAGGCAAATCGTATTGGTCAAAGTCCGTCAGGAAATCCGGTGTCAAATCGCATTCGCCGCGTTCATCGTTAAAATGCAGTGTTTCGCCGCTGTCCAGACGACGATATTCGTCCTCCGTCATCACATAGCGGAAGGTAAAGCGCAGATTATTTGGCGTTGCCCACAGAATCAGGCCGGCAAGAGCACCGTCCTGCGCTGCAGTGATGATGGAAGCAGCGCCTCCCAAGCTGCGTCCCAAAAGAAACAGCTTGCAGCCGGGCTGCCTGCGGCGTACCTCCGCCAGTACGGCGTGCAGCTCCTCCACCTGACGCGAAATTATCTGCGTACCTGTAAAGTTAAAGCGAACTACGGCAGCGTGCGCAGCAGCCTGCTGCGCCACTCCCGCAGCGCGGCCGCCGCTGTCGCGGCTTCCGCGGAAGCCGTGCGCCATAACAAGAACGGCATTATTCTCACTACGGTTCGGTTCTACAACACATTCTATTTCCCCTAACGGGCCTTGAAATGTAAATGTATCCTTAAGCATCTTCACTCACTCTTTTCGTATTATTTAGCGCTTCAAAAAGCATTTCTTAACGCATTTTCTTATCGTACTTTCTAAATCTTCTAAGTTAACGTTAACTGTAAGTTCTACGCACGCTCAGTACTTACGCATTTTTCCCGGCAGACATTCTGTACAGGCACACACCCATGCGTCCTGTTTTTCCCTGCTCCGCGCGGTAGGAGCAGAACATTTCATGGTTATGCTCCGTGCAAACGCCGGCAGTAAGAATATTTCCCGCCTTTAATCCTGCGTCCAGCAGCACCTGGCGGTTATACCCCCACAAATCCAGCAGATACTTGCCGGGCTTTTCTGCTCGTGGCGCAAAGAACTGCTCATAGCCTGTAGCCTTACTGCGCACAAAATCGTCTACCTCGTAGCAGCATTGGCCGATAGAAGGACCGATAGCAGCAACGATATCTTCGGGACGGGAGCCTAAGGATTGCTGCATAGCTTCTACAGTTTTGCGCCCAATCTGCGCCACCGTACCGCGCCAGCCTGCATGCGCCACAGCGCACACGCCACGGCGTTCGTCAACGAAAAGCAGCGGCACGCAGTCAGCAAAGAACAGCAGTAACGGTACGTTTACCAAATTCGTAACCAAAGCATCCGTATCCTTAATCGTATCTGCGAGCGCAGTCGCGCCGGCGCCGACCAAGGCTTCATCTACCACCGCAACATTGCTGCCATGCACCTGCTCGCAGGTAGTAAATTTCGACGCATCCAGTCCTAAAGCCTGTGCAAACAAGCGACGGTTCTGCAATACCAGCTCTGCATCGTCACCCACATGCAACGCCAGGTTCAAAGTGCCCGGCACCAGGGAGCTTTCCCCATGCAGACGGCAGCTGCAGGCATTACCAAAGCCGGCCTGCGTCAAACGAGGGAACATTCCCCACCAGATATTATTTTTTTGCGTAATGATAAAATCCTGCATCAAAACCGCTCCTTTTATCTCTAATACCAAAAGAGACGGCTAATGCCGTCTCCCTTTGCAAGTGCCTGCGGCACCTTTTTGCTATTTACTTTTGATATGCTGGCACACCTTCCAGTATATCCAGCACTACGGTGATAATTACCGTGCTGTCGGTAGCCTTGGCTGCTGTGTCCATAAACACAACCTTGGCACCATTATCCAGATAATAATTAACCTCTTTCACAGCTCCGTTATTGTTATTGGAAAACGTAAAGAGGTATTAGAGAAAGAGTTTTTCCTTAGCCAATGCCGATCCACTGAAGCCGGCCACCAGCATAAGAGCCGTTAAAGTAAGCAGTAAATACTTTTTCATATTCCGCACCTCTATTTTGCGTCTTTAGATTTCTGCATGATGCGTTCCAGCTCCTGCATAAAGTTGCGCACATCGGCGAACTGACGATATACGGAAGCAAAGCGTACATAAGCAATCTGATCCGTCTGCTCCAGATACTTCATAACCAGCTCACCGATCTGGGCGCTGGGAATTTCCGCATCCGCACTCATCCGCAGCTCTCGCTCTATACTGTCGGCAATCTCTTTAATCTTTTCATAAGGAACCGGGCGTTTCTCACAAGCCTTCAAAAGACCTGCCAGCAGCTTTTTACCGTCAAAAAGCTCGCGACGGCCATCCTTCTTGCTGACAACAAGCGGAGTTTCCTCATACTTTTCATATGTAGTAAAGCGTTTGCCGCAATTAGGGCATTCACGTCTGCGACGGATAGAACAGCCTTCCTCTACAGCACGGCTGTCGATAACACGGCTGTCTCTGTGGGAGCAAAACGGGCACTTCATATTACTGCCTTCCTTTCAATCAGTGACGCAGCCATGGCGGAATTTCGTTCGGATCGGAGAAATTCTTGATAATACCGCTGTTGTTGCGGTTGATAGATGCCGGACCGCCAACTGTATTTTTGGTAACAGGAGATTTTTTCTCAAAGCCTGTTGCGATAACCGTAACACGGATTTCGTCATTAAGGCTTTCATCAATAACAGCGCCGAAAATAACCACTGCATTGGGATCAGCTGCTTCATTGACAATATTGGCAGCTTCGTTAACGTCAAAGAGGGACAGCTCCTTGCCGCCGATAACGTTAATCAGTATGCCGCGGGCACCGTCGATAGATGCCTCCAGCAACGGACTCTTGATTGCAGCTTCGGCTGCAGCCTTGCCGCCGCCTTCGCCCTTAGCGGTACCAACGCCCATCAGAGCGCTGCCTGCATTAGACATAACAGTCTTGACATCGGCAAAGTCAACGTTAATCAGACCGGGAACAGCAATCAGGTTGGAAATACCCTGAACGCCCTGACGCAATACGTCATCGGCCTTTTTGAATGCTTCCAGCATGGAGGTACGTTTTTCGATAATCTGCAACAAACGGTCGTTAGGAATAGTTACCAGGGTATCAACCTTTTCCTTCAGGTTGACAATGCCTGCCTCAGCCTGCTTCATGCGGCGAGGACCTTCAAAGCCAAAGGGTTTGGTTACAACGCCGACAGTCAGCGCACCGATTTCTTTGGCACATTCCGCAACAACATGCGCAGCACCGGTACCGGTACCACCGCCCATACCTGCGGTAACAAATACCATATCTGCACCCTTCAGGGATTCCAGAATCTGGTCACGGGATTCTTCGGCAGCTTTTTCGCCGATTTCAGGGTTTGCGCCTGCACCCAGACCTTTAGTCAGCTTTTCGCCGATTTGGATGCGTTTTTCTGCCTTGGAAAGCATCAGGCACTGCTTATCGCAGTTCACTGCAATAAATTCTACGCCGCTTACGCCGGCGTCAATCATACGGTTTACGGCGTTATTGCCGCCACCGCCTACACCAATTACTTTAATATTGGCCAACGGTTCAAAGGTTGTCTCTACGTCATCAAACATATTCTACGTCCCCCTTAGCTTTGGGTAGCTTATTTATAAAAAAATCATTTTTATATTGTTCAACATGAAAGTGCTATTTTCCTGCTTATTAATGAATTTTTTCTTCATCTTCCGACAGGACACTTATTTGCCCATATAAAGGCGACGGATAATTCCCAAATTCTGGAAAATACGCATACCGAAAATCAGTACCGCTACCAGATATAAATCGATACCGATCAGATTACCTGCATAGCACAAAAAGGCAGCCAGAATACCATTGATAAAGAATCCGGAAATGAAAACCTGAGTATCATAA